>Ga0315278_10006670_pt1 | contig 10511 bp, 6 predicted proteins | sample YL17G06_0_MG_FD_203880 | JGI IMG/M metagenome (GOLD analysis project Ga0315278, IMG submission 203880) | Sediment microbial communities from Yellowstone Lake, YNP, Wyoming, USA - YL17G06_0 | ecosystem: Environmental > Aquatic > Freshwater > Lake > Sediment | place: USA: Wyoming | collected... | reverse complement strand
ATGACCTCGGGTTCGTGTAACGGCTGACGCAGGCTCCCGGGCGCCTGCCCGCCCTCCTACTCGGGGCACGTCTGGATCAGGAGCACCGGCTTGCTCTGCGCGTGCGAGGCTCCCTGTGCCCACAGAGCGTGCGTGCGTGGCAGTTCGGCCCAGGACAGGCCCGCGATCGTCTGGTTGTCCGTATAGATCCGGTAGTTGAGATTGATGGTCCGGAGGTGCGCGTCGGCCACCGCCAGTTGCGCGTCCAGTTCTGTGTCGCGGGCGTCGATGTACAGCACCAGGCCGTTGCCGGTCTTGTTGGGCCCGAGGCGCCAGTGGCCCTGCAGCCTGGCGCCGGCCGCGAGCAACGACTCCACGAGTTCCGATTCGCTGACCGACACCAGGCCCAGGCTGATGATCCCCGCCGACTTGTGGGAAAACTCGATGACGGGTGCCCGGTTGAAGAAACCGGTGCACGTCACAACGTCGCACAGGCGGTATCGGACCAGCCCCATGGCGGTGGTGAGGAACACCTCGTAGCGGACGCCCGGCTTCAACTCCCACGGCGGAAGCAGGTGCTTCGTCGAGATGTCCCTGCCCACCTCGATGAACTCGAAGATGTGGGCGCCGGGATGAACCGCGCTCCCGCCGGTCTCCACCACGGGAACGGACATCCACCCCTCCGTTGCCGAGTAGATGGCATCGATGACGTCAACGCTTTCCAGGTATGCGCTGATCTCCCGCAGATGAGCCGCGCAGACGGCGGTCTTCCACGCACACACGAACTCCAAAGAGGGCCACAGTCTCTTGAACGCCAGATTGTCGGCACGGAGCAACTGCGAGACGGTCTCCAGCCTCTGCCGGGAAACGGTCGGCTTCGGGAGGGTCGGATCCCAGGGCCGATCGCCCCTGAGACAATCGAGGATGAACTCGCGGTGTTCGCGCATGCTCGAGATCAGTCGCTTGAAACTGATCGGCGTGACGGCGAACATCGCCGACAGATCACCCCGAAGGGCGTAGACGGGCGCATAGCGATCGAACGTGGCGGCATCCCGGAAGACCTCTCTCGGGAACGCGTACTGGCTCCGCATCATCGCGGGAATGGTGCGGTAGTTGTAGTTGCTGATGAAGCCGACCTCAACGCCAGCCTCGGTCCGTTGCTGGGGATCGGTGGCCGCGAAGTACAGGACGGGGAGTGCCAGGAACCGCGGGTAGTGCTTCATGAACCCGTGAATCATCGGTGGCACCGTTCTCTGGAACTGCCGCCGGAACGACGGGGTCATGGGGAACAGTTTCTGGTCTCCGGTTGTCCCCGCACTCTGAGACCAAAACAGCACGGGTTCCTGGTTCAGCAGCGATGTGCCGGTGCGCAGGCTCCGCTCGATGGCGGGCCGATAGAAGTCCAGCACGGTGATGTCGTAGTCCTGCAACTCGGGACGGTAGGCGCCCCGCCACAACTCGGACCGACGAAGCAGGGGGGCGATCTCCTGCCAGAGCCGCCGCCGGGCCTCTTCGGGGTGCCTGGTCGCGGCGAGGAAGCGGCGGTGGGCAGGATACGTGCGGAGGTAGATGAGCCGGCGTTTCGCGGAACCAAGCAGCGACAGGGCCCCACCTCCAGACTGCGCGACCGCAGTGTACTACGGCCCGGGCTGCCAGAATCCGCTTGCCTTTGACTGGGGGTCACGGTACAAGTCGTCAGCACTCGGTCACGCTCGCGGCGAGCGGCGCGGTGTCGTGTGGGACGACGCACCCGATGAGTCGCCGGCCCCGGAGATCCGGCCGGTGGCACCAGGAGGTCCATGTCGTTTTTCGCGCTCGTCATCCACAACGTCAGGCGGCGGCCCGGCCGCAGCTTCCTCACGGCACTCGGGGTGGCCGTTGGGATCTCGGCCGTCGTCATCCTGATCAGCCTGGCTTGGGGCTTCGAGCGAACCTGGAGCGCCGCCTACAACGCCAGCGGGGCGGACCTCCTGGTCGGAAAGACCACGACTCGGCGGCCGCTGCCCACGCCGTTCGCCGCGTCCACCGTCGCCGAGATGAGCAGGCTGCCGCACGTCGCGGAAGCCGCGGGCGTTCTCACCGAACTGCTCAGCATCGAAGACGCGCCCGCGGTCCTGGTCTTCGGGTGGGAGCCGCGGTCCTTCCTCTGGAACCACCTCACCCTGCTCGAAGGGCGCTGGCCGAAAGACGACGAACGCGCGGTGGCCCTCGGCTCGGTCGCCGCCGACATGCTGGAGAAGTCCCTGGGCGACACCGTGCAGATCGAAGAGCACGAGTACCGGGTCTGCGGGCGGTTCACCAGTTCGTCGTTCCCGGAGAACGGCGCCATGCTGATGGCCCTGCGCCAGCTGCAGGACGTCACCGCGCGCGAAGGCCAGGTCAACTTCGTGACGCTGAGGTTGAAGCCGGACGCGGGACCGAAGGCCCTGGACGAGGTGCGTGCGCAGGTCCGCAGTCGTTTCGCCGGTCTCAGCGCCGAGACGTCGGGCGAGGTGGTCCGCCGCAACATCGCCATCCAGGCTGCGAAGGCCATGAGTCTGGCGACCTCGCTCGTGGCCCTCGTGATCGGCGCCGTGGGAATTACCAACACCGTACTCATGAGCGTCCTGGAGCGTCGGCACGAGATCGCTGTGCTGCTGGCGCTGGGTTGGCGCCGTGCCCGCGTCATGAAAATGATCGTGATTGAGTCGACCGTCCTGAGCGCTCTGGGCGGCCTGACAGGGATCGTGGTCGGGTTCTTCGCCCTCCGGGCCCTTCAGTGGGCGTCGTGGTTCCGGGGCAAAGTCGACACGGAGGCCAACGGCTGGCTGCTCGTGTCGGCACTGCTGCTTTCGGTGTGCCTGGGAACGCTCTGCGGGTTGTACCCGGCATGGCGCGGCGCCCGCGTCCCGGTGATCGAGGGCCTGTACCATGAGTGAGGCGCAGGCGGCGCATAGCGTCTGGCGGGACCTGCGGCGGCGGTGGGCCACCTGGGCGGCGCTGGTCGCGATCGCGGCGGCCGCGGTCGGCGCCAGCGCCGCCCAGGAGCGTCCGGCCGATGCGGCACGGCGCGGACTGGAACTGGCGCGGCGTGTCGTGCAGGCGCAGGACACGCCAGGGTTCCAGATCCGCGCGCGCATGGTTGTTGGCACTGAGTCCGATGGCGCGCCACGACCCACGGTGCTGCAGGTTCGCCTCGTCGGTCGGCGTGAAACTGGCGTCACCCGTATCCTCTTCCAGGTGCTCTGGCCGAATACGCTGAAGGGCCACGCCGCCGTGATCGAACGCCGCAAGAGCCCGCCGGTCACCGGCTTCCTGTTCGACCTGCCGGACCGCGTCACGCCGCTGACTCCAGCGCTCATCGTGGCGCCGTTCGCGGGGTCCGGGCTGACGCTCGAAGATCTCGCCGACGATTTCTGGCGCTGGCCTGCACAACGGGTCGCCGGCCAACGTCAGGACGGAAAACGGGCGTGCACCATCCTTGAGTCGCAGCCCTCGCAGGAGGCGGCATCCGCCTATACGCTGGTTCGCAGTTGTGTTGACGCCAGGAGCGCCGCTCCACGCTGGGTCGAGAAGTACGGAGCGGACGGTGCGTTGGTCAAGCGGATCGCATTCGAACGACGAGGCTCTCAGGGCCACGACGAGAGCGCCCGCCTGGCAATGGTCGTTGACAGCGGCGCCGGTGTGCCACCCACACGCGTCGAGTTCCTCAAGGGCGAACGGGACGTGACGGTTTCGCCCGCCGAGTTCTCAGTGGAACGACTCGGACGTCTCGGAAGCAAGACCCCGCCCGACACCGGCCCCAAACGTTGAACGGACGTCCCCGGTCGCTCCCCTCTCGGGCGGGGCTCAGCCGACCTGAGGTTGGACGGTCCGGCGCAGGGATTGACTCGTCCGAGTGGCGGCGGCTGGAGTTTTGCGGATCCACAGGCTAGACTCCCTGCGATGGGTCGCGGGGTCCTGGATGTTATCGTCGCCGTGCTGTTCTGCGTGCTGGTCGGGGTGCCGGCCGCGGCAGTCGGCTGGCTGGTGGAGCAGTCCGGGTGGCTGCCGGGGTTCCCATGGTGGCGCTGGGCGCTCATCCCACCGCTGGCGCTGGTCTTCCTCGTCGGACTGCTCCTGACCGCAACCGTCGTTCGACTGCTGCTCCCGCGGCTCAAGCCTGGGCGCTATCCGTTCCCCACACATCCGCAAGCGTGTGTCTGGCTGCTCCATTTCTCGCTGCAGCGGCTGATGTACCTCCCGGTGTGGCGCCACTTCCTGTTCGCATTCTCGACCTTCCGGTGGGCGTTGCTCCGGGCGCTCGGCGCCCGGGTCGCGTTCAACATGGATACGAGTTCGGACGTCCTCATTCTCGACCTGCCCCTCATGGAACTGGGCCCAGAGACGATGATCGGCGCGGGCTGCACCCTCAGCGGACATCTCATCGAGCAGGGAACGCTCTTCCTCGCCGGCGTGCTGCTCGACCGCGGCGCGCAGGTCGGCAACAACGTGCTCATCGGACCGGGCGCAACGGTCGGCGAGTATGCGGTTATCGGGCCTGAGTGCCGGATTGCGGCCGGGAGCACGATCGGTCCGTTCGCTTACATGGGCGCAGCTTGTTACCTCAGTCCCGGCGTGCGTGTCGGCGCCAAGGCCATCCTGGGCCACCAGGTCAACGTGGGGCCCGGCGTGACCATCGGGGAGGGCGCGGTGATTGAGACAGGGACGCGGATCCCACGTGGTGCGATCGTCGCCGATGGCGCCCACTATCCGCCGGATACGCGGGACGGGAACCTGTGACCCGGGAGGCCATGCTGCAAACGCCGGCGGAGTGGACCCGCGAGATCACCGGGAAGGCTCCGCCACACCTGACGTTCGACACCGACCTCACAAGGGACCTGGCACTCGATTCACTCGCGCTGGCAGAGTCGGGAGCGCGCGTGCGTCTGCGCTGCGAGGTCCACCTCCGCGCAAGCGAGCTCTCCAACGCGTTAAAGGTTGGCGTGATCATCGATCTCGTGCAGGACAAGCGCGGGCACACACCTGCATGAGCGGCGTCGATCCCGACACCACGCCCGACTCCGGGGAACCGGGAACACTCGGACGGGGTTGCCAGAGCGCCGACCGGGATCCCCCACTTCGCTGGCGCAGGGCGCCGGAACGTCCCGCTGCGTCGCCCGGTCACGTTCATGTCTGGCAGATCGACCTCGACTCGGACGCGCAGCCGACGGACAATCTCGAGGCGCTCCTCTGCGACGAAGAGCGGGCGCGGGCCGCTCGCTTCGTCCACGCTCACCATCGCCGGCGCTTCGCGGTGCGTCGCGCGGCCCTGAGGACAATCCTGGGTCGATACCTCAACACAGAGCCAGGGGCCCTGCGTTTCGTCGTCGGTCCGCATGGCAAGCCCGCGCTCGCAGGCGCCGCATCGTCGTCGGGCATCCGTTTCAACGTGAGCCACTCGGACCGCCTTGCGCTCATCGCCGTCGCCCACTCCCGGGAGGTCGGCATTGACATTGAGCGGATTCGCCCGGATGTCCACCTGCACGACATCGCGCGGCGATTCCTCGGTCCGGCTGCAGCGCAGGCCCTTCTGGCGCTCCCTCCCAAAGACCAGCCGCCAGCCTTCATGCGCTGCTGGTGCAGCAAGGAGGCCTGTGTGAAAGCGCTGGGCGTGGGGCTGGCTGCGGGTCAGGATGTTCTGGAGGCCGCGATGCTGCCGGACAGCCTGCTTGCCGCACTCCGCGCTCCCGGCTGGACCGTGGAGTCCGACCGATGGTCCGTGTCGGCGCTCGAGATCGACACCGGGTTCGTGGCGGTGCTCGCCGTTGAAGGCCGCGACTACACGCTGGCCGCCTTTCGCTATCAGACGCCCGGCGTGCCCGAAGGCGATTGACGATCCCTACCCGTCACGCGAGCCCGGTCGATGTGCGCCGCGAGTTCGGCAACGGTCGGGGACGCCGGCAGAATGGCGCGTGGCATCGCCTTCCTGAGCACGATTACCGCCGGAACCAGGTACCGGGGGAGCCGCTGTTCGAGATGGCGCCGGAGTTCGCGCTCAGCGCCCCTGCCACGGTTTCCCGACGTCACGCCCGGGAAGCCGGCGCGCTCCGAAGGGACGCAAGCAGGCTTTCGGCAAGTTGGCGGATGGTCGGTCCACTCATGATCTCCATCGTGCGCAGGTGCGCGCCCAGGATGCTCTCGGCCCAGTTCCTGAGTTCGACAGCCATGAGGGAGTCGAAGCCCAGGTCGGTCAGCGCTATGTGGACATCAAGCTTCGAGGCGGCGGTTCCTATCACCTTGGCGATCTGCTCGCGCAACGCCGCCTCAACGGCCTTGAGCGCCGCCGAGGCGTCCAGCGCGCCGAGCGCCCGGCGGAGGTTGGTGGCTTGGGATCGAGTCCCGTCGGCGCCCGTGCGGTTGCGAGCCAGCCTGGCGAAGTCCGAAAACCTGGGCGAAGACGCGCACGTGAGCGACTGGTCAAGGAAGGTCACCCAGTCGATGTTCAGCACGCTCACCTGGGTCGGCTTGCGATCAATGATGTGCCCGAGGACCTCGACAGCCGATTCGGGCGAAACACTCGGGACGCCGATGTTGTCGAACCGGGCGGCTACGTGTTCGTGGCTGGCCGCGTAGCCGACCTCGCCGAGGTATCCCCAGTTGACAGTCGTGGCCGCGAGGCCTCGATCACGCCGGGACCAGGCCAAGGCGTCGAGAAACGCATTACCGGCGTCGTAGTTCCCCTGTCCCGGCAGCCCCAGGATTGACGAGCACGAGGAGAACAGGATGAAGAAATCGAGCGTCATGTCCCGGGTCAGCCGATCGAGGTGCCAGGCTCCCAGGATCTTCGGGAACAGGACGGACTTCAGCCGTTCGCCGCTCAGGCTGGGCAACAGGCAGTCATCCAGCACCATTGCCGCGTGCACGACGCCCCGCAGCGGCGGGAGCCGGCGGCCGACCTCGGCAAGCACGGCGGAGACGTCTCGTTCGGTCGTCACGTCTCCGCGGGCAACGACGACCGTTGCCCCGGCGTTCTGCAGAGCCCGCACCGCGTCTCTGGCCTCCTCCGTCACGGCTCCCGAACGCCCCATGAGCACCACGTGTCTCGCGCCCTGCTCCACCATCCACCGGGCAACAACGAGGCCAAACCCTCCCAGGCCGCCCGTGATCAGGTAGGACGCCTCGGCCTTCAGCCTGCCGGTGGCGTTCATGGGCGGAGCGATTCGCAGGGCCCGGTCTTCGAGAGACAGGACGATCTTCCCGATGTGCTTCGCCTGGGCCATGTGTCGGAACGCATCTCGCGCCATCGAGATGGGAAACACGCGGAACGGAAGGGGCGTGTAGGCGCCTTGGACATAGGCCGATGTCACTGCGTGCAGCACCTCCGTGATCGACTCGGGCTGCTCGGCGTTCACGCGGCCGAAGTCAATGTAGAAGAACGACAGGTTCTTTCGGAAGAGCGACATGGCGAGGCGTTTGTTCTGCAGCATGTCGCGCACGCCGAGTTCCACGAAACGCCCTTTGTTCCGCAGGACCGACAGGCCTTTCGGGATGGCCTCGCCCGCCAGCGAGTTCAGGACGACGTCCACGCCTTCCCCGTTGGTGAGCGCCATCACCTGGTCGGCAAACGACAGGGACCGCGAATCCAGCACCTGGTCGATGCCGAGGTGTTCGAGGAACTCGCGCTTCTCAGGCGTCCCGGCTGTCGCGATGATGCGCGCGCCGATGTGCCTGGCCACCTGAACGGCTGCCAGGCCCACCCCTCCGCTCGCCGAGTGGATGAGCACGCGCTCCCCCGCTTGCAGTTTCGCCTCGTGAACGAGGCCGAAGTGCGCCGTCACGAACGCCGCGGGCATTGTCGCTCCGGCGTCGAAGGACAGGCCGTCAGGCATGAGCGCCGCCGTGTGTGCGCTCACGGTGACGTGCGAGGCCAGGCAATTGGCCGCAAAGGCGAGGACCCGGTCTCCAGGGCGAAACGCGCTCACGCCGGAGCCGACGCGAGCCACGACGCCCGCACACTCAATGCCGAGCGGGGGCGACTCCCCCGTGGCGCCAGGCAGCAGACTGAGTACCTGCATCACGTCGCGGAAATTGAGGCCGGCGGCGCGAATGGCGATCTCGATCTCCTGAGCCGCGGGCGCGCGCCTGGCTGACTGACGAAGCCGGAGATTGTCGAACACGCCCCGCGGGACGCACTCCAGTCTGAATCCCGTCTCACCGTTGTCGCCACCCAGCGGAGCCGAACCCCATGGCGCGTCGAGCGAGGTCTTCGCGAAACGGTGGACGTACCGCCATCCGTCTCGAAGCGCCACCTCGTCCTCGCGGTCGTCCGACAGCAGTTCCTCGAGCAGGACGTTGGTTTCCTCGCGGCGCGCCTCGGCGGCACCTCCGCCCAGGTCGACCAGGGTGCAGCGCACGCGGGGGTACTCGTTCATGATCACCCGACCGAGTCCCCAGAGCGGAGCCTGGGCAACGGAACCGGTCCTGGCATCCGACTCGAGTCCTGCCGCGGCGCCGCGGGTGACGATCCACATCCGCGGCGCCGTGCCTCCTTCGTTGGCAATCAGCTCCTGAACCAGCCCGACCACGCTCAGACACGTGGCGGGAACCTGAACGCGCAGATCAGACTCCGCGACCGAGTCGGTCGGCGGGGCATCGAGGCTCCAGAGATGGACAATTCCGCGACAGGCGGCAACACCGCCATCGGGAAACGCCGCCTCGAACAACCGGCGCATGTCGTCCCTCGAGTCCGGCCGGACGTCAAACCGTCCTCTGCCCGACGCCCGGAACGCCTCGCCCCGCGCCACCAGGATCGTCCGCCCGCCTCGCTCCTCGAGGCCCCTGGCCAGCCGGGCTCCAGTATCGGCGCGGTCGTTCAAGATCAGCCAGTTTCCGGCACAGTCGGCCTCGGGGATGTCGATCCGGCTGATGTCGGGCTCCTGGACCGCCACCGGTCCATGGGCGAGCAGCAGCGTGCCGACCCGGGAATCTGATGCCTCGGGCGCAACAACGGCCTGCACGTCGCCGAAACCGCAGTCCGCCAGGAGCCGTTTCCAGGCGTCCACGGACAGCAGTGGACTATCGCGCCTGAGGTCCGTGTCGGTAAACCTCCACCAGCCAGCGAGCAGGGCGACCGACAGCTCCAGCCACCGGACTGGCCTCGCCATTTCGACCAGGATCACAACACCACCAGGCGCCAGCAACTGCCCGACGTGTTTCAGGGTCGTACGGAGATCCGCGGTCGCGTGCAGGGCTTCGGCCGCAACGATGATGTCGAAGGCCTGCGGGTCGAAGCCCTGGGCGCGCGGGTCCGTCTCGATGTCGAGCAGCCTGCACTCGACAAACGGGAAGGCACGGAACTTCTGCTCCGCATGCGCAAGGAAGTGCGGGGACACGTCGGAGAAGACGTAGCTGGCTCGATAGTCCGACAACAGCGGCACGATGTGTGCGGTCGTGCCTCCGCTGCCGGCACCAATCTCGAGGATGCGCCGTTCGCCATCGGGCGGCAGCCGGGACAGGATCTGCTCCACGGCGCGCGCCGCGAGCAGATTGTGGCTGCGTGCGGCGGGAGAGTCCTGATAGAGATGCTCGGCCAGCGACAGGTCGCCTCTGGGGAAGACCAGTTGAAGGGGATCGACTCGCCCCAGCAACACGTCGGGCAGCCGATTCCCGCACCGGCCCATGAGCGTCAGTTCCGCCAGCCGTTCCGGGTACGTCCGCAGCAAGGTATCCCATCGCCGGCGTGTGTCCTGCACCTCCAGTCGGCGGACCACCGTCCATCTACCATTGCCTCTCGTCAGGAACCCATCTTCGCGCAGAAGCTCGAGGTACCTTGAAAACAGCCTGCGCTGCGCGTCGACGATACCGAGCGATGCGGCCAGGTGCTGCGGGTCGAACGTGGAGCCGGGGTGTGCGTTCCATCCCAGCTGGACCAGGGCGTTGACGATGTACGGAGTGCACGCCGCGGCGAATTCCGGCACATCAACGGTCAGTTCCAGCGACGAGGCGCTGGCCTGCACCGCGGAGGCCACCGCCTGGAGGGCGAAGACGGTTCGTCTGCGCGCCCGCGATCGACCGCGTGGTGCCGGAACCCATCGATAGGCGTAGAGCAGATTCGCGAGGGCGGTCGGGTCCAGGCGTCCGCGGCCCTGAAGGGTCCTGGCCTCGAAGTCTTCGATGTCGGCGATGACCGTCCCGTCGGCGGCGAGAATCCGCACTGAGCCGAATGTCGACGCTCCAACGGTTCGAACACGGTGGACGTGACTCCACATCCGCTGGCTGGGGCGGCCGAACACACGAATGCGTTTGAAGGCCACGGGCAGGTAGGTGCAGCCGGGCGTGAGCGGCGCCGCACGCCCCATCACCTGCAGGCACGCGTCAAGGGCGGCCGGATGGAATCGGTAACGGTCGAGCTCCTGCAGCACCGCCGGCGGCAGCACGATCTCACCGAGGCACTGGCCCTCGGCGCAGAACAGCCGCGTCACCCCCTGGAACGCGGGCCCGTACTCGAAGCCGTAGTCCCGCAGTTCCGCATAGTAGCCGTCGGTTGATCCCTCGCCCTGGAATCGTCCCAG
>Ga0315278_10006669_pt1 | contig 10514 bp, 7 predicted proteins | sample YL17G06_0_MG_FD_203880 | JGI IMG/M metagenome (GOLD analysis project Ga0315278, IMG submission 203880) | Sediment microbial communities from Yellowstone Lake, YNP, Wyoming, USA - YL17G06_0 | ecosystem: Environmental > Aquatic > Freshwater > Lake > Sediment | place: USA: Wyoming | collected... | reverse complement strand
CTCGCGGATTTGGCGGATGTCATCGGCCAGCACCGGGCCCGCCGGGCTTTGGAGGTGGCCGCTGCCGGGGGCCACAACATCCTGTTCAGCGGCAGCCCCGGCACGGGCAAGACCATGCTGGCTTCGCGCTTGCCGGGCATCCTGCCACCGATGAACGATGCTGAAGCTCTGGAAGTGGCGGCCATCGCATCGGTCAGCCGGGTCGGGCTGGACCTGCATCGCTGGCACGTTCGCCCATTCCGCGCACCGCATCACACCGCCAGCGCAATTGCCCTGGTCGGCGGCGGGACACGCCCGCGCCCCGGTGAAATCTCTCTGGCACACAATGGCGTGCTGTTTCTCGATGAATTGCCGGAATTCAACCGGCACGTGCTGGAGGTGTTGCGCGAACCCATGGAATCGGGGCGGATCGTGATCAGCCGCGCGTTGCGCTGCGACACCTTCCCGGCCCGCTTCCAACTGGCGGCCGCAATGAACCCCTGTCCTTGCGGCTACGCAGGCGATGAAAGCGGCCAGTGCAATTGCTCCGCGGACCTGATCAGCCGCTATCGTGGCCGGATTTCGGGACCTCTGTTGGACCGCATCGATCTGCATATCGAAGTAAGCCGCCCGAAGACTTTCTTGTTGCAACACAATGGGCCAAAGCCCGAATCCAGTGAGCAGGTTAGAAAGCGGGTGTTGAGTGCGCGGGCCATTCAACATATCCGCGGCCGCTGCACCAATGCCCAACTGGACGCAGCGGCGCTGAAACAGCACTGTCACCTGGCCGATGCGGACCGCGATTTACTGATTGAAGCCAGCAGGAAGCACGCGCTTTCACCTCGAGCCTGTATTCGCATCCTGAAAGTCGCCCGAACCATTGCAGACCTTGATTCAGCGCTCAGCATTGAAACGGAGCACCTGCTCGAGGCGGTTTCGTACCGTAACTCCGGGGCGATGCGCACAAACTGTTGAGATGTGAAATGCGGGATCAAAGGGATCAAAGGGGTCAGAACAGCTTGATCCAGAGAGCCCAGTATTAACGATTAATACCGATCACGTCCCTGCGTAATGGAGGTCAACATGGCCAGAAGACCTCGAGTTCACATGAAAGAAGTTCCTCAACACGTCATTCAACGTGGTAACAATCGACAGGCTTGCTTTTTTACAGATCAGGACTACACGGTTTATCTGGACAAGCTCCGCGAGTATGGCATTGAGCATAGAGTAAACATTCACAGTTATGTGTTGATGACCAACCATGTGCATCTTCTAATGACCCCTGATATCGACTCAGGTATCAGCAAACTGATGCAATCCGTTGGACGATACTATGTTCGCTACATTAACCAGACTTACCACCGGACCGGGACTTTGTGGGAAGGTCGCTTCAAATCAAACCTGATTGACAGCGAACGCTATTTTCTGGTTGTGAGTCGGTACATTGAACTCAATCCTGTGCGGGCCGCCATGGTCGACCATCCGGCAAAGTATCCTTGGTCCAGCTACAGGGCCAATGCCCTTGGCAAACAGATTCGTATACTCACACCGCATGAGTGTTACCTATCCCTCGGCCACGCGGCTGAAGAAAGGAGGGCGGCTTATAAAGCCTTGTTTAAGGACCATATTCCCGAATTCACTCTGAAACAAATCAGGGAAGCCGCAAACAAGAAGCAGGCACTGGGAGATGAAAACTTCATCAAGCAGATTTACAAACAGACCGGTGTGCTCTGTGGGTCATTGCCCCGTGGCGGCGATAGAAAATCACAAAGATTCAGGCAACAATCAAATTGATTTGACTGCTTTGGCTAATCAAACTGATCTGGCCCCTTTGATCCAAAACTGATCTGACCCCTTTGATCGACTGCTTTGGCTAATCAAACTGATCTGACCCCTTTGATCCCACGATACCGGCTGAAGAAATTGCCGCGACCCGCGTGTTGCGCACGGTGGTAGGGGGCAAGGTCGTGTAACAGCAGTCACCCTGAGGTAATTGAGCGGGCTCAGTTTCATGGTGACCGACTATCCTGCTCAACGCGAAAAGCGACAGCGCGCCCAAGCAGGACCGTGGCTTGCAGCGAGAAGCCAAGAGATGATGTTTGGAAGAATTCCTGGGCCGCTTTGAATTCGTGTTGTTCATAACCGGGATAGGCCAGGAAATCATCAAACACCAGGAGACTGCCGTGCTGGAGATGCGGACCCAGGCATTGCAGCACCGTGCGGGTTGATGAATACAAATCACAATCGACATGGAGAAGACTGATAGGAAGCTGCAGGTCCGCCGCAAATAAAGGCAAGGTTTCATTGAACCAGCCGGGATGGAGAATCACCTGCCCGGCGGTAACCGGGAGTACGCCTTCGGTACTGTAACTGCCCGCCGGTTCATCAGCATTCCAGCCCTCGGGTAAACCCTCAAAGCTGTCGAAACCATGAATTTCGCGACCAGTCCAGCCCGCAAGCAAGTTGATGGACATCCCGTGGAACACACCACATTCAACGATCAAGCCGTGTGCAGCTGCATTGTGGGCGGCCCACTCCAGCAGGCCGGTTGCGGTGCCGAACCAGGTTGGCTTCCCGGCCTGTGCCAGCACCCACTGACAGCTGCTGACCAGGGCATCCATCCGGGCATCCTTTGCCAGGGCTGGAGGCTGGAATGCAGCATTTGTCAACGCGGACCGCAATGCGTTGCTTAAAAAGGACATCTCTGGGCTTGACACTGGCAGCTCGCGCGCATGCAGTAATGAGCTTGATACGTCCTGCTGATCCAACAGGACGGCAATTTTCAAGCGGTGGAGCTGGTCGTTGCCAGCAAAGCGCTCCAGACCTTCGTTAACAACCCGCAGAGCTTCGTCGCGGTAGCCCAAACGTAACGCGGCACGGGCACAGGCAAGGTGGCTTTCCGCCATTTGCGGCCAGCGCTGGAGGGCCAGGCGGAAACGCTCCAGAGCGGCCGGGTAGTTTCCCCGGCGCCATTCGTTTTGTGCGAGCAAGCTAGCGACTTCCGGTTGGTTGTCGCTCATTCGTTCCAGCACTTCGCCAGCTTCATCGACAGCGCCGATGCGTTGCATGGCGGCGACCACATCCAGCACGCCTTTCGTGTCCGCATCAAATGCCTGTGCTGCGCGCCACAGGCAACCCAGCGAAGCCTCCCGGTTAGCGCGGCGGTGGTGAATAGCGGACATCAGCAGCAGCGCCCGGGCGTGGTCCGGGTGCTGGACAAGAAACTCCAGACAACTTGTCGCAGCCGCTTCAATCCGGCCGCTATTGAACAGCACAATGATGTTCTGCAGCGCCGGTTGGTTCATTGTTCCCTTGGCCAGAAGTTCCACTGCCGGTTCATTTGTTTACTGAGTATACGACGCTGAGAGATTGTCGCCGCTTTCAAAAAAAAAATAGGAATAGTTAAGCTATTGACAATTGCAGATTTTGTTTCTAGCCTGTGTTCGAGCATCACTACTCCCAACCATGGACGGTAGCCCGCACCACCCCCGGCGGGCACAGGAGGTTCGATGATTTCCTTGAACGTGAACGGAACGCTTTACAATGTAAATGTCGACGCGGCTACCCCGCTACTCTGGGTGTTACGCGATATCTTAGGTCTCACCGGCACCAAATACGGCTGCGGAATCGAAGTTTGCGGTGCATGCACCGTGCTCATCGACGGCCAGCGCGAACACTCATGCGTGTTTGACGTGTCGTCAGCGGCCGGCAAGAAGATCGTCACCATCGAGGGCTTGTCGCCCGATCGCAGCCATCCGGCGCAGAAAGCCTGGATAGACCACCAGGTTCCCCAATGTGGTTATTGCCAGCCGGGAATGATCATGGCCTGTGCCGGCGCAATGCAAGCCGGCCACCACGGCACCGAAATCCTGTCGGAGATGAAGCATATCTGCATCTGCGGCACCTACCAGCGCATCAAAGATGCCGTTGTGGGGCTGTGATGGAGACGATGATGAACAAGCCAACTGACATTTCGACCGAAATCCTCTCCGCCGCTGCGGGGCAGCGCATCAGCCGCCGCGGCTTCCTCACCTTCGCTGTGAATGGCCTCGCCCTGGCTTTCGTCATGCCTATCGTGGGCCGCATCGGCAACCTCGAGGCGGCAACGACGCCGACCGACCTTGCCAATGCTTATATTCACATCGGTACGGATGGCACCATCACGCTCGCGTTCGGAGGCGCCGAGATGGGCCAGGGTTCAATGTCCGGGCTGACCCAGATACTGGCAGAAGAATTAATGGTTGACTGGGACCAGATCAAGGTTCAGCAGTGGTTGTTTGATCCGATCGTGTCGTACCTGACCGGCGGCAGCAGCGCTGTCAGCGGGCGCTTCAAGACCCTGTTAAAAGCAGGCGCAGCTGCACGCGAATTGCTTATCGCTGCGGCGATGCTCAAAACCGGCGACCCAACGCGTTCCAGGTACCGCGCCGAGAGCGCGCAGGTGTTCTACTCCGGTGGACCGGGCGCGAGCGCATTCTGGGACTACGCTGACCTGGCAGCAGGCGCTGCCAGCGCTGCAGCCAAGGCGCTGCTCCCGGCGGGCGATCCCCCGTTGCTGGCCGACCCGCTCAACTACCGGCTGATCGGCCAAGCGGTGCAGCGTGTCGATCTTCCGGCAAAGGTCGATGGCAGCGCGAAATACGGAATCGATATCTGGTTGCCGGACATGGTATTCGCTGCAATCAAGCACAGCCCGGTCCCAGGCGGGACGCTCGCCAGCGCGAACGTCCCGGCAAAACCAGCAGCAGCTCTGGCACTCGTGCCGTGCACTGCGTCCGACACGCGCGGCAAGGTGATCGCCGGCACCACCAATGCCGTCGCCGTCGTGGCTACCAATACCTGGCTCGCCTTCAAACTTGCGAGCTCACTGTCGGTAAAGTGGACGCTGCCGTCATCGACCAGCGACGTGGATAGCAGCGGAATCCTCACGCTCGCAAATTCACTGATGGCAACGGGAACGGCGCTCCTCGCCGAACCCGCGAACTCGCCACCTTTTCCGGCCGGCCCATACGAGGCCTCGGTTCGCAGCGACCTTGGAACGACACCCACGGTCGTCGCCAATTACACCTTGCCCTACCTTGCCCACGCGACCATGGAGGTGCCGAACTGCACGGTAAAAATAACCTTCTCTGGCAGCACGCCGACGTTTTGCGAGATCTGGGCGCCGACGCAGGCGGCGGGCTGGGTAGTCACCACTGCCACCACGCTCACCAAGCTTCCCGCCAGCGCTATCGTCGTGCACACGACGTTCCTTGGCGGCGGGCTGGGTCGCAAGATCGAGCAAGACTACATCTGGCAGGCGATCCAGGTCGCACTGGTAGTAAAGAAGCCGGTCAAGCTGACCTGGCAACGCGAGGAGGACCTGGTGCACGACCAGTACCGGCCGTTTGCGCTCGCAAATGTTTCAGCAACCCTCTCCAGCGGCAAGATCAAGGCGTGGTTCTACCGTACCGTTTCACAGTCTATCCTGGGGCAACGCGGTTGGCTCGGGCCTGGATCTGTCGACTCGCAGGCCGTGGAAGGCGCAGTGCACCTGCCCTATGATCTGGGCAATCACCTGGTCGAATGGGTGCCGCTGACCGCAGGAATCGCGGTGGGTTTCTGGCGTTCGGTCGGCGCGTCGATCAACGCGTTCGCGGTCGAAAGCACCATGGATGAGCTCGCGAAGGCCGCGGGCAAGGATCCCTTCAAATTCCGCTACGACCATCTGACCAGCAGCGCTGCCCAGCGATTCTACAGCGTACTGGGGGCAGCCGATTTGATGAGTTCATCATGGCGCAAGACCCTTCCCGCCGGCCATGCATGGGGCGTTGCAATTGCCGAGTCTTTTGGCACCATCGTGTGCGAGGTCATCGAAATCTCTCAGCCTGCGGCGGGGTCGCTGCGCGTGCACCGCGTCGATTGCGTTGTCGACTGTGGCACGGTCATCAACCCCAACTCGGTCGAGGCCCAGATGCAGGGCGGCATCCTGCATGCGCTCAACGCCACGCTGTGGGGGCAATCGACGTTCACCGCCGGCAAGGCGAACCAGGCGAACTTCAACAAGTACCGGGTGATGCGATTGTCCGAAATGCCGGTAGTAAACGTGCAGATACTGGACAGCACCAACCCGCCCAGCGGTGTGGGCGAGCCCGCAGTGCCCCCGCTGGCGCCCGCACTGGCGAATGCCTATGCGCGGCTCACGGGCATCCGGACCTACAAGTTGCCAATGTTTCCCGGTGCGACGATGGCTGGGTTGTAATAAGAAGCCCCCGCGGTGGGCAACCATTGCGGGGGTTTTTATCGTGGGCTGACGGCCTCAAACCCATTTTCAAAAATTGTCCTGATGACCGTGACCTCAAACGCGCTCAGGTCGGATAAACCATCACTGCCAGACCATGGGTTACCCACAGGAAAGGGGTCAGAGCCCTTTACCCCCGATCCACTCGAAGCCTTGCGGACCGAGTGATAGACGATTTACTCTGACCCTGTTTTTTCTCATAAATAGCAAAATCACATGTGCGATAAAGACCACTTTGAGGACGACCTGCAAAAATACCTGACGCGGGGGTTTGTCACCCGGCGGGAGTTCGGCATGCTGGCCGTGGGTGCCAGCATGATGACGCTGTTGCCGCGCGCGGCAAACGCCCTGGATGTCGCCGAGACAGATGTCGAGATCAGGACGCCTGATGGGGTCGCGGACTGCTATTTCGTGCACCCGTCGAGCGGTGGCCACGCCGCCGTGCTGATCTGGCCGGACATCCTCGGCCTGCGCCCGGCTTTCCGGCAGATAGGCAAGCGACTCGCGGAGTCCGGCTATTCCGTGCTCGTTGTGAACCCGTTCTACCGGCAGAAGCGCGCGCCGGTCGTGCCGGAAGGCGCCAGCTTCGCTGACGAAGCGACGCGCAACCTGGTCATCCCGCTCGCCCAGTCGCTGACCCCTGACGGTGAAGCCACCGATGCCCGTGCCTTCATAGCCTGGCTGGACCAGCAGCCGCCGGTCGATACCCGGCGCAAGATCGGCACCACCGGCTACTGCATGGGCGGCCCGATCGTCATGCGCACGGCGGCGGCCGTGCCGGAACGTATCGGAGCTGCTGCGACATTTCACGGCGGCGGTCTGGTTACGGACAAGCCCGACAGCCCGCACCTGCTGATTCCGCAAATGCAGGCGCAGTTCCTTATTGCCATTGCGGAGAACGACGACGAAAAGGACCCGGAAGCCAAAAACACGCTGAGAGAATCATTCGCCGAGGCCGACCTGTCGGCCGAGATCGAGGTCTATGCCGGGGCGGCCCACGGCTGGTGTCCACCGGATTCGCCGGTCTATAACGAGCCGCAGGCCGAACGAGCCTGGAGTCGCCTGCTGGTGCTGTTCGAGAATGCGCTGACCTGAGCTTCGTCTCACAACGGCTGAGTCCAGCACCTGATTCCCCCGGTCCGGATTCAACTCGATGTAACGGCATGCGATATGCCCGAAAAGGGCTCTGACCCCTTTACCCCCGACCCCTTTACCCCTCGTCAGGCCCCGGCGCAAGAATAGTGCCGCGATCAACCCTGGCCGGAACGTCCCGGTCGATTTGACAATCCAGTTCACGTGCATACTTGTGGCCGGCAAAAACGGCAGCCGCAATTATTGCCGGTGCATCTGCGTCACCGATGCGCTGGACAGTTTTGGGTGCGCCTGCAGTTTTCCTTTCAATCGCGTGCTGCACTTCATGAAACAGGCTGTCCCGAGGAGTGCGACAGGTGACAAGGACAATATTATCAATCGGCAGATCCTGTTCACGCTCGGTATAGACGCAGCTCAGGGCTGCGGTATTGCCATCAAAGCCCGTCAACTCCAGGTTGAGCATGATGCTGATACCCAATTCAGCCAGGCGCCGGTGCACGCGAACCTGTTCCTGGGTAAAGGTGCTCCAGTACGACACCATTGCGTGTGAAGTCACGTAGTGGACGACATTTCCATTGCGCGCCAACTTCTCAGCAAGCACACCTGCCATGTAGAAGCCATCATCGTCGTATACCAGCACCGAACCCTCAGGCAATCGACCAGCCATGATGTCATCGGGGGTGAATGTTTTTCCCTTGGGTGGCGGGGGATCGAAGGGGCTGGTACTACTTCTTCCAGACCCGTCACGGCGCCACCTGGATCCGGTGGCAATGGCCACGTGCGCGGCACCGACCTCCAGCACCTGCGCCAGGTTCAATTCACTTTCCATGTAAACCTGGACGTTGGGCATCTTATTCAGCTGGCCTACCCGGTAATCCCGCACGCGCGCCCATTCCGCTAACCCAGGGAGGCGGGCTTCTGCACTGACGCGCCCGCCAAGTTCGCGCGTAGCTTCGGCCAGGATGACCTCGTAGCCCCGTTGACCCAGCGCGCGGGCGGCCTCGAGACCGGCGGGCCCGGCACCAACTACCAGCACCAGGTCATTTGACCCTTTGGGCGCAATCTTTTCCGGGTGCCATCCGCGGCGCCACTCCTCGCCCATGGTTGGGTTTTGCGTGCAGCGAATGGGGTAGTGCTTCTGATCACCGCTGTAGCAGATATTGCAGCCTATGCATTCGCGAATATCGTCCGTTCGCCCTTGTTCAATTTTTTGGGGAATGAAGGGGTCGGCAATGGAAGGGCGCGCGGCGCCTATAAAATCGGCGATTCCCCGCCTGATCTGGCTGGCCATGGTGTCAGGTGAAGTGAAGCGGCCCACGGTAACGACCGGCTTGGTCGTTTTGCTCCTGACTGTCGCCATATAGTTTTCAAGCGCACCCTCCTGCACAAACCGGGACGCGCCCATTTCCAGTGAATAGTCGGCAACGTTGATATCCCAAAGATCCGGAAGCTCTGCCAGGGCCTCGAAGATCTCCATCCGGTCACCGATTACCGGTGTGCCATCCGCACCGCCACCGTCATCCACGGAGAATCGCACCGCAACCGCGCAGGTATCGCCGACCGCATCCTTGGTGTCTTCGATGATTTCACGCACCAGGCGCATGCGGTTGTTTTGGCTGCCGCCGTATTCATCGGTACGCGTGTTAATTGCCGGGTTCATGAAGTTATCCAGCAAATAGTGATGGGTAGCATAGACATAAACGATGTCGAAACCGGCTTGCCGGGCGCGCAGCGCAGCCTTCCTGTGCCAACGGCGCAAGTCGGCAATATCCGACTTGGTCATGGCACGTGACTGAAACGGATCGCCATGCCCATTGGGCATGGAGACAACGTCCATCGGCACTTCCCGGCTAAAAAAGTTTGCCGACGCCCCGCCACCACCCATCCAAAGTTCAACTGCCGCCAGGGCCCCGTGTTCGTGCACTTTATCCGTCATCACCCGGTGCGCGCGGATATCGTGATCGTCCCACAGCGTATGGGTGGGGAAAGGGATGTCATCCGACGTCGGGTGGATGGAGCAATACTCGGTGGATACCACGCCCCAGCCCCCTTCGGCTTTGATGGCGCGGACATCAGCCACCATGTTGGGGCGTAGCCAACCCATGCCGGTACAGTGGGGTACCTGGTAGAAACGGTTCTTCGCAGTTACCGGCCCTATGGCTACCGGCTCGAACAGAATTTTGAAACGCGGATCGCAGGTCATATGGCCCTGAATCTTACCGTCAGGTACACACCCAATGCGATGACAAACAGTGGCAGGAACGGCTCAAACGGCCAGTACGGCAAATACTTTTCCGGAAGGTAAGTGATGGCATATCCGGTCAGAATTTCCGTCGTAGACGCTCGCCATACGGAGCCAAAACTGGCCGCCCAAATGCCACATGCAATAACCGCATATCCCATGAACTTGAAGGCGGGTTGTGGCTGCATGGCTGGCGCGTTTCTCTCAGCCTGCATCACGCGCTTTTTGCGCCAGGCAGCGGCGCGCAAACCCCAGGCCAGAAAGCCGGCCCAGTAATATACATAGTCTATGGGATCAGGCTTGGGATAGTAAAAAAGCTCCCACCAGTAAACGCTATAGGCGTACATCCAAATAGCATAGATGCCGCTTTTATGCAGCAGTCGCCACGACTTTGGTTGCAGATGTTTGCGGCCAAACTTGAACGATGTCAGCGTCATCGCAATCAGGAACGAGTAGCCCACAACGCCTTCAATAACGTCGCGAAGCACATAGACTCCTTCCATGTAATAGTCGGAGTAGACCGTCACCAGCCACAGGATAAAGAACAGTTGCCAGGCCATCGCCGCGGCAAAACTCAAACCCATGATCTTGCGGTTACGCAACAGCCAGCGAGTAAATGCCGCAGGGAAAAGCTGCTGCAGGGACGAAGCCGCAAAAGCGAGATAAAGCAACGGCACCGCGCACCTGACAGACAGTTGGATCATGGCCGACACCGCGGATCCGCTCCAGGCATCGGTCTGCAGCATGGCGACGATCATGCTGATCGATATGGGTGTAGAAATCAGCCAGAACAGCCTCCACTCATTGAGCGCTTTGTGTTTGAGGAATTCGTTCAGACCATTGCTCATGAGATTAATCCAGCGACTGATTTCTCCGCTCGGGAACCGTCAGTGCGAACAGGAATGAAATCACGGCGGACGC
>Ga0315278_10006668_pt1 | contig 10514 bp, 8 predicted proteins | sample YL17G06_0_MG_FD_203880 | JGI IMG/M metagenome (GOLD analysis project Ga0315278, IMG submission 203880) | Sediment microbial communities from Yellowstone Lake, YNP, Wyoming, USA - YL17G06_0 | ecosystem: Environmental > Aquatic > Freshwater > Lake > Sediment | place: USA: Wyoming | collected... | reverse complement strand
CCGCACGTCCGGTTCGACGAGGGGGGAGGGGGACTGCTTATGGTTTATCGTTCGCACGCCTCCTCCTCTACTCTACCGTCTTTGCGCCTTTGCGGTGAAAGTTCCTGTCCTTAGCCAGACCCAGCGCGACGAGCGCGCGCGCGGGCGCGCGCGATCGCGGCCTGAACGGCGGCTTTCTTGCGCTCGATGTCATGACTGCCTGGCTGCGTCTCCGGTTGGGCGAGTTTGTCGCGGGTTTTCTTTGCCAGCCGCTCGCTGCGCTCTTCGTGCTTGCGCGCGACGCGGAACTGATGAAAGCCGAATCGCTCCCGCGCAAGCGCCGCCATCTGTTCGACCGATTGTGTCGCCAGCACCGCAGCATGACGATTGCCGCGTTGCGCCAGCGGTTCGAGTTCGACCATGTCGATGCAATCCACCGGGCAGGGCGCAAGACACAGTTCGCAGCCGGTACAGTATTGCGTGAGCACGGTGTGCATGCACTTCGCGGCGCCGACGATGGCATCGACCGGACAGGCCTCGATGCACAGCACGCAGCCGATGCAGCGCGACTCGTCGATCAATGCTCCAGCGCGTGGTTGCTCGACGCCGTTCAACGGGTTGAGCGGCTTTTCCGCGCGACCGAGCAATCGCGCCAGATTGCGAATGCCCGCGGCTCCGCCGGGCGGGCACTGGTTGATGTCGGCATCCCCTTGGGCAACGGCTTGCGCGTACGGCCGGCAGCCTTGGTAGCCGCATTTCGTGCACTGGGTCTGCGGCAGCAGCGCGTCTATGGCGTTGACGAGTTCGGTGTTCACAAACGCAGTTTAACCACAAGAGCGAAGCAAAACTTCTCAACGCAAAGGCGCAAAGGACGCAAAGATCGCAAAGGAAACCAAGGAGTGTCGTAAGCAAAGATATTGACGAGACTCGCTTCTCCGGGCTTCTGAATCAATACTGTTTGTCATTTCCCTATCTTGACCTTCTTTGCGACCTTTGCGCCTTTGCGTTGGGGTTTAGGCGTTACGAAGTCTGACGGTGGCCGGTGTGAATCAGGCAACGGTCGATCCACTGCGCGGTCAGCTTTTCCTGCACGGCGTTCTGCGTCAGCCGCGCGGCGAGGCCGGCGAAATCGACGCGGTCGAGCGGCTGGTCTTGGTTGAAGCAGGAGAACACGTACGAGCGCGTGCCGGTGGCCGGATCCACCTGCGGCTGCAGGCACTGCGCGCAGATCTCCTTCATCATGCATTGCATCGGCGAGTTGATCGAGCCGATCGCGAAATGATGCGGCTTCAGATGAGGCGCCAGTACGCCATGGCGCGCGACGGCCACGGCGGCCATCATGCGATCCGAGCCGATCGCAATGAGGCGATCGGCGGCATGGAATGCGATGGACTGTTCGCCCAGCGTGCCGGTGGCGTAGGCCGCCATGGCCTGCACGATATTGCCGACGAAGCTGCGGTCGCCGGGGCGGGCCGGCGCAAATCCGGGCGCCTCGTCGCAGCACCAGACCACTACGTCGGCGGCGGCCTCGATTTCCGCGACCTTGTAGCGGTCGATGATTTTCTTGTAGCCGGCGAAGTACAGCACGCGCGAGCCGGCGGCGCGCAACGCCTGGCCGATCGAAAACAGCACCGCATTGCCCAAACCACCGCCGACCAGCGTCACGGTCTCGTTCGCGTGGATCTCGGTCGGGGAACCGGTGGGGCCCATGAGGATCACCGGTTCGCCGGCCTTGAGCAAGGCGCACAAATCCGAAGACCCGCCCATTTCCAGCACGATGGTGGAGACCAGGCCCTTGTCGCGGTCCACCCAGGCGCCGGTCAGCGCCAGGCCTTCCATCGCCAGCCGTGTGCCGTCCGCTGTCGCCGCCAGTGATTCGAAATTCTGCAGCCGGTAGAACTGTCCGGGCCGGAATTTCCTGGCGGCCTGCGGCGCCCGCACCACGACCTCGACGATGGTCGGGGTGAGCCGGACGACTTCCTGCACGGTGGCGCGCAGTTCGCCGTTGAGCCGGGCAAAGAAGTCGGCGTCATCTCCCGCATAAGCCGGTTGTATTTTCGCGAGCACGCGGCTCACCGACGGATAACCCTGCTTGGCCCCGCCCATGGCCTTGACCACGTTGCCGGAGAAGGAAGGATGCAAGTCGCCGAAGAAGCTGACGAAGCGCCCGTCCGGGCGCCGCGACAGCAACACTTGCGGCATCGCCGGCTTAGCGCTTTTCTCCGGCCTGACCGGGTTGCCGTCTTCGTCGCAAGCCTGAAAATAGCGGCCGTCGAGATGAAAGTTGCGCGCGTCCTCGCGCGCCAGCACGGTGTTGGGCTGCGTGCCGGCCGCAACCAGCACGGCGCGCGCCGGCAACGTCGTGGTGATGGTCTCGGTGGTGCCGTCGCCGCGCGTCGTCTTGCTCGTGACCGTCAGTCCGCTGGCATAACCGGACTCGTCCACTTCGACGGCGGCGGGCGTGACATTCTCGGCGAAGCGGATGCCTTCTTCCAGTGCTTTTTGGATTTCCTCGTGGTTGAGCGTGTACGCAGGACTGTCGATCAGGCGCTTGCGATAGGCGATGGTGACCCCGCCCCAGGACTGCAGAAGTTCGAGGAGGTGGGGCTGACGGCCTTCACTGGCCGCCTTGGCGCGCTCCGCGCGCAGCAAGCGCGCGTGGTTCAGCCACTCTTCGGCGATGATCTTCTCGGCGGCATTCCACAACGCGCGCACCTTGTCCTCGCCGCGCTCGGCGCACAAGGCATCGTAGCGGCACAGGAATTTCTCGACCTGCAGCGGGTAATAAGCGAGCGACTCGGTAGCGGTGTCGACGGCCGTCAAGCCGCCGCCGATCACGACGACGGGCAGCCGCAGTTGCATGTTGGCGATCGAATCGATCTTGGCCGCGCCGGTCAGTTGCAGCGCCATGAGGAAATCGGATGCGGTGCGCACGCCGGGCGCCAGGCCGTTGGGGATGTCGAGCACCGTCGGGCGGCCGGCGCCGGCGGCCAGCACGACGTGATCGAAGCCGAGAGCGAACGCGTCATCGACCTCCAGCGTGCCGCCAAAGCGCACGCCGCCGAACAGCGCGAACTCCTCGCGCCGCTGCAACAGCACGCGAATCAGTTTCAGAAAATTCTTGTCCCAGCGCACCGTGATGCCGTACTCGGCGACGCCGCCGAAGCCGGCCATGATGCGCTCGTCCAGGGATTCGTACACAGACTCGACGTCATGGATCGGTTCGAAGGCCGCGCGCGTTCCCTTGGCGTCGACGCCGGAAAGCCTCGCCGGCAGCGGTTCGATTTTCAGTCCGTCCACGCCGACCACGGTGTGGCCGTCGTTCATCAGGTGATGGGCGACGGTGAAACCGGCCGGGCCCATCCCGGCGATCAGCACGCGACGGCCGCTCGCCGCGCGCGGAAGCGGGCGCTTCAGATCGAGCGGATTCCAGCGCGTGAGCAGCGAGTAAATCTCGAAACCCCAGGGCAGTTCGAGCACATCCTTGAGCGTGCGCGTCTCGGCCTGCGGAATGTTGACCGGCTCCTGCTTCTGGTAGATGCAGGATTTCATGCAGTCGTTGCAGATACGATGGCCGGTAGCGGCGACCATCGGGTTGTCCAGCGCAATCATCGCCAGTGCGCCGATGGACACGCCTTCGGTCTTGAGTTTCTGGAATTCGGAGATGCGCTCTTCCAGCGGGCAACCCGCCAGCGGCACGCCGAACACGGTTTTCTTGAATGCCGGCCTGGCTTCCGGCGACGCTGGCTTCTCTTTCAATCCGTGCGAGCAGGAATCCTTTTCCTGCTCGTGGCACCAGATGCAGTAATTGGTCTCGTCCAGGGCACCCACCAGGTCCATGCCGGGATCGGTGAGCGCGAACCCGGGGCGCCGGCGCAGATGGGACAGCGTGTGCACGGTAACGCCGTTTCTGGTGTGCGTTTCGACCGGCACCAGGCGCTGAAAGTCGAGCTTGCCGGGCAACTTGAACAACACGCCCGCATGATGCTTGTGCTGTCCTTCCCGCGTACGCACTGCCCACGCCGCATAGCGCAACGCCGCATCGAGCTTGTCCTTGTTGGCAGCTTCATCCTTGAACCAGGCGCTAACGTGACGCGCAAACGCCAGTTCGCTGAAGTCTTCATCGAACCATGCGACGAGCTGCGCTTCGAGTCGGGGGCCGTCGAACCCGGCAGCAGCCTCGGCCTTGTGGGTGTTGACGGCCTTGCGTTGCACGAACAGCCGCTTGCACGAGTACAGCGGCGCCAGCTCGAAATGACGTGCCGACAAGGCGCCGGCTTCGGCTTCGATGCCGAACAGATGCGCGATGAAATCGTCGAGATGGCCGGCCACCGCGATCAGGAACTCCGATTCCTGCTTCGGCGGCAACGGCGATTGTCCGCCGCGAAGGGATTCCAGACGCACACGCAGCGCCGGCTCCGCCTGGCCGAGGAAATCCACAAACGCAGCGTCTACCCGCAGCAGGCCTTGCCGGCGATAGAGATCCTCGAATCGCAGGTTGAATGGGAGCCTCAACTGCGGCGTGCTGGGCAGGTCGACACTGCTATTCATGCAGAAGGTTTCACGGGCAACGCTTGAACCTGGAAAAAGCAGTTGCACCGCCAAGGACGCCAGGGACGCCAGGGAAAACAAATGAACGCATCCCGCGGCACCTTCACCCTTTCGGGTGAGTTCGGTCAGGCATGCCTATCGCCTTCCTTTGCGTCCCTGGCGTCCTTGGCGGTGAATGAACTGCCGGATATAGATTGAATAAAGCCGCGAATTATAACGCCGCAAGCGCTTCGGCGACTTTTCCGATGAGCGCGGGTCCTTCGAAGACCAGGCCGCTGTACAGTTGGACCAGGCTCGCGCCAGCGGCGATTTTTTCGCGCGCGTCCTCTGCCGACATGATGCCGCCGGCGGCGATGATCGGAAGCCGCCCCGCCAGGGCGAGCGCAAGCTGGCGCACGATTTCCGTGGAGCGCCCTGTTAGCGGTGCTCCGCTCAGCCCGCCGGTCTGGTCCGCATCCGGCAGGCCCGCCACGCCTTCGCGCGAGATCGTGGTGTTCGTGGCAATCACCGCGTCGATGCCGTGCTCGATGAACAGCGCAGCCATGCCGGCAATCTCGACTTGCACCAGATCGGGCGCGATCTTGACGGCAAGCGGGACGCGTTTGCCGTGGTGGTCGGCGAGTCTGCGGCGTTCCGCGGTGAGCGCGCCCAGCAGGCGGTCGAGTTCCGCGGCCTGCTGCAGCTGGCGCAGATTGGCGGTATTGGGCGATGAGATATTGACCGTTATGTAGCTCGCCGCCGTATAGACTTTGCGCATGCAATACAGGTAATCCTGCGCGGCGCGCTCGAGCGGCGTGTCGAAATTCTTGCCGATGTTGATGCCGAGGATGCCGCGATAGCGTGCGCGCGAGACGTTCATCAGCAGGCGTTCGACGCCGTCGTTGTTGAAGCCCATGCGGTTGATGATCGCGCGCGCCCGCGCGATGCGGAACATGCGCGGCGCCGGATTGCCGGGCTGCGGCCGCGGCGTGACCGTGCCGATTTCGATGAAGCCAAAGCCAAGCGCGCCGAGCGCATCGATGTGTTCGCCGTTCTTGTCCAGACCGGCGGCCAGTCCCACCGGGTTGGGAAATTCCAGGCCCATGACGTTGCGCGGGGAGGAAACTGAGCGGCCGGCGATCAGGCCGGACAATCCAACGCGGTGGGCGATGTCGAGCGCGCGCAGGGTGATGCGGTGCGCGCGTTCCGCGTCGAGCCGAAACAGGAAGGGCCGGGCGAGCCGGTAAAGCATGGATCAGGGCCGCGCGCGAAGGCACGCAACCGCGGCAACCGCGGCGCGCAACGTCAAACCGCCTCGGGAGACGAAGCGTCGCGGGGTAAGCGCCGCCACTGGCCGTCGATCAGCCCTTCAAGCGGCTGGAAATTGATCTTGTAGGCCATCTTGCGGCTCTGCGCGATCCAGTAGCCGAGATAGAGATAGGGCAGCCCGAGTCGCCGGCACAACTCAACCTGCCAGACGACATTGAAGGTGCCGAGGCCGGCGCCGGCGACCTGCGGCTCGAAGAACGTGTACACCGACGACAAGCCATCTTCGAGGCGGTCGACGATGCTGACCATGCGCAGCCGGCCTTCCTCGCGGAACTCGACCAGGTTCGAGCGCACGTTGCTTTGCAGGAGAAAGTGACGGTACTGCTCGCGGCTGTCGTGATCCATGCCGCCGCCGCTGTGGCGGTACGCTTGGTAACGCAGGTACAACGCGTAGTGCTCGGGATGGTATTTGAGCTCGAGCATGCGCGCTTCCAGCCGCTCGTGGCGCGCGTGGGCGCGGCGCTGCGAACGGTTGGCGACGAAGTCCTCGGCGACGATGCGCACCGGCACGCAGGCGCGGCAATGATCGCAGTAGGGGCGATAGGTGAAGGCCCCGCTGCGGCGAAATCCGACCTTGACCAGTTCGCTGTATACCCGGCTGTCGATGACGTGGCTCGGCGTCGCGACCTGCGAGCGCGCCAGCTTGTCGGGCAGGTAGCTGCACGGATAGGGCGCAGTCGCATAGAACTGCAGTGTCGCGAAGGGCAGGTCGTTTAGCTGTGTCATCGCCGATTCATTTAGCGCGGTGGCGCGAACCGCCACGGCGCCGGGACCGGTGCATAGTGTATCAAGTCCCGCAGCCGGCGCGTGAATTCGGCGCGCGGTATTTCACGCGCCCCGAAAGAGGCCAGGTGGGCCGTGTTCATCTGGCAATCGACCATGCCGAAGCCCCAGCGGTCGAGTTGGCGCACCAGCGTGATCAGCGCCACCTTGGAGGCATCGGCGGCGCAGGTGAACATGGACTCGCCGAAGAATGCCCTGCCCAGCGCGACGCCGTACAAACCGCCGACCAGTTCCCCATCGAGCCAGGTTTCCACGCTGTGCGCGACACCTGCCCGGTGCAATTCGCAGTAGGCCTCGACCATCGGCGCGGTGATCCACGTGCCATCCTGATCACGTCGCGGCATGCGGCAGTTCTGGATGACATCGCGAAAAACCGTATCGGCGCGTACTTCGAAGCGGGATTTGCGCAGGGTCTTGGCCAGCGAGCGGGAGACTTTCAGCTCCGCGGGGAACAGGACCATTCTCGGATCGGGACTCCACCAGAGTATCGGCTGACCCGCGTTGAACCACGGAAAGATGCCCTGGCGGTAGGCTTCGAGCAGTCGCGCCACCGACAGGTCGCCGCCTGCGGCGAGCAGGCCGTTGGGATGGGTCGTCGCCTGCTCGACCGGCGGGAAATGACGGTCCGGACGCAGCCAGGGGATCAACGCTCGAGCGGCCGCCGGCAGACGCTGACGAAGGTCAGAAGAACTTGTCCGGATTCTTGCTGATGAGCCCGCAGGCCACGCGCGCGCCGGAGTTGCCCGATGGCTGGGTCGTCAAGTCGTCCGCGTCCGCATGCACGATTACTGCGCGGCCGGCGATGCTATCGGCGTCGGTGCCCAGCGAAATGCCGCTGACTTCGATCGACATCCGCGCATTCCCGTTCGCGTCGGCCTGCAGATTGCCCAGATCGCCGCCATGGCGCGGCGCCCCGGCGGCGCCGCCGTGCTGCGCGGCGGACGGATTGAAATGGCCGAGCGCACTGGAGGCGTCGGCCGCGCTGCAGTTGCCCTTCTCATGAATGTGGATGCCATTGGTTCCATTCGGTTTGAGGCCGTTTACCCTGGCGTCGACCAGCACCACGCCGCCCTTCTGGGTGAAATTGACGGTGCCGCTGACTGAATTGCCCTTGGTCGCAGCGAGGACCGCGGTAGCGGACAGTTTCTTGCTGAAGACGTTGCTGGCGCCGCTGCACGCTGCCAGCAGTGCACAGCCACAGATCAAAATCCAGACCGATTTCATTGCGTTCTCCCGAGTGTTGCAGTGGCCCGGTTGTCAAGTAGGCCCGGTGTGCTGAAAACCGGTGTGCCGAAAAGCGGTGCGCCGAAACACTGCGTTTTTTAGCACTCGCTTCCCAGCGTGTCAATTCGATCGCATGCGGCGCTGCAAATCCCCCGGCAATACGGCGGCGCACTGCCGTAAAATCCGCCTACAAACCACGCTATGCGGCAATCAAATCATTTCCACATCGCTACAGAACCAAGCCCACGGCCTTGATCAGCCTTCCGAGTGGGTCGTTCGCTGGGTGCGCGCGATGCCACCGGGTGGCGAGGTTCTGGATCTCGCCTGCGGCAGCGGTCGTCATAGTCGTTTTCTGGCTTCGCTGGGATTCCGGGTATGCGCCATCGACCGCGATCCCGAGGCGCTCGCGGCGCTATCCGGCATTGCGGGCATCGAAATCCGGCGATCCGACCTGGAAAACGGCCCGTGGCCGCTGGTGGGCCGGCGGTTCGACGGCGTGATCGTCACCAATTATCTGCACCGGCCGCTGTTCCCGCGCATTGTCGAGGCCGTTTCGCCGACGGGTTTGCTGGTCTACGAAACCTTCGCCGCGGGCAATGAGCGCTTCGGCAGGCCGTCGAATCCGGACTTTCTGCTGCGGCCGGGCGAATTGCTTGACGTTGCCCGTGAGCGCTTGCGTGTCATTGCTTACGAGGATTTCGAAGTCATGACGCCAAAGCCGGCGAGGATTCAGCGCATCTGCGCGTCGGGTCTTTCCCGGCAAGCGTGATGCGCCGCCGGCGCGGGGAATCGGTTAAAATCCGGCTTTATGGTTGAGGAAAGCCGCCATGCTCAAGGGCAGCCTCGTTGCAATCGTCACACCCATGTTCGAGGACGGCAGTCTGGATCTGCAGCGACTGCGCGCGCTGATCGACTTCCATATCCGTGAAGGGTCCAGCGGCGTCGTCATCGTCGGGACAACCGGCGAATCGCCGACGGTGGATTTCGAGGAGCACTGCCTGTTGATCCGCACCGCGGTTGAGCATGCGGCCGGTCGCGTGCCCGTTATCGCCGGCACGGGCGCGAATTCCACGCGTGAGGCGATCGAGTTGTCCGCTTACGCCAAGCAAGCCGGCGCCGACATGAGCCTGTCGGTGGTGCCGTATTACAACAAGCCGACGCAGGAAGGACTGTATCGGCATTTTCGTGCGATTGCCGAAACGGTGGATCTGCCGCAGATCCTGTATAACGTACCCGGCCGCACAGTGGCCGACATGCAGAACGACACGGTGTTGCGGCTTGCGCAAATCCCCAACATTATCGGCTTGAAGGACGCCACCGGCAACATGGAGCGCGGTGCGGAAGTGTTGCGCCGGGCGCCGAAGGGTTTTGCGGTCTACAGCGGCGACGACGGCACCGCGTTGGCGTTGCTGATGCTCGGCGCCCATGGCGTGATTTCGGTGACTGCCAACGTCGCTCCGCGACTGATGCAGGAAACGTGCGCCGCGGTTTTCGCCGGCGATTTCCCCACGGCCAGGTCGGACAACAACAAGCTGCTGGGACTGCATCGCCACCTCTTCGTCGAGGCCAATCCGATCCCTGTGAAGTGGGTGCTGCAACAGATGGGTTTGATCGATGGCGGCATCCGGCTGCCGCTTACGCCGCTTGCCTCTTCGTTCCACGATTTGCTGCGCGGCGCGATGGAGCAGGCCGGCATCAGGGCCGGCGTTGCGATACCCGCGATGGCAAAGTGAACCCGCTGCGGCTGCGGTGGCCGCGGCCCTGAATTGAAAGATCCCGACGCATGAACTCATGGCCATTTCTCAGCGCCGTCATGGCGGCGATGTTTGCGCTTGGCGGTTGCTCCGGCAGCCTGATCGAAGGCAAGAAAATCGATTACAAATCGGCGGGCAGCGTCAAACCGCTCGATGTTCCCGCGGACCTGTCGCTGCCGCCTGCCAGCGATCGCTACAAAGTTCCCGAGTCGAGCGCCGGATCCGCGACCGCTTCGGAATATGCGGAAGGCCAGGGCGCCCGCGCAGCAGCCGGCCCCGCACCGGTGCTGCCGTTGCAGGAAAAGGTCCGCATCGAGCGCGCCGGCAGCCACCGCTGGCTGGTGGTGGATGCGGAGCCGGAAGCATTGTGGCCGGTGATCAGGCAATTCTGGCAGGACTCCGGTTTCCTGATTGACACCGAATCGCAACAGACCGGCATCATGGAAACCGACTGGGCCGAAAACCGCGCGAAGATTCCTGACAGCGTGATACGCAATATGCTCGGCAAGGTTCTGGACGGCGCCTATTCCTTTCCCGAACGCGACAAGTTCCGTACGCGGCTGGAACGCAGCCAGACATCCGGCTCGACGGAAATCTACATCAGCCACCGTGGCATGGCGCAGACCAACATCTCCAAGGATCGCTACTCGGAGAGAATCTACTGGCAGGTTCGGCCGCCGGATCCGGAACTCGAGGTGGAAATGCTCTCCCGTCTGGCGATACGGCTGGGTGCGCGGGACGAACAGATCACGGCGCAATTGAAAACACCGGAACAGCCGAAGGCAGCCATCTCAAAAACAGGCGAGCGCGCCGAAGCGCTGCTGCTCGTGGACAGCTTCGATCGCGCCTGGCGGCGCGTCGGGCTGGCGCTGGACCGTGTTGGCTTCACCGTCGAGGATCGCGACCGGTCCAAGG
>Ga0315278_10006667_pt1 | contig 10515 bp, 4 predicted proteins | sample YL17G06_0_MG_FD_203880 | JGI IMG/M metagenome (GOLD analysis project Ga0315278, IMG submission 203880) | Sediment microbial communities from Yellowstone Lake, YNP, Wyoming, USA - YL17G06_0 | ecosystem: Environmental > Aquatic > Freshwater > Lake > Sediment | place: USA: Wyoming | collected... | reverse complement strand
GGACGACCAACGCAACGCTGATCCTCACTAATGCGGTCCTCGTGGGCGTAGCCGGCGGGGAGGACATCACCCTCGACACCACCAACGCCTTTGGCGCATTTGCCGACCCGACGGTTGGCACCGGCAAGGTGGTCATGGTAACGGGCCTCGCGCTGCTCGGCGCTGATGCCGCTAAATACATCCTGACCCAGCCAACCACCAACGCCGATATCACGCCGGCAATGCTCACGCCCAGCGTGGCGGTGGCAAACAAGGTGTACGACGCCACCACGGCGGCCACCATCACCGGCCGCTCGCTCAGCGGCATAGTTGGCAGCGACGATGTCAGCCTTGGATCGAGCGGCTCAGCCGCCTTTGCCGATAAACACGCCGGCACGGGCAAGACGGTTAACGTCACCTCGCTGAGCTTGAGCGGAAGCGCCGCTACTAATTACGCGCTCTCCGCCGGCACCGTAACCACGAGTGCCAGCATTACTCCGCTGCCGATCACCGTCACCGCCGACCCCAAGACGAAGGTCTTTGGTGAGACGGATCCCCTGTTCGCCTACCAGGTCGCTAGTGGGTCATTCATCGGTGGCGGCTCCCTCCCTGGCGACGACTCCTTCTTCGGCAATCTCGGCCGTGTTCCGGGTGAAAACGTCGGCACCTATGCCATCCTGCAGCACAATCTGATGGCCGGCAGCGACTATGAGATGACCTTCATCTCCGCTAACCTGACCATCACGAGAGGCAACTCGGCCTTGACAGTGGTTTCCACGCTCAACCCCGCCGCGCCGGGCACGACCGTCAGCATCATCGCGGACCTCTCCCCAACCGCTCCGAACGGCCTTAGGCCCACTGGCAGCGTCCAGTTCTATCTCAACGACTCCGCCTTAGGCAGCCCGATCCCCATCACTGGAGGGGGCGTCGGCTTCAGCACTGCCGACCTCCCCGTTGGCACCAACGTGTTCCTGGCTGCCTACGCCGGGGACACCAACTGCATCGGCAGCACCAACAGCATGGTGCAGATAGTGGATCCCAGCGCCATCAGACCCGCCGCGCTAGGTATCGCCGTGAGCAAGAATGGCGTCGTCACAGTGACCTTCTCCGGCACCCCCGGCACCAACTACGTGGTGCAGGCGTGCGCCGACGTGGCCGCGACGGGCTGGCAGAATGTCTCCACAAACACCGCCGGCACCGATGGACGTTGGACCTTCACCGAGACCCCAGGCGGCCTCCAGCAGCGCTATTACCGCGCCGCAACGCCCTAAGGGCGCAGTGGCGCACCCCCCCCTGCCGCGCACCCTGCCACGGGCGCTTGCCTTCACCCTGGCTCACTGGCAGCTTCACGCGGCAGTGCAGAAAGCCTGGCCCCTGCAGCGCCCGCTGAGGGAGCGGAAGCCTGAACCGCTCGCACATGACCGGGTCGGGCGACCGGCGACCGGCGGAGAAGCTGAAGCCGGCTTCGGGTTACTCTGACCGCTTCCTGGACTTTCATACGGGCGAGAGCGCCGGGAACATGGAGCACGACCGCGCGGTGACGGCGGGCGTGCTGGAGTTTCTCCAGCAGCGCAAGCAGGGCGACAAGCCGTTCTTCCTGCTAGCCGGGTTTCTCACGCCGCACTTCCCGCTCATTGTGCCGGAGCCATACTGGGCACATTACCAGGACAAAGTGCCCATGCCGGTGATCCTAGAGGGTTTCCTCGAATCGTTACCGCTCAACTACCAGCATCTGCGGGTGGGCTTCCACGTCGAGAACGTGCCGCCCGACATGGTCAAGAAAGGGCGCGAGCTGTATTACGGGTTGACCGAGTGGATGGATGAGCAAGCCGGGCAAGTGCTGAGGGCGTTAGCAGCGAGCGAGGCGGCTAACAACACAGTGGTGATCTATACCGCCGACCACGGCGAGAACATGGGTGAGCATGGGCTCTGGTGGAAGAACGCGTTGTATGATCAAGCGGCGCGGGTGCCGCTGATCGTGTCATGGCCAGCGCGGTGGCCGGGCGGGCAACGGCGCGCGGGGGCGTGCTCACTGGTGGATGTTGTGCAGACCATCGCCGACCTGGGCGGAGCCAAAGCGCCGCCGGATTGGAACGGAAATTCCATCGTCCCCTGGCTGCAGCGTCCCGAAACCCCCTGGAAAGACCGCGCGGTGAGCGAATACTACGCGCACAACATCGCGTCAGGCTATGCGATGATCCGGTCGGGCCATTACAAGTATGTCTATCACACCGCGCCCGACGAGCAGCATCCCGCCCAGCGCGAGCTCTACGACCTGCAAGCCGATCCGGGCGAGTTCCAAAATCTCGCGGGGCACCCAGAGGAGAAGGCATTGATCGAGAAGCTGCATGCGACGCTGGTAAAAGAACTGGGCGAGGACGCGGAAAAGACAGAGCGGCGTTGCCGCGCCGACTATGCCAAAGGCTGCGGCGAGCCGGCCAAAAGCAAACGGAGAAGCAGCGACGGGGAGTAAGCTCCTAGGGCAGCCTTTCCAGCTCTGGAGAATTTGGCTGAGCGTCCAGCCCGGCCTTGGGCGCACGACCGCATGAACATGATTGGCCATGATGACCCAGGCGATCAAATCACAGCGCACGCCCTCGTGAAACCGCAAGCCCCGGCGACCAGTTCGGCGATAGCAGGCTGCTTGAACCAACAGTCACCGTGCCCCTTGTCCAGGTAGTTATCCGCGCGGTCGCAATACCAGCGGAAGAGTTCTTCCTGTTCATGCCAGGTGAGCGGGCGTTCAGCAGCCACAGGCTTGACTGGGACGAAGCGCTGGTGGGGATTCGGCGGGCGCAATGACGCGCCGAGGCCCGGTTCGGCATGGCCATCGGCCTGATCGCCGTCACCTCCCGCAGCCGGGACCCGGGTTCGTGCGAGAAAACGGTGGATTGGGCCATCCGCTGGAGAGATCACCTCTGCGGTGTGGGCCTCGCCGATGGCGAGGCCGATCACCCGATCCAAGGCTTTGTCCGGCCAATGTTGCGGGCGAGGGAGGCTGGGCTGAAGGTGACCGTTCATTCGGGGGAGGAGACGGCGGCGTCCGCGGTGGTGGATACGATCCGCACCGTCAGCCCCAAGCGGATCGGGCACGGCACGCACATCATTGAGGACCCGACAGCGGTGGAGTTGGCCCGGGAGCGCGGGGTGACGCTGGAGATGTGCCCATGGAGCAATTACCTGACGAACTCGGTCCGGCGCATTGAAGATCATCCGCTGAAGCGGCTGTTCGACCAGGGCGTGAGAGTGACGATCAACTCGGACGACCCGGAACTGCTGGATACGAGCCTGAACAATGAATACCGCATTGCCTATGAGATTCTGGGCATGAGCATGGAGGATCTTGCCTCGTGCAACCGGCAGGCCGCCGAGGCGTCGTTCATTCCAGAGAAGGAGAAGCGGCCAGTCATCGAGAGATACTTCTTGTGACCTGCCCGCACCGGTGCAAGCGTCGGTAACAGCCGCACCTGTCCGGCCATCCGTAGATGACCGGACAAAGCCGTCCGTACTCAATCATGGTCCCATAAGACCGGAGGCGATGGAAGTTCGTTTCGGCCGCAGCTAGAGTGGAGGAGGATTTGACCGTGAGAGGCATGAAGGTATTCTTCGCAGATTCGTGGCGCATCCAGGCGCGGAACAATCCCCGGAGGCGCCTGTTGGCCGCCGGGTTTCTCTGTGCCGTCGGCGTGACGGTGGCAGCCTGGGGCCAGGGGACACAGCCGATGGTGGCGATTCATGATTCGGAGCTGACGCGGGCACTGGAAACCATGCCCGCTTCCGGGGCGACGCCAACTGGCAGCGGCACGACCGGCTACCAGTGGTGGCCTACCGACTGGCATTACTTCGTGATGCCCGAGTCGGTCAAAGAAGCGCTGCGCTCGGATGGCACGGCCTTTACGGTGGTGGGCGACTCAAATATCACAGCCGGGGTGTTACTGACCAATGGTTTGCCCAAGTATCCCATCGTGATCAGCCTGGCATGCGAGGCGATTCGCGACGACGAGATTGCGCCGCTGACGAACTATGTGGCCGCGGGCGGATTCCTGCTGGTGGGCTCGTCGGCCTTCACGCGCACGACCAATGGCACGACGCGCGCAGACTTTGCGTTTGCCAATGCGATGGGCGTGCACATGGTCCGTGGGGGCCTGACCAACTGGGGGGCTAACAACACGTTCACGCTGCAAACCAGCCACCGCCTGGTCGCTGACATTCCGACCGGTCAGCTTACGTGGCGGATGCCGTCCAATTCGGAAGAGATTCCGTGGGGCATATCACCGTCCCATCCGTTCATGGCGCCGCATGATGTCTGGCAAGTGCAAGCCAACGGTGCCACGGTGCTGGCCAAGGGGGATTCGTATCCCTACCTGCTGGTGAAGCCCTTTGGCAAAGGGTACTTCATTTATAACGCCGCCTTCCAGCCGCTGGTCGGCCATGGCGGCTTCGCGCCGGGCATGTATGCCTATATCATCTTCCGGCGGGCGATCGAGTGGGCGTTCGCGTCGGCCAACCTGCCGGTGCCAAAACTCAGCCCCTGGCCGTACCAGTATGACGCGGCGTTCATGATTCGGCATGACCTGGAGAACTACACCAACGAGGTCGCGGCTATCGAGGCCTCGGCACGAGTTGAGTATACAAATGGGGCAAAGGGGGACTACTACTTCTGCACCGGCACAGTCCGGGATGACACGTCTGGCACGTATAAAAACAATATCATTGCCGGGCTGCACAGCGCGGTGACCAATTATGGCGCTACCATCGGTCCGCACAACGGCGGGTTGAAGAATCCCAATAACTCGAGCCTGGTCCGGGGCCAATACGATTACTGGCACTGGGGGCCCGACGAGGCGCTGGATGTGACCCCATCGGGCTATGCCAGCGGCAAGGCATACGCATTCACGTCGATCTCGAATTCGTTCAAGGATGTAGAAGGCTGGCTATCGGGTACGGGCAATGGCAGCGGCCTCCGGACCTGGGTCGCATGCTACTTTAATGCCACGCGTGAGGATTCCTACGACATCCAAAGCGCTTTGAATGTCAGAATCACAGGGGACCAGAAACTGACTCCGTTCCCGCACTGGACGCTTTCAACGCGAACTGCCAATAAACGCTACCCTCTCCTGAGCGAGCCGGTGAGCGACTGGTACGTGGGCGGGTTGGTTGCCCAATCCCTCGAGCCGTGGCATCCGCCGGGAGTGTACGACAGCACGACGATGCACCAGGCGGTGGACTTCTATTACAACCTCGGGGCGCTGGTTAACATCTATTCGCACACCCTGTCCACTGGACTCGGCGACGCCGGGGCGCTTGTGCCGGATTACATCACCTACAGCCTGAACACCAATGCGCATCCGCGCATCTGGTCGGCCAACGCGGTGAGCGTCTATCAGTGGTGGCTGCAGCGTTCGAATGCTCAAACCAGCGTTAGCTTTGCCACCAACGGCAATCAATCGCTCATAACGGTTGCCATCGCGCGGGCGGCGAATACAAATACGGCCATCGAGATCCTGGTCCCCGGCACCAACTTGTTCTGTGGCCTCTCGGTCCTGGCCAACGGCGCGCCTGCGAACACGAACAGTTACCGGGTGAATGGGCAGGTGATTAAGCTGCGTGTCGGCACCACCGTCACCAATGCCGTTATCGGCTACTATCCGCTCGGGCCGAGCACCCTGATCTTCTCCGAGAACTTCGACGGCGTTACCGCACCCGCCTTGCCCTCCGGCTGGACTACCTCGGCCAGCGGCGCCCAGTCCGTCTGGGTGACGCAGAAGGGGACCAACGACACGGGGCCGAACGCCGCGTTCTCGGCCGATGCGGCGAACGTCGGCGTCAACGAACTGGTGTCCCCGTCCATCTCCGTGCCGGTCGGCACTGCCCAATTGTCTTTCCGGAATAACTATGACCTGGAGACAGGTTCGGGAGGTGATGGGTACGACGGCGGAGTGCTGGAAATCAAGATTGGGACTAACTCGTTCAAGGACATCGTGGCGGCCGGCGGCAGCTTTGTCAGCGGCAGCTACAACAGCACAATTAATACGGGCTATGCCAACCCGTTGGCAAGCCGGGCGGCCTGGAGCGGAAGCTCGGGCGGGTTCATTACAACTGTTGTGAACCTGCCTGCGGCGGCTGCGGGCCAGACGATTCAATTGAAGTGGCGCTGCGGCACAGACAACGCCAATGGTAACACCGGCTGGCGGATTGATACCGTTGGCCTCACGAACCGTGGGTGTTTGTGCTGTGGTGGCGGGGCCACAAACACCCCGCCGGTGTTGACGCTGCCGGCGAACCGGACTATCAACGAACTGGTACCCTGGAGCGCCAACGCCACTGCGACCGACACGGATTCGCCGCCCAACACGCTGACCTTTGAGCTGGTGTCCGGGCCGGGTGGACTGACAGTTGGTTCCGGGGGGTTGATCAGTTGGACGCCGACGGAGGCCCAGGGCCCGAGCACGAACACCGTCACCGTGCGGGTGTTCGACGACGGCACCCCCAGCCTCAGCGTCACGAATAGCTTCACGCTCGCCGTTAACGAAGTGAACAGCGCGCCGGTGCTAACGCTGCCGGCGAACCAGACCATCAACGAACTGGTGCCTTGGAGCGCTAACGCCACTGCGACCGACACGGATTCGCCGCCCAACACGCTGACCTTTGCGCTGGTAGCCGGGCCGGGTGGGCTGACAGTCAGTTCGGGCGGTTTGATCAGTTGGACGCCGACGGAGGCCCAGGGCCCGAGCACGAACACCGTCACGGTGCGGGTGTTCGACAACGGCACGCCCAGCCTCAGCGTCACGAATAGCTTCAAGCTCGCCGTTAACGAAGTGAACAGCGCGCCGATGCTGACGCTGCCAGCGAACCAGACCATCAGCGAACTGGCGCCGTGGAGCGCCAACGCCACTGCGACCGACACGGATTCGCCGCCCAACACGCTGACCTTTGAACTGGTATCCGGGCCGGGTGGGCTGACAGTCAGTGCCGGCGGCTTGATCAGTTGGACGCCCACCGAAGCTCAAGGCCCGAGCACGAACACCGTCACGGTGCGGGTGTTCGACGACGGCACCCCCAGCCTCAGCGCCACGAACAGCTTTACGCTCACTGTTAATGAAGTGAGCATCGCACCGCTGCTGACGCTACCGGCGAACCAGACTATCAACGAACTGGTGCCCTGGAGCGCCAGCGCCACCGCGACAGACACGGGTTCGCCGCCCAACACGCTGACCTTTGAACTGGTATCCGGGCCGGGTGGACTGACAGTCAGTTCCGGGGGGGTGATCAGTTGGACGCCGTCAGAGGCCCAGGGCCCGAGCACGAACACCGTCACGGTGCGGGTGTTCGACGACGGCACCCCCAGCCTCAGCGTCACGAATAACTTCATGCTCACTGTTAATGAGGTGAACAGCGTGCCGGTGCTGTCCGTCCAGGCCAACCGAACAACTACTGAGCTAACGACACTGGTCGTGACCAACACGGCAACCGATACCGACATCCCCGCCAACACGCTGATATACACGCTGACGTCGGCGCCGGCAGGCGCAACCATCTCGGCCGGCGGCGTGATCACCTGGACGCCGGGCGAGGCGCAGGGGCCGAGCACCAACGGATTCACGACCGTGGCGACGGACAACAGCATGCCACCCTTGAGCGCAACCAATAGTTTCACGGTGGTCGTTGCCGAAACGAATGGCGCCCCGGTGCTGCCGTCGCAGACCAACCGGACCATCCTCAAGCTGACTACGCTGCTAGTGACCAACACCGCGACAGATGCAGACATCCCGGCAAACACATTGACCTACTCGCTGGTGAACCCGCCAGCTGGGGCGGTGATTGACACCAATGGCATCATCGCCTGGACCCCGACGCCCGACCAGGCACCGAGCACAAATCTGATTACGACAGTGGCAACGGACAGCGGCACGCCGAGCTTAAGAGCGACCAACGAGTTCACCGTGTTTGTAACCGACACTAACAGCGCCCCTGTGCTGCCGGTCCAGGTTGACCGAACTCTGGCAGAACTGGCCGCGCTGACCGTGACCAACACGGCGGCCGATAGCGACATTCCCGCTAACACGCTGACCTACACACTCCTGGGGCCGCCGGCAGGTGCGACCATCTCGGCCAGCGGCCTGATCACCTGGACGCCGGGCGAGTTGCAAGCACCGGGCGCCTACACCCTCACGACCGTCGTGACCGACAACGGCATGCCGCCCTTGAGCGCGACCAACAGCTTCAACGTCACCGTGACGGAGGTGAACAGCGCGCCCGTATTGTCACCGCAGACGAACCGGACAGTGCTGGAACTGACCACCCTGCTGGTGACTAACACCGCGACCGATTCGGACATTCCGGCTAATGCACTGACCTACTCGCTGGTGAACCCGCCGGACGGGGTGGTGATCGATACCAATGGCGTTATTGCGTGGACGCCCACCGCAGTGCAGGGACCCAGCACCAATCTGATCACAACCGTGGTCACCGACAACGGCATGCCGCCCTTGAGCGCCACGAACACTTTCACCCTGTTTGTCACCACCACCAACAGTGCGCCGGCGCTGCCCGTCCAAGCCAACTTGACGATAGCCGAACTTACGACCCTGGTGGTGACCAATACGGCGACGGATGAGGATATACCAGCCAACGCGCTGACTTACACCCTCCTGGGAGCTCCGGCGGGAGCGACCATCTCAACTGGCGGCGTTATTTCCTGGACACCGAGCGAGGCGCAGGGACCGGGCGCCTACACGCTCGCGACCGTGGTGGCTGACAACGGCACACCGCCTTTAAGCACCGCCAACAGCTTCAACGTCACCGTGACGGAAGCGAACAGCGCGCCGGTCCTGCCAGTGCAGACGAACCGGTCAATCCTCGCGCAGACCACCCTGCTGGTCACTAACACTGCGACCGATCCGGACCTGCCGGCAAATGTGCTGGTTTACTCGCTGTTGAACCCGCCGGCAGGGGCGGTGATTGACACCAATGGCGTTATTGCGTGGACGCCGACCGCGGTGCAGAGCTCCACCACCAACCTGATCACCAGCATCGTCACGGACAGCGCCAACCCGCCCGGGACCACTACCAATCGCTTCCTGGTGGTTGTCACCGATACAAACAGCGTGCCTGAGCTGCTCTTTGCTGACGATTTCACGCGGCCCACTAATTTCTCTGGGATATCGCCGTGGGTAGCGCAGTCGGGAACCTGGACGGTAACAGGTGGCCTGCTCAGGGGCGGAAAGAATGGGACGCAGACCTACGCGCACGCTTACCTGACCAACAAGTGGACCAACTACTCGGTTCAGGCGCAGTTCAAATTCCCCAGCGGCGCAGATGGCGGTGGTGTGGGCGGGTTCTTGAACCCGACGACCGGCGCCCATTACGCGGCGTGGATATATCCCGAGAATTCGCCGGGGGGGGCCAGGGTGCTCAAGCTGCTCAAGTTTCAGAACTGGAACACTTGGCGCTATAACGGGTCGAACTCCGTCCCGATGCGGCAAGTCAGTCTGGCCAGCGTGGGCACGACCTGGCATACTTTGACGCTGGGCCTATCCAACAGCCTGATAACGGTATCTTACGACACGAACCAAGTGATCAGCGTGACCGACACGGAAGCCGTCCCCTATACCAGCGGCGGAGTTTGCGTGAGCATGTGGACCGAAGCGACGAAATACTTCCTGTCGGTGGATAACGTGGCGGTGACTTCCTTGGAGGCTCGGCCTAGGGTTGTCCCGAACAAACCTGCCCCGGTGATTGAATCCGTCGCGCTGGCCCAAGACAGCCTCGTGATAAGCTGGACCGCAGTGAGCAACCAGACCTATCGGCTGCAATTCACTGAGGAATTGGGGAGCACCACTTGGAACGATGTTCTGCCCGATGTGCTGGCGACCGGGCCGACAGCGACGACCACCAATGCCGTGGGCAATTCGCCCCAACGTTTCTATCGAGTCTTGCTCGTGCAATGAGGTGCCGGGTCCGGCTGGCTGCTTGTTGACAGGACGGCGCTGGACCGCAGGCCAGCGGGGCTCAGGCCGCGGTGAGCTGGTGTGCTTGACGCCGGTTGAGGTGGCGGAAGACTTCTGCGCAGACAGTGTTCAAGGGGCCCATCTTGCGAACGATCGCGTCCGCCTCACGAGCGAGACCGCTCTCGATAGAACCTTCGCTCAGGTCAGTGCCGGTAAAGATGATGACCGGGATGTCCGGGTGTTGGGCCTTGGAGAGATGCAGCAGGTCCAGTCCTTCGGCCCCGTCGAGCTTCCAATCCAGTACTACTAGATCGAACTGCCCCTGCCTGAGCAGCGCCCTTGCCTCATCTGCGGTCTGAACCGTCGCCACTTCAAGGCCCTTATGTCCAAGGTAGAGCGACAACAGCTCGCAGATAGGTCTCTCGTCGTCAACCACCAGAACGCGTGGCTCTGTCTGCCCGAGCGCTGATCGGTTGCCTGCCAGGAGAGCAGGGGGGACCGCGCAGAACCAATTCGAGAGTCTGGGCACCGGGATGGTCGGCGCGCTTCCTTTAGGGCTTGTGCATAAATAGACGCTTCACATTGA
>Ga0315278_10006664_pt1 | contig 10517 bp, 10 predicted proteins | sample YL17G06_0_MG_FD_203880 | JGI IMG/M metagenome (GOLD analysis project Ga0315278, IMG submission 203880) | Sediment microbial communities from Yellowstone Lake, YNP, Wyoming, USA - YL17G06_0 | ecosystem: Environmental > Aquatic > Freshwater > Lake > Sediment | place: USA: Wyoming | collected... | reverse complement strand
TCTGTCTAAAATGATGTCCAATATCAAACCGCCAAAATGAGGATCTTCGTGAAGGTGATTCTTCTTGGAATAGCAGATATAAGAATTCGCTTTTAATCGATCCGCGGGATCTTGTGAAAAATGCCCGCCGCATCCACGAACGCGACGGGGAAAGCGGGCCTTCCGGCTATATTCCTTACAAATTAAAATAATTCTTGACATTCTTTTCAACTTTTATATATTTTAAATCGTAAGGAATATTAAGCGAGGATGCGATGAAGTTTTTATCCCGTTCCGAAGAATTCATTTTATTTGCCATCTGGCGCCTCGGTGAACTGGCCTACTGTGTCGAGATTCGAAAGGAACTCCGGGCGGTCACCCGAAAAAATTGGTCTTTCGGCGCTATTTACGTGCCGTTGGGCCGGCTGGAAAAACGCGGATTGATCAAATCGCGTCTGGGTTCACCGACACCGAGGCGCGGCGGGCGGAGCAAACGCTACTATGAGCTGACGAGGTACGGGCTCAAAGCCCTGGCCGAGGCTCGGTTGGTTCATGAGGCCATGTGGAACGGCCAGCCGCGAATCGTCTCTGACGAGTCTTTGTCATGACCGGGGATAGGAAGCCTCCCGAATTCCTCTCCCGCTGGTTGCTCCGGGTTCTGCCCCGCTCGTGGGGAGAAACCGGAGTTGGAGATTTCGAGGAGGAATTCGTCGAAATCGCCGAAGCAAAAGGCGTCCTGAGAGCCGTCGGCTGGTATTTGCTCCAAATCCTGAAGTGCCTGCCGCACTTTGCCTGGAGTACATTTTATTGGAGGACCGTCATGTTAAAGAACTATTTTCTCATCGCTGTCCGGGACATCCGCCGGCATTTCTTCTACACCGCCATCAAGGTTTTCGGCTTGGCCGTGGGCTTGGCCTGCGCCATCCTCGTCCTGCTTTTCGTTCAGAACGAGTTCAGCTTCGACCGGTTTCATGAAAACGCGGATCGGATCTACCGCCTGACCCATGAAATCAAGGCGCCCTCGATGGAGATGCACCGGGCCTATGTCCGCGGCGATCTTGCCTCTCAACTGCCGCGGGACTATTCCGAGGTTCAAGCTGCGGTGAGATTCGTGATTCACCGGGGATACGTCATTGAATTCGGCGAGCGGCGGCTGGAAACGAATCCCCTGTATGTCGATCCCAATTTCCTGGATTTTTTTTCGTTTCCCCTAATGTCGGGAGACAAATCGACCGCCCTCCGCGATCCCCAAAATGCCGTCTTGACGGAGGACTTCGCCCGGAAGCTTTTCGGCGATCAGGATCCCGTCGGGAGGACCATTTCCGTCTATGACCAAACGAATAAATATGATTTAAAGGTGGCGGGAATCGCCAAGAACGTGCCTGGGAACTCCCATATCCAGTTTGAATTTCTGGCCTCCTTAGCGCACCTTCAGAAAAGGGACTCTAGCTATCGGGAAGACAAGAGCCTCCTGTGCCTGACTTACGTCCGGCTGGCCGATCGGGCCGATGGACCCGCTTTGGAGGCCAAGCTCCCGGCCTTCGTCGGGCGGAATTTCAGGCCTCAACCCGGATCGGACAACCGCCTTCATTTGCAGCCGCTGACCTCCATCCATCTGCATTCCGGTTTGAGTCTCGAATTGGGGAAAAACAGCACGCCGTCCGTGTCCTACGGATTGAGCTTGGTCGTTCTGATCATCCTGCTGATCGCTTCTTTCAACTTCATCAACTTGTCCACGGCCCAAGCCGGCCGCCGGGCGAAGGAAGTGGGGTTGCGGAAAACGATCGGGGCGGCCCGCCGTCAGCTCGTCGCCCAGTTTCTGGGAGAAGCGTTCGTCCTTGCCGGGGTCGCCTTGATTTTATCCCTGTTCCTGTCCTTCCTGCTCCTTCCCTTTTTCAACTCGCTGATGGATCAGCAGCTCCAGCTGGACGTCTTGGGAAATCCCCTCCTGTGCCTCGGCTTGATTTTCATTGCCGTCGTCGTCGGTTTCGCCTCCGGGCTTTATCCTGCCTTCGTCCTGTCCTCTTTCCGGCCTTCCGAATCTTTGAGAGGAGAACTCATCGGCCGGCGATCCGGAGGTTTCATCGTCCGCAAGGGATTGGTCGTCCTCCAGTTCGCTATCTCCCTGGTTTTGATCCTGGGCGCCTTCATCATCGGCCGGCAATTCCAATACATCCGGGGAAAAAATTTGGGTTTTCAAAACGATCGCGTGTTCAGCCTCAGCATTCTCAAGGACCCGGGCATTTCCCAGAGACGGGATTTGTTCGAAAGGGAGCTCAAGAGCGTGCCCGGAGTTCTGGACATCGCCTTTTCGAGCGGATCGCCCGGCATCTACAAGGGTTTTCCTCTTAAATTCGCCGTCGCCGGGCGGAGCGAGGCCGAATCCGTCGAATTCAATCTTCAGATGATCGGCTACGGTTTTTTCGATTTTTTCAGAATCGCCGTCGTCCAAGGCCGCGATTTCAACCAGACGATCGCCTCGGATGAAAATTCGGCCGTCATCCTCAACGAATCAGCGGCCAAATCCCTGGGCAACGAATTGGCCGTGGGAAAAGTCATTCGGAGCGAGTTTTTTACGGATGAGAAAGGAGGCCAGGTCCCGATGACGGTGATCGGGGTGGTCAAAGACTACCATAACGGCAGCCTTCACGAGGAAATCGAGCCGGCGGTTTATCAAGTCCATTCCTGGATGCATGACATTTTTGTGCGTCTCAGCCCCGTCCATATTCCGGAAACGCTAAAAGCCATGGAAAAAAAATGGCGGACCTTGCCGACCCACATCCCGTTCAATTATTTTTCCTTTGACGACCTCTCGGAGTCATTCATCTATGCCAAAGACCGAAGGACCGGCCGGATTTTCGAGTTTGCTTCCGTGATCGCGGTGATCCTTTCCTGTCTCGGGATCGTCGGCCTGATGTCATTTTCGGTGGAACGGCGGAGAAAAGAGATCGGCATCCGCAAAGTCCTGGGGGCCGGATCGGGGAACATCCTGGCCTTGTTCCTAAAGGATTTTACCGGGCTGGTCCTGGCGGCGAATGTCATTGCCTGGCCGGTCGGATACTTCATCATGCGCGGGTGGCTGGAAAAATTCGCTTATCGGACGAATATGCCCTTGTGGATGTTTCTTTCGAGCGGAATCGCGCTCCTTGTCGTCGTCTCGGCCGCGGTCTGCCTGCAATCTTTCCGGGCGGCCCAAACGGATCCGGTCGGAACCATCCGTCAGGAATAAAGATCGAACAGGCTCCGGCCGGTCCTCGCCGGTCTTATAATTTTCTTGTCTTATATCCCGCTTTCTTGATGCAAGCCCTCGCGGCGATCCGCATCGGCTCGATGAGAGGGACGGAGAGATCCGCTTCCCTCAGGACGAGCGGGACCTCGGTGCAGCCCGCGATGACGGCCTGGGCGCCGCGTCCGATGAGCCGGCGGGCGGCCCGGACGATCACGGCCCGCGGGCGGCCCGACTGGAATCCCGCTTTGATGCCGCGCTCGCCGACGACGGCTTCCATGACCGCCCTTTGCTCGCGCGCATCCGGCGTCAGGATCTCGATCTTCTTTTTTCCGAAGGCGTCATGCCAGAGCCGGGATTCGACCGTTCCCGTAGTGGCGATGAGCCCCGCTTTTTTGAGGCCGGTGATGTTGACGGCGGCGTAGCGCAGGGCCTCGTCGAGAAGGTTGATGAACGGCACGTTCGCCCGTTTTTTGATTTCCGCGGCCCAGTAATGGGCCGTGAGGCAGGGCATGACGACGAGGTCCGCCCCTCCTTTTTCCAGGATCTTCACGCCCGCGATGAGCGAAGGAAGCGGGCTGCGGCGGCCGCCGAGGATAGCGTCCGTCCGCGGCGGGATTTTCGGATTGTTCCAGACCAGAACTCGAATATGCTCTTGGTCCGAGCGGGCATCCGTGTTTTTAATGATTAGGCTAAAAAAATAGGCCGTCGCTTCGGGCCCCATCCCGCCGAGGACGCCGATTGTCTTCTTCATGATTTCCTCTCCGCTTACAAATAAGGGAACGGGTATTGCGTCTCCCTATTAGATAAAAAAAATAGGGTAATGGGTATTGTGTCTCCCTATTTGATATAGTCCTTGATTTTATCCAAGGGCAGGGCCGCGACGATTCGGCCGTTCTTCCCCTCCATCTTCCGGGCTTTGAACAGCGAGTCGAGAATGGCTTCTTCCGTCGCTTCGGCCGCGGCGAGGAATAGGGTGGACAGGCTATCGTTTCGAAGAACGGTCACCGTCTGCGTGGGCGAAGCCGAACGATGCGGAACCCGGACTTCCTTGGCCGTCGAGAACGCGACGGCGTAGTCGCCGCTCCCGTTGGCGTTGGTGCCGCCCGTCCGGGCGATCCCGAGCAGAGCGCGCTTGGCGAGCCGTTTCAAGTTGCGGCTGTCGAGAGGCGCGTCGGTCGCGACGACGATCATGCACGAGCCTTCGACCGGCGGATCGTCCCGCCGGCGGACGTCTTCTTCCGCGCTTTCCGGCGGGATTTTCAATTTATCGCCGAGGGGAATCCCGGCGATCCGGAGGAAGCCTCCGTGGTTGGTCTGGACCAGAACGCCGACGGTATAGCCGCCGCGCGCGGCCGGGAGCGTTCTCGAGGCGGTCCCGATCCCTCCCTTGAAGCCGTAGCATTCCGTCCCCGTCCCGGCGCCGACCGCGCCCTCTTCGACGGGGCCGGAACGGGCGGCCCGGATGGCCGCGAGCACGTGGCCTTTCGTCACGTGACGGCCGCGGATATCGTTCAGGCCGCCGTCGTTGGTCTCGCCGACGACGGGATTGACCGAGGAAACATTCTCGTTTCCCGGAAGCCCCAGGATGTAGTCGATGACGGCTTCAGCGGCCGTGGGCACGCTCAGCGTGTTGGTCAGAACGATCGGCGTTTCGAGATTGCCGAGCTCGTCGATCTGGGTCGTGCCGGTGAGCTTGCCGTATCCGTTGGCGACCTCGACGGCGGCCGGGACTTTGTCCTGGAAAATGTTGCCTTCGTGAGGAAGGATCGCGGTGACTCCCGTCCGGATGTCCTTGCCTTCGATGAGCGTCACCTGGCCGACGCGGAGGCCCGCCACGTCGGTGATGGCGTTCTGCGGTCCAGGCTCAAGGACGCCGATTTTGATGCCGAACTCCCTGAGGCGCGGCCGGTCTTCCGGCGCGGAAGGGACGCCGCCCGCGAAAAAAAGAATGAGCGCGCAAAAGGAAAAAGATTTCATGGCTTTCCTCGATCTTCGCGACGATGAAGCTTATGATACATTCCCCTTTCCCAAAGGGCAATATTTTCGTCCGCCAGTCATTTGAATCCGGGTTCGTTCGGTATAATATAGGATATCCATGAACGCTCCGGCCGCTCCTTCATTTTTGACCGTCCCCCGCCTGTCTCAAATTCCCTGGCTCATTCACGGCTTCGGCACGCGCCTTTGGGCGCTTAAAGATTTCAGGAACCGTTCGCCATGGAAGGATTTCAAGGTCGTCTGGCTCAAACAAACCCATTCGGAAGAGGTCCATTTCATCGCCGCGGCGCCGCGCCGGCGGCTTCTCGGCGACGCGCTGGCGACGGGCGAGCCGGAGATCCTGCTGGTCGTCAAAACGGCGGACTGCCTGCCCGTATTTCTGATCGATGAGGGAGCGCGCGTCGTCGCCGCCGTCCACGCCGGATGGCGCGGGACGCGCGGCCGCATCCTGGAGCGCGTGGTCCAGGAGCTTCGGGACCGGCGTGGCTCAACGCCGCGATCCCTCCTCGCCGCGCTCGGGCCGTGCGTCGGCGCGTCCTGCTACGAGGTCGGCGAGGACGTGCGGCGCGCTTACCAGGAGGCGGGACTGGACGGAGATCTTTTCCGGTCGATAGCGGGGGCCGCGGCCGAGCCCAAATATCTTCTGGATCTGAAAGAGGCCAATCGCCGTCAGCTCATCGGCCGGGGACTCCGGCCCAAAAATATCTTCGACGTGGCGCTCTGCACGCACTGCGACGAGCGCCTCCTCTCTTTCCGGCGCGACCGCGACAGGACCGCCCGCCTCTACAATTTCATCGGCATGACCCGCTGAGGAAGACGCGGTCCGTATTTGACCCCGTTTCCATATTTCTGTATCATAGCCGCTGAACCTGCACTTCGAATCATAAAAAATGGTGGACCATGGATAAAATGTATTCGGATATCGTTCTTCCCGAATTGAAGCTTTTCAAAAAAGGCAAGGTCCGGAACGTCTATGAAATCGGCGATCAATTGTTGATCGTCGCCACGGACCGGATCTCGGCTTTCGACTTCGTCCTGCCGTCGCTTATCCCGGACAAGGGCAAGGTCCTGACCCAACTTTCCAAATTCTGGTTCGATTTCACCTCGCTCGTCTGTCCCAATCATCTGATCACGGCCGAGGCCGACAAGTTCCCGCCCATTCTCGACAAATACCGGGATATGCTCGACAAGCGGACGATGCTGGTCAAGAAGACCAAGGTCGTGCCTTTCGAATGCGTCGTCCGGGGGTATCTCTCGGGCTCCGGCTGGAAAGAGTACCAATCGACCGGAAAGGTGTGCGGCATCAAGCTGCCGGCCGGACTGCGCGAATCGGGCCAGTTGAAGGAGCCCATTTTCACGCCCTCGACGAAGGCCGAGGTGGGCCACGACCGGAACATCACCTTCAAAGAGATGCAGAAAGGCCTGGGAAACGCCCTGGCCAACAAGGTCAGAAAAATCAGCCTGGAACTCTACCAGAAAGCGTCCCTCCACGCCCTGTCCAAGGGCATCATTATCGCCGACACGAAGTTCGAGTTCGGGCTGGACGGAAGCCGACTTGTTCTGGTGGACGAGATCTTCACTCCCGATTCATCGCGATTTTGGCCTCTGGCGACCTATGAACCCGGCCAAGGGCAGCCGAGCCTCGATAAGCAGATTGTCCGCGACTATCTCGAAAGCACGCCATGGGACAAGGCTTCGAGCCCCCCGGCCCTGCCTCCCGATATTATCGCCCGGACCTCCCGGAAATATCTGGAAATTTATAAGCTCCTTACCGGCAAGCCCGAGCTGTAAGGATTCTTCATGAGCGGCTTCGTCGACCTCCACATTCATTCGGACCGTTCGAGCGACGGCGAGTTTTCGCCGGCCGAGCTCATCCGCATGGCGGGAGAAAACGATTTCGCCGCCATCTCCATCGCCGACCACGACACGGTCGCGGCCTATCCCGAGGCCGTGAAAGCCGCCGAGGGATCGGGCGTCGAAGTCGTCCCGAGCATGGAAGTCACGACCCTGTTCGCCGGCCGCGAGTTCCATGTGCTCCTTCCGTTCCTGGACTGGGAAAGCCCGGTCATCCGGCGGCTCGCCGGGCGCGTTTCGGAAGAGCGGCTGATCGAGGCGCGGGAGCGCGTGGCGAAACTGCGCGCGCTCGGCCTGGACCTCACCTGGGAGGAAGTGGACGCGGCGACGAAATCCACGCCGCCCCTGGGCGTCACGATCGCCCAGATCCTGCTCGACAAGCCCGGCTCGAAAAATGACCCCGCGTTGAAAAAGTATTACGAGGAGGAAGCGAAAATGCGGGCGCCCTCCCGTTTTTACAAGGATTATTTCATGGAAGGGAAGCCGGCCTTCGTCACGAAAAGGCACATTCCGCTCGTCGAGGTCCTGGAGATGGCCCCCGAGGCGGGCGCGGTCTCCGTGCTCGCCCATCCGGGCGCCTATTTCGAGAACGCGACGCGGGACGACATCGTCCGGCTCAAAGACCGCGGCCTGGCCGGTCTCGAAGTCTTTACGTCTTACCATGAGCCCGGGCAGACCGCTTTCTTCGCGGAAATCGCCCGGGACCTCGATCTCGTGCCCACGGCGGGATCGGATTTCCACGGCCGCATCAAGCCTCATGTTCCTTTCGGCTTCATCAAAGACGGCGGCATCTGGATGGTCGATGATCTCCGGAAAAGGAGGGGATGAGATGATCGGATGGGTGGATATCATTTTGGTCGTCATCCTGGCCGGGGCGATGATCGCGGGGCTGATCAAAGGCCTCATCAAAGAAGTCATCGGGCTCGGGGCGGTCGTCATCGGCTTCATCATCGCCAGCCGTTCCTATAACGAAGTCGCCGGATTATTGCTGAAGGGAATCCATGAGCCCGCGATCGCCAAGTTCCTAGGCTTCGTCATTGTCTTTGTCGGGGTGCTGGCCCTCGGCTGGCTCGCGGCCTGGCTGCTCTCGAAGCTCATGATCGGGCCGCTGAAATTCATCAACCATATCCTGGGCGGAGCGTTCGGCATGCTCGAGGGAATCCTCATTTGCGGCGTGCTGGTCTTCGCCTTGCTTGTTTTTCCGATCGATAGCAAGGCCCTGGCAAGTTCGAAACTGGCGCCGTATTGTTACGGGCTGACAAAGGCGCTGGTCCATCTCGTTCCCCAGGAGCTGAAAAACCAATTCAAGGAAGCCTATCGGAAATTCATCGAAGAGTTAAAAAGCATCAAAGAAGGGACCAAAAATGGACAAGAAAGCTGACCAGCTAAACCTCCACCAGAAATTAGAAATTCTCGTCGCCGATATGGTTGAAAAAGAGGTCCGATTCCGCGATGCCCTGAAGGAATTTCAAAAAGTCTACATCGAGCTTGCCGCGAAAAAATACAACGGAAACAAGACAAAAATGGCGGATGCGCTCGGCGTTCACCGGAATACCCTTCACAACCGGGCGAAATCCCTGAAAATCAAGAGATTATCTGGCAGTTAAAGCCCCGGTTTGCCATTTTTGTCGTCCCTGGGCCTTGACATAAACCATATTTTTTTGTATATTGGCAGTCTGACTGATCGTTTGCTAAAAATCTAAAAGGAGGTTTTTATGAAGATTACCCCGTTATACGACCGAGTTCTTCTGAAAAGAATAGAAGAACATGAAGTCCGGAAGAGCGGCATCATTATCCCCGATACCGCCAAGGAAAAACCCCAGGAGGCGGAAGTGATCGCCGTGGGGAAGGGCCGCCATACTGAAGACGGAAAAGTGATCGCTCTCGAACTCAAAAAGGGCGACAAGGTTCTGATCGGCAAGTACGCCGGCACGGAAGTGACCATCGACGGCGAAGAGCTCGTGATTCTTCGTGAAGAAGAAATTCTGGCCAAGATCGATTGATCGGCTGAAAAGGAAGAACAATGGCAAAACAAATCGTATTAGGCGATGAAGCGAGACAATCGCTTCTCAAAGGCGTTAATATTCTGAGCAATCTCGTCAAGGCGACCCTCGGGCCGAGAGGCAAGAACGTCGTCATCGACAAGAAATTCGGCTCTCCGACCAGCACCAAGGACGGCGTCACGGTCGCCAAGGAAGTCGAGCTCAAGGACCACCTGGAGAACATGGGCGCCCAGCTGGTGAAGGAAGTCGCGTCCAAGACCTCGGACGTGGCCGGCGACGGCACCACGACCGCCACGGTCCTGGCCCAGGCCATCTATTCCGAAGGCCTGAAATACGTCACCGCCGGGGCGAACCCGACGCTCATCAAAAAAGGCATCGACAAGGCCGTCGAGGCCGTCGTGGCCGATATCAAGAAGCTCAGCCGGGACGTCAGCGGCGACATGATCGCCCAGGTCGGCGCCATCTCCGCCAACAACGACCAATCCATCGGCAAGATCATCGCCGAGGCCATGGACAAGGTCGGCAAGGACGGCGTCATCACGGTCGAGGAAGCGAAAGGCATGGAAACGACGCTCGACATCGTCGAGGGCATGCAGTTCGACCGCGGCTATCTCTCGCCCTACTTCGTCACCGACCCCGACCGCATGGAGTGCGTCCTGGAGAACTGCCTCATCCTTCTTCACGAAAAAAAGATCGCGAACCTGAGGGAACTCCTCCCGCTCCTCGAGAGCGTGGCCCGGCTGGGCAAGCCCCTCGTGGTCATCGCCGAGGAAGTCGAAGGCGAAGCGCTGGCAACCCTCGTCGTCAACAAGCTGAAAGGCACGTTCCTCTGCGCCGCGGTGAAGGCGCCCGGGTTCGGCGACCGGAGGAAAGCGATGCTCGAAGACATCGCCATCCTCACCGGCGGCCGGGTCATCACCGAGGACATCGGCGTGAAGCTCGAGAAAGTCGACATCGAATGGCTCGGCGAGGCGAAGAAAATCGTCATCGACAAGGACAATACGACCATCGTCGAAGGCAAGGGCAAGGATGCCGACATCCAGGGCCGCATCAAGCAGATCCGAACCCAGATCGACGAAACGACGTCCGACTATGACCGGGAGAAGCTCCAGGAACGGCTGGCCAAGATGGTCGGCGGCGTGGCTCTGATCAAGGTCGGAGCGGCCACAGAGACGGAGCTCAAAGAAAAGAAAGCCCGCGTCGAAGACGCGATGCACGCCACCAAGGCGGCCGTCGAAGAGGGCATCGTCCCCGGCGGCGGCGTGGCCCTGCTCCGCTCTCAGAAGACTCTCGAAGATCTGAAAGTCGAGGGCGACATGAAGATCGGCGTGGACATCATCCGCCGGTCGCTCGAAGAGCCGATCCGCCAGATCGCGAACAACGCCGGCCAGGAAGGCTCCATCGTCGTGGGCAAGGTCAAAGAAATGAAGCAGGACATGGGCTTCAACGCCCTGACC
>Ga0315278_10006663_pt1 | contig 10517 bp, 11 predicted proteins | sample YL17G06_0_MG_FD_203880 | JGI IMG/M metagenome (GOLD analysis project Ga0315278, IMG submission 203880) | Sediment microbial communities from Yellowstone Lake, YNP, Wyoming, USA - YL17G06_0 | ecosystem: Environmental > Aquatic > Freshwater > Lake > Sediment | place: USA: Wyoming | collected... | reverse complement strand
CAATGCGCCGGACCAGCACGACAACGCAGCGTTCGCGCAACTTGCTTAAAACGACCGTTGGGCGCGCCGACGCTGCCAGCGCGGCGCCCGTGATTGGCGAAGACAACCGAGCTGCGAGGCGCGGACCCATGTCCTGGTCGCCGGTCGGTGGTTTTCCCGAGTCGGCCTCCGGGTTAGCGCCCAATGGGAGAGCGCCATGCGCGGAACGTCGCGCAGGAATCGCCAAGCTATCAAGCGCGCCTCAGTAATTACGCCATTAATAACCATTTTTACATGTTTGTGTAATACTTAATGGCATGTCAAAGTCATCAGCCCACAACGACTGGCTGCCACCTCAAGTGATTGCCGCGCTCCATGAGCTGGGCACCAATCTTGCGCTTGCGCGCGTGCGTCGCAAGGAATCTCTGAGAAGCTGGTCCAAGCGCATCGGCGTGTCCGTGCGGACGCTGCAGCGGCTCGAGTATGGCGATCCCGGCGTGGGCATGGGCGTTTACGCCGCCGCGCTGTGGTTGATGGCGCGCGCCGACTCGTTGCCGGCACTGGCCGATCCTTCGCTCGACCGCGGCGCGCTCGAACTTGATGTGCGCGTGGCACGCGAGCGGTTGGCGCGCAGTTCAAAGGCGGCCACATGAGCGCCTACAAAGTTACCGACGAGCTCTGGCTTTGGTGGCTGGTCGATCCGGCGCGCCCGCGCTTGATCGGAACACTGCGGCATGTGCGGCGCGGTGCACGACAACCCGGCGGCGTTTCGCTCGAATACGCCGCCGATTGGCGGGTCGCAGGCCAGGCCCTCAGCGAGGACCTGCCCTTGCAGGCAGGCGAATTCCTGCCGGTCGAGCCCGACGCGGCCGCCGGAGCGGTGGACGACGCGCGGCCGGACCGCTGGGGCGAACGCGTCATCCGATTGCTCGATCGCCCCGCCCGCTTGTCGACGCTGGAGTATCTGTACTTCTCGGGTGACGATCGATTCGGCGCGCTCAGCGTCTCGACTTCGGCCGCCGAATACCTGCCTCGACACCGCGGCCCGCTCCCGGCAATGAGCGATGTCCAGGCCATCCATGACCTCGTGCGTCGCGTAGAAGCTGGCGAGCAGGTCGAGGAATCGTTGCGGCGATTGGTCGCGCCCGGAGCAACGCTCGGTGGCACGCGGCCCAAGGCGCTGCTAACCATCGGCGGCGAGTCATGGATCGTGAAGTTCGGCGCGGCCGACGCGCCAATCGACGGCCCATTAATTGAACATGCCGCGATGACGCTGGCCGCAAAGGCAGGCATCGATGTCTGCGAGACGATTCCGGTGAAGCTGGAGGACGGCCATGCCGTCGCGGTGCGCCGCTTCGACCGCGACGGCGCGCTCCGCGTGCACGCTTTGTCGGCACATATGACGCTGCGCGCAGCGGGCCAAGAGTACGGCTACCCCGAGCTCGCATTGCTGCTGCGTCGGCGCGGCGAGGCGGACGACTTCGCGCTGCAAGGCGAGCAACTGTTCCGACGGATGGTCTTCAACATCCTGATCGACAACACCGACGACCACGAGAAGAACCATGCGCTGATCGTGAACGCTGCCCAGCGCTATCGCCTGTCGCCAGCGTTCGACGTGCTGCCGGCCGGACAGGCGCTGGGCTATCAACAAATGCGGGTCGGGCGCGATGGCGCGGACTCGACCATCGAGAACGCGCTGTCGGAACACCGTGCGTTCGCATTGACGAGTGCCAAAGCACAGGAAGTGGCCGGTGAAGTCGCGCGCGTGGTCGCAGGCTGGCGCACGCACTTCGAGGACCAACGGGTCTCGCAAGGCGACATTCATCTGCTCAGCGCGCAGATCGACCGGCCATTCCTGCGGGAGCAGCGCGCACGGAAGCTCAACGCGGCTTGAATACGAGGCCTGTTCCGTAGAGGAGGAATGGCCCAAGGTGCCCGCCCATACAGTCGACGTGGGCCACTCGATTCGCGAATTCAGCCGCGCTCCGTAGTTGCCACCGGGGCCCGCGTAGTGGACAATACCGGCCCGCGTGCCTCGCGCAGTGACGCACGCGCCTGCGACCATCGAGTGCTTCGTCGCCCCGACGAACAGGAACAAACGGCGGGGCATTCACCCGACATGAACGAAGCTTCCGACGAAAACCCGCCGCCGCACACCCGCGTCGGGTCGTCTAAGACCTTCAGCAAGGAGAAGAGGAGACCATGAGGTACGTCTACATCGCGCTGATCATCGTGTTCACCGGCATCGTCGTCCTGTTCAAGATCCAGAACCTCGAGGCGGTGACCGTCTCCCTCTTCACGGTGAGCGTGACGCTACCCGTCGCCGTCCTGGTCCTGCTCGTGTATGTCCTCGGCATGCTCACCGGTGGATCCGTTATCGCGCTGCTGCGCACGTGGGTTCATCGTGCCACGCAGCGCGCCCGATGATTTCTTGTCCGTCGCAGCCCGCTGCGCTCGTGCCTTGAGCCGGCGCTTAACCCAAGGAGAATTTAGGTGAGCAATTTCTGGGACATCCTCTGGCTGATTTTCTCCACCTTCGCTTTTGTCGCGTACATCCTCATCCTGTTCCAGATCGTCATCGACCTCTTCCGGGATAACGAGCTCGGGGGGGGATTCAAGGCGCTCTGGATCATCGGCCTCATCTTCCTGCCGCTGCTGACGGCGCTCGTCTACATCGTCGCCCGCGGCAGAGGCATGGCGGAACGGCAGCGGGCGACCCTGCAGCGGGCGAAGTCCGACACCGAGGCGTACATCAAGGGCGTCGCCGGCAAGTCGCCGGCCGACCAGATCGCCGACGCGAAGGCGCTGCTCGACGCCGGTACCATCAACGCCGACGAGTTCGCGAAGCTCAAGGCGAAGGCGCTCGCTTAACCCGGCACGCCGCCGACGGCGTGCCGCTGCTGCTAGGGAGGCCGTGATGGATCGCGATCCCGTTTCGGTCGATCTCGGATTGCAGGGCGGCGGCGCGCATGGCGCCTTCACCTGGGGTGTCCTCGACCGGCTGCTCGAGGAGACGTGGCTGCGCTTCGACGGCGTCTCCGGCACCTCGGCGGGCGCGATGAACGCAGTGGTGATGGCCGATGGTCTGGCCGAGGGCGGCCCCGAGCAGGCACGGGTGGCGCTCGAGCAGTTCTGGAAGCGCGTGTCGGACGCGGCGCTGCTCAGCCCGTTGCGCCGCGGCCCGCTGGAGATCCTGACCGGCCGCTGGACACTTGACTATTCGCCGGTGTTCGCGGCCCTGGACATCGCAGCGCGGGTGCTTTCGCCCTACGACACCAACCCGCTCGGCTCGAACCCGCTCAGCCAGATCCTGAAGGACAGCGTCGATTTCGGCCGGGTCGCCGGGGCACCCATCAAGGTCTTCGTCACCGCGACCAACGTGCGCACCGGCCGCGGCCGCGTCTTCCGCAATGCGGATCTCACGCCCGATGTGCTGCTCGCCTCGGCGTGCCTGCCCACGATGTTCCAGGCGGTGGAGATCGACGGCGAGCCGTACTGGGACGGCGGTTACTCGGGCAACCCGTCCATGTCGCCGCTGATCCGGGAGTGTTCGTCTTCGGACACGATCCTGGTGCAGATCAACCCGATCGAGCGGCCGGGCACGCCGAAGACGGCGCGCGAGATCCACAACCGGCTGAACGAAATCGCCTTCAACGCAACGCTGATCAAAGAGATGCGCGCGGCGGCGCTGTTGCGGCGCGTGGCCGATCCCGGCACGGGTGAGGGCGCCGTCTGGGCGAAGATGCGCGTCCACCGCATCGCGAGCGACGTCATGCTCGACCTCGGCTACTCCTCCAAGCTCATCGCCGAGTGGGCGTTCTTCTGCATGCTGCGCGACGAGGGGCGCCGCGCCGCGGCGGCGTTCCTTGACGCGCACGGGGCGGACCTCGGCGTCCGGTCGACCCTCGACATCGACGCCTACCTGGAAGGCATCTAGCGGTAATGGGGTTGCTCGGCATTCTGCTCGGCCTCGGCGTCCTCGTCTGGCTGTCGTTTCGCGGCTGGAGCGTGCTCATCCTCGCGCCGGCGGCCGGCCTGATCGCCGCGGCTGCGGCGGGCGAGCCGCTGCTCGCCCACTGGACGCAGACCTTCATGGGCTCGGCGGCCGGCTTTCTCGCGTCGTTCTTTCCGCTGTTCCTGCTGGGGGCGCTGTTCGGAAAGCTCATGGAGGACAGCGGCTCGGTCGCGGCGATCGCGCAGTTCATGACCGAGAAGCTCGGACCCAGTCGCGCGATCCTGGCGGTCGTGCTCGCCGGCGCGCTGGTGACCTACGGCGGCGTGAGCCTGTTCGTCGCGTTCTTCGTGCTCGGACCGATGGCGCAGGCGCTGTTCCGCGCGGCGGACATCCCGAACCGGCTCATGCCGGCGGCGATCGCGCTCGGTACCTCGACCTTCACGATGACCGCAATGCCGGGCACGCCGGCAATCCAGAACGCGATCCCGATGCCGTTCTTCGGCACCACGCCATTCGCCGCGCCCGGGCTGGGCGTGATCGCCGCGGCGATCATGCTCGGCTTCGGCCTGTGGTGGCTCGCGCGCGCGGAGGCCGCTGCGCGCCGCAGCGGCGAAGGCTACGGCACCGCGGCCGTCGCCGCGGACGCGGCCGCCGACGACCCGCTGGTGCGCGAACGCGCGACGACCGCGGGTGCGTTCGATCCGGCGGAGGTGCATCGCGGCCGGCACAGCGACCAGTCCCCGGGCGTGCTCGTGGCGATGCTGCCGCTCGCGGTGGTGGTCCTCGTCAATCTCGCGATGTCCCTCGCGGTGCTGCCGCGAATCGACACGAGCTTCCTCGCCGAGGAGCGCTGGGGCGGCGTCCCGCTCGCCTCGGTGAGCGGCGTGTGGTCGGTGGTCGTGGCGCTCGCGTCGGCCATCGTCGTGCTCGTCATGCTCAACCGCGGGCGGCTGTCCAGCTTGCGCGAAACCGTCGACGCCGGCGCCAACGCCTCGGTTCTGCCGGTGCTCAGCGTGGCGAGCCTCGTGGGCTTTGGCGCGGTCGTGGCGGCAATGCCGGCGTTCGAGGTGGTGCGCGACTGGGTGCTGTCGATCGGCGGCGGGCCGCTCGTCTCGCTCGCCGTGTCCACCAACATTCTCGCCGCGCTGACCGGCTCCGCATCGGGCGGCCTGACGATCGCGCTCGATGCGCTCGGCGGCACCTACATGCGCCTTGCCGCGGAGCTCGGCATCGAGCCGGCGCTGATGCACCGCGTCGCGGTGATCGGCGCCGGCACGCTCGACAGCCTGCCGCACAATGGCGCGGTAGTGACGCTGCTCGCGGTGTGCGGGTCGACGCACGGCAAGAGCTACTTCGACATCGTGATGGTCGGGATCGTCGGCGCGCTGCTGGCGCTCGTGGCGGTGATCGGCCTCGGCTCGGCGTTCGGTTCGTTCTGAGCGCAGATCCGCGACGCCCTGGCACCGGAGCTCAGAGGCACGTGGCGAAACGCACCGGGTACATCATCGGTTTCACGCTGCTGAGCATCGCGGCGGCCTTCCTGCTGCCGGCCATGCCGCAACCCGCCGGGTACCATGACTTCGCCGATCGCCGTGCGAGATTCGGGATCGAGAACGTCCTCGACGTCGTGTCGAACGCCGGGTTCCTGCTGGCCGGGATCGCCGGCCTGGTCGTGGTCCTGCGCCCGCGCACGCGCTTCGAATTCGCGGCCGAGCGCTGGCCGTACGGCCTCTTCTTCCTGGGCGTGCTGCTGACCGCGGCAGGTTCCGCCTACTACCACCTCGCGCCGGACAACGAGCGCCTGTTCTGGGACCGGCTGCCGATCACCATCGCGCTCATGGCCCTGATTGCGGCGCAGGTCGTCGATCGCGTGAGCGTGCGGGCCGGGCTCGCCCTGCTGGGGCCGATGCTGCTGGCAGGCGCCGCCTCTGCCCTCTACTGGATCGCGACCGAGCGGGCGGGCGCCGGGAACCTCGTGCCCTACGTGATCGTGCAGGGCTACGCGGTGCTGATCCTGCTCGCGTTCACGCTGTTGCTGCCGTCGCGATACACGCGGGGCAGCGACGTGTACTGGGTGTTCGCGGCGTACGCGATCGCGAAGCTCATGGAGCTGTTCGATCGGGAGCTCTTCGCGGTGGGGAACCTCGTGAGCGGCCACACCCTGAAGCACCTGGCCGCGGCGGTGGCGGGCTTGGTGGTCTGTCGCATGCTGTTGCGACGGACGCTGATTACCGACGAGCGAACGCGGCTTGTCGGATAATCGGACCCGAGGAGTGCTGCCCATGGCCCGACCGCACACACACCACGCACGTCGCTCGCACCTCATCGCGGTCGCTGCGGCGATCTGCGCGGCAGGGATGGCGGCGCCAGTATCCGCGCAGTCCGAAGGCGGGCTCTACATCGCCGGCTACGGGTTCAGCTTCCAGGAAGTGGTCGACCGGGCGATTGCGCAGAACCCGGGAGGCCAGCGATTCTTCCTGCTTTCGTTGCCGCCTGAAACGCAGGCGCTCACGACGTCGGCCGCCGGCCCGCTCGCCGCAGCGCGCGATCGTGTAATCGCGGCCAACGGCGTTCTGCTGGTCTGCCAGCGCGACCTCGACAGCGGCAGGATCAACGCGGCCGCCCTTGCGCCGCGCGTCGTCGCGGTGCGCGGCTGGCCGCCGGCCGGCAGCCCGGCGCTGCCGCCGGGCGAGCGGTACTTCAAAGGCGAGAATACGTCTGACCTTCCGGCATCGAACGAGGCGCTGCGCCGGCTGCGTTCGACCTGCTCGGATTGACGGCTCGCGCCGGCGGTTCGGGCGAGTCGAGCAAGCAAGCCCCTGCCCCGAGGCGCGTTTCTTACCCGGCCTTTCATCACACGAGAAATTGCCTTGCGCCAATCCCCGCTGCGTCTGCGGACGAATGCGTGCCTTCAACGATCTGGAGGAAGTCGATGTGCAAGCGCTTGAGCAATGCCCTCCTCGCAGTCGCTGCGTCGATTCTCGTGCTCGCCTGCGCGATGCCGGCCACCACGCTGGATGCGCAATGGGTGAACCCGGATTACGCCGGCAAGAGGGCGGTGCGCAACGTGCTGGTGGCGTCTGCCGTCCGTGACGCGACCAATCGCCGGCTCTTCGAGGACCGGATGGTCGCCGCCCTCACCGCTGCGGGCGTCAAGGCGGTGCAGTCGTACCGACTCATCCCGGAAGATGGTCCGGTCAGTGAAGACCGGTTGCGCCGGGCCGTCTCCGAAGCCGGGGTTTCGCACGCAATGGTCACGCGGATCAGCAATGTCTCGACGCAGGTCAACGTCTCGCCCGGAATGGTGATGGGCCCGGCCTGGGGTCCCGGATGGGGGCCGGCGCGGGGCCCCGGGTGGGGCGGGGGCTGGGGCGGCTTCCACGGTTACTACAACTCGATGTGGGCGACGACCATTCCGCCGCAGGTCACGACGACGCAGAACGTCCATGCGGACACGCGCCTGTTCGAGGCGCAGAACGCCGCGGTGCTGTGGTCGGCGGCCACGACCACCTCGCTCGGTTTCGACTCGGTCCCGCAGATCATCGATCAGTTTGTCCAGCTGATCATCACGACGATGACCAAAGACGGCGTGATCTGACGCGGGTTCGGAGCGCCGCAATGCGGTCCGGGAAGCCGGCCCAATTCATTGGCGGGAGCAATTCTCTCAAGTCGCGATGGGTCCGAAGAACATGGGCAGGTCACGCCCTTTGCGACTCGCCCTCGCGCTTCTCCACCTCGGCCAGATCACGCTCGAGGAAGAAATTGAGGAATGTTCGAATCACGGCGATAGCCCCAACGCGCCCGATTTCATCCCAGGTTGGCGCGATGGACGTTTCGAGGATGTCCGCGGCAAGCTGGAAAGTCAGCCCGCCAACCAGCCAGCGCGCATATTGAACATACACACCGCGAAACTGGTGGCCAGTCGCCGACGGGCCGAAGATCGCGCGAATGCTCCGGAGGAAAGCCTCGATCGTCCCGATGACGATGATCACCAGCGCCATCGCATGGATGAGCGTGACCGTATGGAGGGCGATGACCGTCAGCCAATCCTGCATTGAGTTCTCCTGTGCGGAAGCTACTTCTTCATTGTGGCCCTGGATCACTCTCGTGGGGCCGTGCGCGGCTACGTACCTGACTCCGCTGCGCCGCCGCCTCAGCGCGTCAAGCCAAAACCATGGAGTTTCCTCGCGGCGGTGCCGAATTGGCCGAGCTGGTAGACGGCTGCGCCTGCCGGCGAGAATGTGAACGACTCGAACGGTTCAGCGAGCATCTTGTCGAGGGCATCCCGCGGCGCAATGCCCGTGGTCACGTGCGGATCGAAATGCTCGCCGGATGATTTCGGCACAAAGGTCGAAACGTAGTCGATCAGAAGCGGGTCGATGACGGGATCGTCCGGCGTCGTGGCGAAGGCGTCCGAGAGGCCGGTTGCCAACGTGAATGGCGCCACGGCATCGATCAAGTCCTGTTGCAGCGCGCGCAGTTCAGGGCTCGGCCTGGCGACGATGCCCGCGAGCCCAAGGGGGCCGCTCGGGATGTAGTAGTACTTGAAAGCCTCCATGCGCAAGCCGAGCACATCGGTGCCAGCGAAGACCTTGCCGGCGGCGGCGTAGATCTTGTCCAAGTCCACCGTGCGAACGAAACGCTGGAGCAAAGTGACGTGCGGCCGGTGCGTCGCATCCAGCGCGAAACCCTTCGGGAACACCTTGAGCAGGCGGGCGTTGTTGGCTTCGCAATGCTGGAGCATCGTGGCGTCAGGCTCCAGCAGGATGTTGATGGCGGTGACCGGGCTCGGCTCGACGGGGAACACCTGCTTCCAGTCGTCCTTCATGCTGACGACGGTCCATCCGGCTGTCTTCGCCTGCTCGTAAAGCGCCGGCGTGAAGGCGCCGAGCTGGGGCGTGGGCAGGCCCAGTGCCGGGCCGTAGGCGGTTTCGCGTGCCGCGTCATCGTGCAACACGAGCAGTCCGAAGCGCGTGCCGCCTCCGCCCTGCGTGTACTCCAACATCTGCTGGTCACCCACGGAATTGCCGAATGCGGCAATGGGGCCGCGGCCGATATGCTGGTTAATGGCGACGGGCTTGTCGGCCTTGTCGTTATTGAAGTTCAATTGCGGCAGGCGCATGAGAACCGGTTTGCCGCCGCGCATCTCGAACCGGGTCTTGATGCTGCTGCCGATGACCTGCTCCGGTGGGACGCCGTAGATGCGCTCCGCCCAAGGACGCAAGAACTCGATGCCGCCGCCCGAGACGATGAAGTTCTTGAACCCGTTGGCGCGCAGGTAGGCGAGCAGTTCGAGCATCGGCTCATAGGTCATTTCCGTGAAGAGCCTGCCGGTCTGCGGATGCTTTGCGGTGGCGATCCAATCCTCCACGATCCGGCCGAACTCCGCGGTGGTCATGCCCGCGTGGGTGGCCATGACGATTTCGAGAAGCGCGTGGTCACCGCCGGCGAGCGTGGCCTGCAAATCCCCCTTGAGCAGCGAGGCGAAAGGTTCCGTGGTCTTCCACTCGGGGTGCTGCGACACAAGGGCCTTCACACGGTCGAGTGCGAAGTACACCTGCACCGGAACCGGCGTCTCGCACCAGAGCGTCCCGTCGTTGTCGAAGGTGGCAATTCGTTCGGGGACGGGGATAAAGGATGGCGAGCCTTCCTGGGTCACCGTCTCGACGAAGCTGAAGATGCTCTGCTTGGCCGGCCCGCTGTTCCAGGATGGAAGAGGGTCGGCGGCCAAGGCCGCGTCCGCGGACGACAGCGGACCCGGCGTGACTTCGGTAGATGGGGCTTTCGTCATGGCAAGCACCTGTTTCCAGAGCGAAGAGACCCGGGCGACCGATAGCTCGGCGCCCGGGTCTGCTGAATCAGCGCGCCCGGCCGGACGGCCGGGCGCGGCCCCATCACTGCGGCCGATGGAGCGGGCAGGTCAATCGGCTCTGGTTGCTTCCAGGTCGCGCATCACGGCGTCCAGGTTGAACGACGCCGGTTTCTGCCGCGGCGGGAACTTGACGAAGTTTTCCATCTGGCTGGCGACCACACCCTGCATCAAATAGACGGCAAAGGCATTGGAAATCATCCAGTCGTAGTACGTATTCGAGTTCTCGTCGGCCCGCTCGAAGGGGTCGCGCCGCAGATTGAAAAGCTTCGGGACTCGCAGCTTCACGAACGGCTCCATCCAGCAAGCCAGCTGCTTGGCGCGTTGCTCCATCAGCACCATCTTCCAGTCCTGCACGCGGATCGCCATGATGTCGCCGTCGTCGCTGATGTAGAAGAAGAAATTGCGTGGGCTGTCCTTCACCTCGCCCTTCAGGTAGGGCAGCATGTTGTGGCCGTCGATGTGGACCTTGAAGGTCTTGCTGCCGGCGGTGTGGCCGACGAGCAGCTTCTCCTTGATGTCCGGCACGCCCGCGGCGGCGAGGAAGGTCGCCAGCCAGTCCTGGTGGGTGACGATGCCGTTGAGCACCGTTCCCGCCTTGAACTGGCCCGGCCAGCGCACGAAGCACGGCACGCGCCAGCCGCCTTCCCAGTTGGTGTTCTTCTCTGACCGGAACGGCGTGATTCCGGCATCCGGCCAGGTGTTGAAGTGCAC
>Ga0315278_10006660_pt1 | contig 10519 bp, 17 predicted proteins | sample YL17G06_0_MG_FD_203880 | JGI IMG/M metagenome (GOLD analysis project Ga0315278, IMG submission 203880) | Sediment microbial communities from Yellowstone Lake, YNP, Wyoming, USA - YL17G06_0 | ecosystem: Environmental > Aquatic > Freshwater > Lake > Sediment | place: USA: Wyoming | collected... | reverse complement strand
CGAAAGTAAGGCATGAAATGGAGTTTTCCATAACGAATCCGGGTATCGATGCCGCGGAGGCATTGGGGATCTTGGAGTAATATCGAACTTGCATTTCCGACTGCCATATAGGCTTGGTTGGTATTGGGCCCCTCTTCACGATACATCTTGATCACCTCGTCGATCTGTTTTTCCAAATCTTCGCCATACGTATAAGTTTCTTGAGGGGCCTTCCTTGACGTGATCAATTTTTCCAAATACTGTTCGACATAATCCATCGATGTAGGCGGGGGTACGCTGCAGCCAGGGGGAATATCCGGAATAAGAGGTCTTGTCCCAGGATGGGTGATGTGGACAACAATATAGTCGTATTCAATCCTTTTTTGGCCTTTAAAACTCCCTCGGTCAATGATATACTCAAAACCTTTTTCAAAGATGTGATAAACACATTGAAACCAAGCATCCGGTAAATCCCTCGCACGAATGAATTCAATCTTCATCTCTTGTCCGCTCTATATCTCCCTCGCCCTTGACGGGAGAGGGTTGGGGTGAGGGTGGATATGGTTATTATTAACTCATCCATCCAAAAGTTGTCAACTCACTTCTCACCGACCCGCTCAATAGGCTGGACATTTCACAACAAATTTTGTATTATAAAAATTAATAATCTCTCCCCTTCCTTTACTAAAGGGGAGATTCGGCGATTCACAGATAACGGACACGGTCACGTTATCTCATAGCCAATTCGGGGAGTAGCGCAGCCTGGTAGCGCGCTTGGTTCGGGACCAAGAGGTCGCCGGTTCAACTCCGGTCTCCCCGACCACTTCTTTTCTAAGGATATTAGGCAGTTGCGTTAGTTGTAAGGTGATCTTCATTTCTTACCAAATCCTCATTTCTTACCAATTTCTTACCACTTTCTCCGCACAGTCCATTTAATCGGTTGACTTCTTCCTTCTGAAAGTCTCTGCTCAAATGGGAATACCTTTGAGTCATGGCAATGGTGGTATGTCCAAGGTGTTCTTGAACCGCTTTCATTGATGCGCCCCTCATAAGGAGATGGGAGGCACTTGTATGCCTGAGGTCGTGCCAGTGAAAATCCTTGATCCCGGCCTTTTTCAATGCTGTCCTGAAAGACGTTTTAATATCCCTCAATGGGTTCCCGTCCGGGCCATGGAAGATATAATCATCTTTACCTTTAGGAATCTCCATTAACAGATTAATCATATCCCCGTTCAGATATTTGAATCCAAGTTTATCCCTTTTCTTTTGTTCCCTGTAATTGAGAAAACCCCTTTCCAAATTTACATCACTCCATTTGAGATTTAAAAGATCGGCTTTTCGAAAAGCAGTGAAAATAGCCCCCTTGATGAGATTCGAAAGATAGAGTGCAGAAACCTCCAGGAGTTTCTTGATCTCATCTTCTTCAAGAAATCTTACCCTGTCGTTTCTCTCCGCGAAGAAAATAGTATCCTTGAACCTGTTAAAAGGATTCTGATCGAGCATCCCCCACTCCACGCCCTTATTGAGCATATGACGAAAAACCTCGAGCTCTCGATTCACGGAAACATCTGACCTGATCTTTCCTCCTTTTACTGGGGCCTCCTTCCTCTGTTTCTTGAATTGTTCAATATCCAATGGAGTGATTTGGAAAAGCCTCTTATCCTTGAAAAAGTCTGATACCGCATTGATGAAATATTTCTTTGAGGTTTCAAAGAACCGTTCCCCCTTTTGGAGTTCACAGTATTTTTCTTTCAACTTTTCAAACGTGACCTTTCTTTTCTCGGAAGCTGAAAGGATTGTTCCCCTCCTTGCTTGGCCCTTCTTCTCTGCCAACTTCTCCTGGGCCTCACCTAAAAGAGAACCAATTATTTCCCGGTGCTTTTTGCCTCCGGCATAGTAGTCGATTCCATAAACAGTTTTGTTCGCGCCAACATACTTAAAAATCCCTGGATAATGCGTCTTGATATATTCCCCCATTCAAATCACCTCCTCTTCTTCGATTGATTTGTGAACCTCTTGTAAATCCCATTCTTCCGTTTTCTGATTTCCTTAACCCTATTACGAAGCTCTTTTAAATCTGTTAATTCAACCTTTGGGTTCTTCTTCCGGCCCATGAGTATCATCTCCTTCTCTGGATTCGATCAAGCCGCTTTTTTCCTTTCACAGAACTCTTTAACCTCCCTGATTGCCTCCTCCCAAATACAATCAGGGTCATTTTTCGCAAGCCAGTCCCGAGCTTCCTCCGAAGTCAACGGTATAATTTCTTCTTTACAATCTTTGCTTAAAAGATCCTTCTCAACGGACAGAAACCACTGACCTCCCGGAGAAACGCATAATGCCTCATTTATCTGGATCTCTGTAACGAGAAACAGTGCTCCTTTCGGTTGACCGCGTTTCTTTTTCTCCAATCGTTCTTTATCCTTGTTCTCCTTCATCTTTCTCTCTTGCCTTCGGAGGAAATCCTTGAAAAAATCCTCTTTTGTTTTCATGAGTAAACTCCTTTCATTCTTGTCTGATAGGTCCCAAGTCATTAACTCATGGCCTGAGCTATCGGACGGTTAGGGTTAATTGGGTTCACCTCCTTTCGGCATATTTCTTCCAATCATTCTTGATTAGGTCATAACCTGGGTGCTTGGGATTTGCTTTAATTACTTCTCTTCCGTTCACAAGTTTAATTCGAAATTGAGAAGAATCAGATATCCTGAAAATTCCACGTTCAGAAGTATCGTATATCCATTCCTTCCCACACTTAGGGCAAACAAAACGATACTCATGATATGTTCTCTTTGGATGGTCAGATAATCCTTTAGGATACCCAATAGAATGACCAACCTCTACACATGTGCTACCGCATCCTTTCAACATTTTTGGACACTTTATCACTTTGATTTTCACTATCTCTCTCACCTCCTTTCATCCGAAAATGAAACTTGATTCATTTTCCCAAATAGAAAAGCCTCCGCAATCAACAGAGTGCTGTGAGGCAACAACCTTTTACGGGAAGTTGGCTCTCTCTGAAGATATTGGAGGCTAAAATAGTATTGGTTTGAAAACACGAAAAGGTTATCACCTCACAGCAGATTCACTATATGCACAATCGAAAACGAAAGTCAAGCTTTTTCTTTGGACACCATTGGACAGCCATTTATAAAAAAATTTATTGTGTTTTCATCCTTGTTTTGATAGTCTTCTTCAAAAAGGCAAGGACATTCTTGCTTCGAAAGGAAAACTCATGGGTAAAACCCAATACATCACCTATTGCGGTTCTATCTCTGATAACAACTCCAAACATTTGATGGTCTTATGTTCTGATGCCATAACAAAGGCTTTTACTGAAATATACATCGCTATTTCCTCAACGGGTGGGTCGGTCCCTGCTGGCATTGCTCTCTTCAATTTTCTAAAGGCATTGCCGGTCACAATCACGGTCCATAACATTGGCATTATTGACTCCGCAGCTATTATCGCTTTTCTTGCTGGTAAGAATAGATATGCCAGTGAGGAATCTCGTTTCTTTATTCATGGGGCAAGTATTAAACCGGAAAAGCCAATCCTTAATATGTGGGATCTTTCTGAACTTACTAAAATGCTTCGCAATGACCAAGAGAACATGTCTAAAATTATTACCAAGTCTACAGTGATACCCCCAGAGAGTCTTAATACCTGGTTTTTTGTATCTGAAATTATAATTCCAAGTAAAGCTGTTGAATTGGGCATTATTTCCGAAATTCGAGTGTTCAATCTTCCGGCAGATGGTTCTATTATTACAGTGGCCACACAATGATTCCAGATATTCCTGTATATGCCCCGGACTCACCCCCAATGATTGCTGACATGGTTTTTCCAAATGGGTCTCCTATTTGGTGTAATGGTTTACTTGTAGATCCTCACTTGAGAAATATTATTGCCTGAGCCACTTCAGATCTTTCTTTGCGATCCTCCAGGACCTTCCCACTTTATAAGCCGGTATCCCCTTGGCCCATAGCCTTCGATAGATCGTTTTTGGATTCACCCTGAATTCCCTGGCCAGCTCATTCACGGTCAAATATTCCTTTTTCATGTTATTCCCCTCGTCCCCTTACCTTTCCCTTGGTTTTAGATTTCCCCTCCCTGCAAGCCCTCCTGAAAGGTCCCACAGGGTTAGAGAATGGGTAGCCTAACCCGGGCTTCATCGTGCAGTGGCTATTTAGCTGTATGTCTTTCCTCCTTCTTGCGTGATTGTAGTGACGAGCGCAGGGCCTGCCTCTTCTGGAGCCCTTCAAGTATTCTTTGCTTTGCGCCCGGGCTCATCTGGTCAATATAGTTTGATACCTCTTCCAAAAAATCGCCATAGGCTTGATGTGTATACCAGACCTGGCCCACATGCAAAACGGTCTCAACCTGTTTTCTCGCTTCACTAACAATCTTGATGAGAAGCTCTTGTGTACTTCTTTTCTCTTGGCCCGTTGCCTTCAGGATGTCCTTTTCCGCTTCTTTCAACTGTTCATTTACGACTTGAACGAGCTTTCGCATCCGGGCTATGAGGTCGAGGTCAGACTCGATGATTTTATTGGTGGCTTCGGGGGTGAGAGTGCTGACTATGGTTAAACCCAATTTCTTTCGGGCCTTCCAGACAGCGACCTCCGAGACATGAAAGAATTCTGCTATTTCTTTCGGAGACTTACCGGCTTTTATGAGTTGATCGAGTTTGGTTAAATCGACCTTTCTTTGTGGCATTTCAAGCCATTTTAATTAAATCTTGGTTAAATTTTGGTTAATCATTAACCTCAAGGCTGAAGGAAATCCCCCCTCTCATTCCGGGTTGAAAGTGATAAAAAGAGGCCAAAAATGAGAGCTGGAGGGTTGCCCCCACGATGTGCGTCAATGTTTTTCAAAAAATTCTGAGAGACACCGATCGATGTGATTTTCACGTCTGTTTCTCTTTTTACTGCTTCATGGAATCCAAAAAGGCTTTGGCATCTTCAAGGCAATCCAAACCAAGTTCCCGTGATAGTTCTTTGGCCAATCCCTGGAGTCTATCAACACGGTTTGAAGAAGGACCACTTTCTTCAATTTCGGCCTTGACAGCTTGGTATTTTCTGAAATACTGTTCCACGTAAAAGAATTGACGTCCAGACGAAGACTGGATTACAAGCCCTTCGCCCATTATTGTTGAACCTCCTTTTTAAAGTATGGTTCTATGAATCACATAAATGTTAGTAGTAAGAACTCGGTAAGAAGTCGTTTTTTTATTCATTAGTTTCAACTGCCTATCCCCGTTCTCTTGATACGGCACCAAGAGGACACCTCAATTTTTGTCACGATGCCATTCTTTATTCTTCCTTTCTTCAAGCCATTTCTCGATCTCTGAAGGAGAGAAACGGACACACTTCTCGATGTGATAAAAGGGAATCCTTTTCTCACGGACCAGCTTATAAATCCATACCGGACTGACCCGTAAGCTTTTCGAGAGATCATCGACCGTTAAGAAAAGTTCGGTCATTCTGTCTTCCCCTCCCCATACGCCCCTAAGTCGTCATGACCCCCATTGACCCCCACGTTTATAAAATATAGAGTACCCTCGTCTGTGTGGTCTGTGTCGGATCGCTGGTTTTTTTTCAGAATTTTGACCTTATACGTGGTGGGCATTTATCCCTCTGTGCGATCTCCTGTCCTTCGTCAATTAGAAAGCGGTGATTCGGGTCTCCATAATTGCCTCCTTTGAAAACATGTCTTCATATAATTTTAGATTACCTTAGCCCGGGGACCGCGCTTTTCTTACCAAAGCACACCTCCCTCTCCTTTAAAGCTAAGAGACAGGCAGAAGAGAGAGGGAAAAGAGTCACTGAGAAACCTCCCTCCCTATGGTAGATATAGAAGGTGTGTCAAAATGACACCTATAATCTTGAAAAAGTGGTCAAAATAGGTTTCAATTTGACACCTATTGGTGCAAAAATGAAACCTATATAGCTATCAAAATGACACCTATTAGGTTTCAAAATGACACCTATGTTTTAAGGGAGGCTTCAACGAGCTCCCTGTACGCTCGGCGTTTTTTCTTCGCGTCAAATTCATTTTGATATTCTTGCAAGGTCTTCTCTTTAAGCCTCCACCCCGCAGAAATTTTGTAGATGTTTGGCTTTTTTTTCTCGTAACCGTCGAGACCTCTTTCCGGGATGCCTCCGTGAAAAACTACATCGATGAATCCTGCCTGCTCCAATGACTTGATCCCCCGCCAGTAAGTGGCATTGCCCATGATGGCCTTCATCTGACTGTATGGGAGTTTCAAACGATCTCCATTCGATCCGTCGAATTCTCCTTTGAGGTGCAAATAAACCACCTTGGCAGAATCAGTAAGAGTAGCCCAAGAACGAGAATACAGGATCTCCTTTTCCACTAAAGCAAATCTACGAACCGTCTTTTTTTTCGGCATCGCACCTCCCGGAGGGCATTAAAGAGAGGAGAGGGAGACCGGGATCTCTCTTTATCCGTGTGGCTGATTTATTTAGCGCCATTGTTCCCCCAAATCTCTTCAACCCCTGCCCCCAGGGCCTTAGCTAATTTCTTCTTTTCATCCTCCATGGGTTCGATCAACCCATTCTCAATCATGCTTATCTTGCTCTGATGAATTCCTGTAGATAGCCTAAGTTGAAATTGGGTGATCCTCTTAACGACCCTGATTTCTCTGAGCTTGTTCATGGGGACCTCCGAAATAGAAAAAGCCATGACTTGTTTAATCATGGCTCCAATATAAAGAATAATTTTTGTTTTGTATAAGGATATTAAATCAGTGATTTTTGGTGACTGATTCAAATGGGTAGGATTCAGATATGATTTTCTCCATCGTCCTCTTAGTCTTATAAATCTTGGCAAGAATGGGATGCTTCGGTTTATCCGGCCAATTTTCAGTTGATTTCTTCACTCCGAATAATAGGCGTGCAATTTCCATATCTTTCATCCCGGCTTGGGAAAGTTCATAGATTAAAAGATTTCTGGCCCATTTGGGTGGACGTCCCTTCTTCTCGAAAAAATCTTTTAATGGAGAATCCGATAGGTTGCTAAGAAGAATAGGTAATGGAAAACGCACATGGTGAGGAATGGGTTGAAAACCTAATCCGAGAGATTTTGAAAAATATCTAAATATTGATGGTGGCGATGGAGGGGGATAAGTATTTTGGGAAAGAGAGGAGATTTTGATAAGAGATCGGAGGTCCCAATCTGCACGTGAGGATTGTGGCTCCAACCTATCTTCCCAAACATGTATTGATTCTTTTTGCTCCGGGGGGAAATCCTCAAAAAAGAAACTCAGATACAACAGTTGGTTAACGGTTTGACCTAAGGGGTGAATTTTCCAGACACCTTCAGCAGCCTTCTGGTAGTTTTTGTTCAATCGTAATATCTGCCAGTATAGGAAGTTTGTGTCTGCCCAAAAGCATGGCCTTAAAGAGACAATGGTTGGGATGGACTCTTTTATTTTTTCCAACACAGGGGTTTTAATTCCCCTGTTGTCAGCTTTCTCTGAATCTCTTCGTCTCTTTACACTCCGAGTTTCCCCTTTCACCGCTGCCTCCCACTGGATCCCACAAGGTTTAAAGGCCCGAAAGCCGGTGTGGGAAGCCCGGCCTTGTCGGGTGATCTGCCCTATGGAGGCCCATTTCAATAATTCTACAACGCCTTACCTATATCCCAAAACCTTTAACTGCTTACAAGCATCTTCATCACCTAAATCACAGGCTTTCTTGAAATCTAATATGGCCTCTGATTTGTCGCCTATTTTTAAGCGGGCGTAACCTCGATTGAGATAGTAAATAGCAGAATTAGGTTCTAACTCAATGGCTTTGTCATAATATTTAAATGCCTCGTAATAAAATGTGCTTGCATAATAGGCATTTCCACACCAACCATACGCCTTTGCCTTATCGGGACCCAAAACAATTGCTTGGTTAAAATCTTCAATCGCTTTATCATATTGAGCCAGTTCGTAATAGGCGCACCCACGATTCAGGTAGGCTGGGTAAAGGTGGTTATCCAAAGAGATTGCGATATTAAAATTCTCAATTGCATTTCTATAATCCCTCTTCTCTAAATATTCAATAGCTCTGCTGGTGTATTCGGAAGCTGTAATATCTTGGTTCTGGTGCTTAATCGTGCCTTCCACTTTAGCTCCATTTTTATAAACTGCCATGTGTTGATTGATAAAGGCCTTTTCCTTTCTTGTAAATTCCCGTTTGGGCCCCATCAGTTCTGGTTGAGTGATTGTTACGGTGTCTGAAAATTGGTCCTTTTTGTAAGAAATTTGAGGTGGCACAGAATTAGAGTAGGAAGGTTTTAGAGGTTCAGTAGCTACCCTATATTTTTCCAAGTCATCTTGTGATTCGTATTTTACCCTATACTTTTCGAGTTTGTTTTCCATTGCCGTATGGGTATTATCTGTAGTCGTCACTGCCATAAAGATGAAGCCGAGACCGAAGCCAACCACCCAACAACCGATGAGTGCACCTACCGCTATAAGCAGTGCTTGGCCCCACGATTTCTTCAGGTAGTTGGTGCCGAATTTCGTTTTGACGTACTTCCCCTGAGATCGACCTGTAGCAAAATACCATGTGATGAGATAAACGACGGACAACCACCATACGATGAAATACAGGAGTTCGGGGTCAATCCTAAACATTCCTATTAAGTATATAAAGAGGGTGTATATAAACCACATGAGAAGGCTTGTATGGAACCATGATTTTGCTGAGGATGCCTTTGCGGGTTCACCAAGAGTTCTCCAGTTGAGCATCTGCAAGTAGGAGCCAAAGGCGGGCGTGAAAAGTATACTCCAGTTTGCCGCAGCATTGGGGTTCCAGATTCTAACTTCTGGTGGTTCATCAGGGGAGGGCTTAGGCTCTTCGTAGCCCCTGCTTTCTGTAGTCGAAGATTGCTCTTTTTCCCATTCTGGTGGTGGTTCATGTGGAGGTGGATTCGGTTCACGGTGGTTTTCTCCATCCGATGTTCTATATTGTTCTGTCTCCACGGCAATATATGATTTTAACTTTTCATAGGCATCGTTGATGTCTCTCAACTTCTTATTGGCTTTCTCTTGCAAACGGGGATTGTCAACGAATCGGTCAGGATGCCATACCTTTACCAAATCCCTGTAGGCTTGCTTGATCTCCTCCTCTGATGCTCCCGGATTGAGACCCAATATCTGGTAGTATTTGTCCATCTCATCCATCTTAATCACCAACAAATAGAGGACCTAAATTCCCTTAAGTTCGAGCGTTACTATGGCCGAAAGGTCACGTCCGAAACATACGTCACCCCGATAAGTGTCCCCAGGGGCCAGACGGATCATTAAACCTTGTTTGGGGCTGACCTTGTTGCCTTTTCGTGTGGTGGCAACGAGGTTGTTGTTTTGAATGGTCTTGGTTTCCGGCGTGTTATTTCGGATGGTTACGTCAACACAAGTTTCCGTATTCCCGGTTATAACTCCACCACTCACAGATCCACCACTCACAACTCCACCACTACCGGGAATCATCCTTCCACCACTCACAGATCCACCACTCACAGTGCCTCCTCCTGTTGCCCTATCGAACTGAGAGTATGCCACAATCTCGCACCTCCCACTATCGATAAGCTCCTGAATGGCCTTCTGCCGATCCTGAGCGGCCTTCTTCTGATCTTGAGCGTCCTTCCGAGCCTTTTTCTCTACCGTTTCATTTTCGTATTTGATCTTCTGCTGGCGCATCCTTTCTTCAGCCTCTTTCTCATGCCGCGCCCTCTCTCTGACCCTCTGCTCTGGAGTCATGAGGTCCTCCTCCGTCAGACGGCCCTTTGCCTTGTCCTTATACTTCTCTGGGATCGTTGCAGGGTCTTCTGTAAAATGGACAGTTCCTTTTTCGTCTACCCATTTATAGAATTCTGCATGAGAAGATTGGGAAATGAATAATAAGCTCGATATAATTGTCATCAAGATAACCATCACGGTTTTCATTGATACCATAATCTCACCCCTTTCCCTCTGCTGATCCTGCCTGACTTCTCGGCAAGCTCTAAGAAACCTCATATAGAAAAACCCCATCCTTTAATTAGGAATGGTGTCTATTGTATCTTCTGTCCATATAACCCTCTTTGGGTTAAGGGTGGTTCGTAAGGGATATCTATCTTGACGCTATTTTATGAATCCAAGACGGAATAGTCAACCAGAGATTTGGAGCGCAGGCCCTTATCCTCTCTGACCTGACCTTCCATTTCTTACTAACTTCTTACTACTAATCTAATTCACTCTAAAAAATTCCCTGTAATTTCAAGTGTTATGAATTATACTTAACCATTAAACAATTAGGTAAGAAAACAACCTTAACTTATTGAATTATTAAGGACTTCTACAATAGTAGGTTAGAAGGTAGAGCTTCCTTCGGGACCAAGAGGTCGCCGGTTCAACTCCGGTCTCCCCGACCACTTTTGTTTATTCGTAATACTTTAGCGCTTTGAAAATCCCTCCCTGCCTCCCTTTTCCAAAGGGAGGAGATATTAGCTTCCCCCTTTGAAAAAGGGGGATAGAGGGGGATTT
>Ga0315278_10006658_pt1 | contig 10520 bp, 5 predicted proteins | sample YL17G06_0_MG_FD_203880 | JGI IMG/M metagenome (GOLD analysis project Ga0315278, IMG submission 203880) | Sediment microbial communities from Yellowstone Lake, YNP, Wyoming, USA - YL17G06_0 | ecosystem: Environmental > Aquatic > Freshwater > Lake > Sediment | place: USA: Wyoming | collected... | reverse complement strand
CGGCGACAAGCGCTCGCTCTACGAGGAGTCGCTCCGCATCCCGATGCTCGTGCGCTACCCGCGTCTCTTCGGCAAGGGCCGGGGCGTCGACGAGATGGTGCTCAACATCGATCTCGCCCCGACCTTTCTCGACCTCGCCGGCGTGCCCGCGCCTCCCGAGATGCAGGGCGCGAGCTGGAAGGCCCTCGCCGCCGGCCGCAAATCCGCCGACTGGCGCCGGTCCTTCCTCGCCGAGTACTTTTTCGAGATGGGGGACGCCCCAACCGCCGTCGGCGTCCGCACCGCCGACGCGAAGCTCGTGAAGTACCCCGGTCACCCCGAATGGACCGAAGTCTTCGACCTCGCCGCCGATCCCTACGAGTTGAAAAACCTCGCAGCCGATCCCGCGGCGACGGCGAGACTCAGCGCCGAGTTCGACGCCCAGATGAAAGCCATGAAATACGCCGCCCCCCCCGGCGCGGACAAACCCTCTCCACCCGCGGCCAGGGCGAAGAAATAGGCAGGAGAAACGCCACATCGCCGACTGGAAGAAATACCGGGGTGAATATATTCACGAGATGATGGCGACCAGGAAGGTGCCGGATGGGGCCGCTTGGGGAACCTATCCAGCCATGTCAGGCGCCTTGGTACGTGATGAAGAGACAGGCGAATTAGAGATACGAGAGAATAGAGAGACAAGAGGAAACAGGAATGAACATCAGAATCAAGATCGTATTGGCCCTATCAGCACTGGCGCTGACAGGATTCGCCCTCACTGCCGCCGCGAAGGACATCCCCGCCCAGCTTCCCCATCCGGACGGCAAGCCAGGGGACGCGACCAAGCCGGTCAAGGTCTACATCCTGGCCGGGCAGTCCAACATGGTGGGCATGGGCGAGATCAGCGGCGCAAAGAATCTTTACGCGGGGGTCTACCTCACCTCCGACCCGGCCGCCCCCAAGGGCCCCATGCAAATCTGGCAGGTGGGGAACTACAAGATCGCACCGCTGACACTCTGCCAGCCGGACGGCACGCCGACGGACAAGCCGATCGCGCAGGGCCAACTTGAGGTGCCCGAGAAGGGCGTCTATCAGGTGCAGTGCGGCTCCGGCGAGAGTTCCTTCTGCACGATGGAACTCGATGGCAAGCCGGTCTACCGCCGCGAGGCCGGCAGCAAGCCGATCAAGCAGGACGTGACCATCCAGGCCGGCAAGCGATACGCGTTCAATATCTCCGGCTTCACGGGGGATCCGCCGAGGTTCTGGATGCAGAAGATGGACCTGCTTGGTCACGGCGACCTCGAGACGACGGCCAAGCGGGAAGGAAAGTTCCCGTGGCTTCTCGACGAAAAGGGCGACTGGACCGTGAGAAACGACGTCTACTTTCAGGAAGCCCGAATTGCGCCGGAGGGCAGAGGCTGCCCCCTGACCGCGACTTCCAACGGCAAGACGATCGGCCCGGAGTTGGGTTTCGGCCACGTCATGGGCACCTTCCACGACGAACAGGTTCTGCTGATCAAGACCTCCATGGGCAACCGCTCGATCGGCTTTGACTTCCGCCCGCCTTCGAGCGGCCGGACGGACCCCAACAGCAAGTGGGAAGGGCTGGAATATCGCCTCATGGTCGAAGGCGTCCGCAAGACGCTGGACAACATCGCCAAGATCGTTCCCGGCTACAAGGGCCAGGGCTACGAGATCGCCGGATTCGTCTGGTGGCAGGGCCACAAGGACAGCTTCTCCGACGACCTGATCGCAGAGTACGAGAAGAACCTCGTCAACATGATCAACGACGTCCGCAAGGAATTCAAGTCGCCCAAGATGCCTGCCGTCGTGGCGACGGTCGGATTCGGCGGCCACAACATGGCCGAGAAGTTCCAGAAGATCTGGGCGGCGCAGATGGCCGTCGGCGATCCGAAGAAGCATCCGGAATTTGCCGGGACCGTGGCAACCGTGGACACCCGCGACTTCTGGCGCGAGGTCGATGAGTCGCCGACGAGCCAGGACTATCATTACAACCGCAATGCCGAGACGTACATGCTGACCGGCGATGCCCTCGGGCGGGCGATGGTCAAGCTGGCTGGCTCAAACGCGGAAGCCCTTGGGCAGGCTGCCAGGCCGAAGCCGGCCGGGCAAGAGGCGGCTTCCGAACCGACTGCTCAAGAGAAGGCGGCCGCGCAGGCGGCACTGGCCCCGATCATCCTGGACGGCATTGCGCCTAGCTACATCAACAACCCCAGGTATAGCGCGGCATTGCTGGCCGAGGCGAACGGCGAAAGGCCCCCGCGCGCAAGTCAGTTCCTCCAGGGCGCGATGTACGGGCTGCTCAACTGCTACAAAGCGGCCGGGATAGACGACTACGACTGGCACACGTTCGGGCCGGACCTCCGGGATCTGAAGTGGGATTACTTCAGCTTCGAGCCGAAGGAGGCCATGCCCAAGGAAAAGGCAAACCGATACCGCAAGGTGACCTATCCCGAGGGGATGGCAAACTGGTTTGCGCCCGACTTCGACGCCGCCAAGGCGGGCTGGAAGAGCAGCCTGCCGCCATTCGGTCAGCTCGACGGCAAGCTTGAGCCGCTCGGCCAATGCGAGAGGGGCTCCAGTTGCGGCTGCGGCGAGAAACCGAAGACCCTTTGGGAAAAGGAAGTTCTGCTGCTGCGCGGCACGTTTGACATCCCGCCGCTGAAAGATGGCTATCGCTACCGGATCGTCGTCGGCGGCAGCAACCATGTCATGAGCGGCGAAGGTTATGCCATCTACGCCAACGGCAAGCTGCTCGCCGAGTCGACCACCGGTGTGCCCAACCGCGCGGGCGGCCAGCCCCGCGGCGGCCATATCTACAAAGATCTCCGCGGCGAATTCAAGGGCCCCAAGGTGACCATCGCGGCCACCACCTTCCTTCAATTCAACAAGAAGGGCGAGGTCATACCGCCGCGCGGACATATCACGCTGTGGATAGAGGAGCAGAAGATCCCGCCGCTGGTCCCCAGCGCCAAAGCGGCACAGTGATCTGCCGGAAGGATAACGCCACGTGCCCCCGACCGCTTGTGGGCCGAACCATCGAGCAGGATGTCTATCGGATAACGGGGGCGGGCTGGTGCCGCTGGAGAAGATCCTGTCAAGTCCCGTGAGCGAACTCAAGGGCGACGACCGGAACATCGCCGTTCTGGCCCGCGCCTACCACGGGGTTTCCATCAATGCGGTCAGGAACGACAAGGGCGAGTTCGTCGAGCCCGTGAAAGTGGAACTCAAGCTGGGGCTGACAGGGTTGCACCCAGATATCGCCAAGTGAAAAACAGCAGAACAGGGGACAGGCCGAAAGGACCTATAGAACGCGGTAGGGGAAAATATAACTGCACGAGACCGGACCGGAATCGTAATGACTCTTACCGCTGTGACCGTGATAGCGGCCTGTTGCATGAAAGGACAACTATGGTGGACGCAATGATCGCACGTTTACTTGTTGTGGTCGGGATGGCCGTATCCATGAGGCGCCTTCTCAGATTTTTCAACTCGAAGGACGCTGAAGCCGTTGGCTTCTTCACAATGAACACGAAGAACTCCTTCAGAAAAACCGTAACGACAGGAATCATCATGGGCTTGATTCTGCTTACGAATCTCGCACGCCAGGCGGCGGAGGGAAAAGCGGCTGAGTCTGCCCCACAAAAGGTTGATTGGCGGAAGATGATGACGATTGCCGACCCGAAACGCGACGCGCAAGGCAATCTGTTGCCGCTCCAGTCGTACGATGAAACGATCCGCCGCGGCACGTCGTTCTTGCTTGTGGATCATCTGAAATGGTTCAAGGGGCCGGCCGACACCCTCCTTGACGAGAAAGGGCGAACCCAGATGCCGTGGGTGTACTATTCGAACCTGCAGCACAACGGCGCGCCGTTTCCGAGTTCCGTGGACCGCTTTGTGTCATACCCCGCCTTTCACCACGCGCTGCTGATCCGGACCTTTATTAAGCACTGGCGATATGCCAAAGATGCCCGGGCGCTTGAGGAAGCGGTCAAGTTGGCGGACTGGAATATCGCCCACAGCACGCCCGGCGACTGGGCCTACGGCAACCTGCCCTACAGCACCTTCCAGGAGAAAAAGCCCGGCGGATTTCGCGACAAGACCGGCCTGATGCCGGACAAGGCGGCCATCATGGGCCTGGCCTATCTCCAGTTGCACGATGCCACCCGCGAAGCAAGGTTTCTCCGCGGGGCCGAAGCCATCGCCCACACGCTCCGTCAGCGGCAGCGGCCCAATGGCACCTGGCCGTTCCGCGTCGACCCCAAGACCGAGAAGGTCATCGAGGAGTACACCAGCAGCGTGATCTATGCCGTCATGCTCTTCGAGTCGCTGGACAAGCTTAACGGCAATGACCATTATCGGGCCAACCGGGGCCTGTCCTGGAAATGGTTGCTCAACGGCCCCATCAAGAACAAGGACTGGCGCGGATTCTATGAGGATATCCCGGATAAAGCATCGAACCGAACTAACTACGATTGCCTGGACACGATCCGCTACCTCCTGGCCAACCGGACAGACACCAATGGCTACCTTGAGATAGCGAAGGAACTCGACGCCTGGATCGAAAAGGTCTTTCTTGACAAGATCAAGGGTTTTGAACCGGCCGAGGGAATCCGCGAGCAATTGGCCTGCAATGTGGTCATGGGTATCCACAGCCTGAACTGGGCGTCGATGCTGCTGGAACTCTCAAGAGCCACTGCTGATGATAAGATGAGGCAGCGGGCCACACAAACGGCCAACTACATCACCTACTACCTTCAGCCGGACAACCGGATCGTGGTGGGATTCACCTATCACCAATGGTGGTATAGCTGCCACGCCGGCGCAATCCTTTACTTGTTCGATTTCATCGAGAAACCCTGACTGGCAGGAAATAGCTCTTATGGCTCAGGATTGATCATTAGGGCATCTGGACAAGGTGGACGGTATACTCCTCACCTGGATATCAACCATCGAAGGACCAAGCGATGAAGCGACGTGATTTTCTGAAGGTCACCGGCGGCGCGGCTGTGGGCGGGGTGGCGCTGGCCGGTCTAATTGGTGATTCGGTCAGCGCCTCGGAAGCGAAAACGGCAGACATCCGAGCCCTTTTCGAATCGGATGACGCGGAGGTTCTCGCACTGACGCAGCGCGTCTTTGACAAATGCATTTTGGAAAAACTCCAGCTGCCGGTCGAACCCTTGCAGCACACCTGGGTCCGCCCGGGCGGGCCGTACTACAAGGGCCAATGGATCTGGGACACCATGTTCGTGGTCGATCTGCTCAGCATCCTGCCCGACAAGAAGGAGCTGATCCGCGACATTTTCCAGAACTACTGGGACTTCCAGGATCGCTGGAACCAGCGGATGCCGGCCTATGCCCGCGACATGGTGACCGCTGCGATCAAGACCGCGCCGCAAGAGGTCCGGCAGTTCTCGCAGATTCCCATCCTTGCCTGGGGCGTCGAGCGGGTCTATCGGCGCAACGGCGACAAGGAGCTTCTCAAGCAGTGCCTCGGCCGGCTCGAACGTTTCCATGACTGGTTCTGGCGCGAGCGGGATCTGCACGACAATGGGCTGATTACTCTCGGCGCATACACGGGCAAGTTGCAGCACGCGAAATGGGAAACGTTCGACTACGAATGTAACATGGACGGCATGCGGATGACCGTCCACCCCACACGTAAGGGCACCAAAGAAGGCGCCTGGTACGCCGACATCTGCGTGCCCGGCAACAGCGCGTATCTGATCATGGGCGAAAGAAGCCTTGCCCGGCTGGCGGAAATAGCGGGCGACAAGGAGATGGCGGCGAGGCGCAGGCTGCGCATGGAAAAGGGCGTAACGGCAATGCGAGAACACATGTGGGATGAAAAGGCGGGCACGTTCCTTTCCGTCAATCGCGACACGCTCGAAAAGATTCCGGTCGCGACCATTGGAAGCTGGATTCCGCTTGCGGCCGGCGTTCCCACCGAGGCGATGGCCCGGCGCATGGCGGAGGTGCTGGCCACGCCCGCCTGGCAAACGCCGCTCCCCGTTCCAACCGTGGATCGGACCGACAATCGCTGGAAGTCCGGCGCCTTTTGGCGCGGCGACGTCTGGCCATCGACGAACTACCAGATCGCCAGCGGTCTGGCCGCCTATGGCCACAAGGACCTCGCCGCCGACATCGCCGACAAGACAATCGCCAACGCCATGAAGAACGGCATCAGCGAACACTACGACTCCGTCTCGGGCAAGGCCCTGGGGGTCCCGGATTACTGTATGAGCTGCACACTGGTCACGATGATGCTGGATGAACTCACGCGGACGCACAGATTGAAACTGGCTGGAAATCGCATGTGATGGGCGGAAACGTCGCGGCCGCGCTCGTTTTCGACCGATTCTTCTTTTTCATTCCTCGGCATCTGCCATCTGGAATCTGGAATTTGAGATCCCCCTGCGGGCGGTATGCCCGGTTCCGAATTCCGAGTTCCGGGTTCCCGATACCGGGCCGGCCGGCTTTCCGGATGAGGCCGCCGGGCTGGGAAAAGGGAAGGGCAAGAGCCGCACAGAATGCCTTTCGTGCCGGTCATGTGAGAGGGAGGCACCTCTCGGAGCAGGCTGACTCTGGACACGCACGCACTGCACGGGCATCTCGCCCTGGTTGACTGACTATCCGCGGCCGGGCCGCGGGGGCCCGTTGGCTTCTATCCGCAGATTACGCCGATTCTCACAGATTCATGCTGCTTTCTATCTGCGATAATCCGCGCAATCTGCGGATTGTCTTGTCTTTCTTACCTCCGCCTACGCCGTATCACCGCCACGGCCCCAATCGCCAGCAGGCCGAGCGCCGCGGGCTCCGGGGCCGCGGGCGCCCCGCCGATGCTGCGGGTACCGAATTTGGCCATCAGAATCTGAAGGTCATCCCAGTCCACGTTCCCGTCAATGTCAGAGTCGAAGTTGCCCTGGGCCAGCGTGGCGCCCTCCGTCATGCCGAAGTTCTGCTTGACGGCGATGTAGTCGGCCGCGTCAACAACGAAGTCGCCGTTGGTGTCGCCGGGCAAAATGCCCGAAACCACCGACAGGACGCCAATGGTGTACTCAAAGCTCCATTTCTTCCCGGCGGCCAGGAGGGGCAGGTTGATGCCATCGCCGACGGTGCCGAAGACGGAGTCGTTGCTGAATGAGCCGCTCTCGCTGGCGAAGTTGAACAGGTCCCAGTTGTTGCCGATGTCGAAGGTGGAGGAATTAACGTTGCTGATCTTCAGGATGCCGCCGTAAGTCAAGTCGCCCGTGGTGCTCTGCACCAGCTTGTCGCTGTCGTTGGTGGCGGTGCTGAAGAGTCGCATCTCGGTCGTGCCGCCGGAGAGGTTCACGGCGTTGGCGATCGTCAGGGTGCCCTTGGCGGCCGTGACCAGCGTGCGGTCGCCGGGGGCGATCGTGACATTGGCGCCGCTGGTGATGGCCGTGGAAATGGTGCCCGTGCCGCCCAGAGTGCCCTGGGTCAGAGTGAAGGTGCGGTTGTTAGTCTGGCTGCTGTTTTGCATGAACGCGGCGGTGGGCCCATTGAGGGTGATGCCGCTGGTGGAGTTGATGCGGCCGGCGCCGGACAGGGCCAGCGTGCCGCCGCTCACGAGCGTCGCGCCGGTGAAGGTGTTCGCGGCGGAGAGCACCAGCGTGCCCGCCCCGGACTTGGTCAGCGTCATGCCGCTGCCGCTCACGTCGCCGCTCACCGTCAACGTGCTGCCGGTGCCGACCGTCCAGGTCTGAGAATTGTTGAGAATGATCGGGGTGCTGATGGTGACGGCTCCTTGGGCGGTCGTGCCGTAGGCATACTGCGGTACGTTGATGCCGCCGCTGCCGTCGTTGCCGTCGCCAAGGGTGATCGACGTGCCGCCGGAAACGGTCGCCGCACCCGAGCACTGGAAGTTGAGGCTTTTGGCAAACTGCGCGCCGCTGACGGTGACAACGTAGGCGGTGTTGCCGCTGGTCGCGGATGGCCCGGCCACGAAGTAGAGGTCTTGGGTGTTCGTGGTGGCGGCTGTGAATGATCCTCCGCCTCCGCCGGCGTCCGTGTTCCAGAAGTCCGACGTGCCCCACGTTCCTGTCGCCGTTCCGCCGGCCCCGACGGTCGTGCCGTTGGTGTCCCAATACAACGTCGTCGGGACCGGCTCGATCCCGCCCGCCTCAAGCAGAATGCTGTAATAACCCAGACTGCCGTAGTCCGAGTAGCCATTGGTGGCAGGATCGCCGAATCCCGTGCCATCAACCGATATATAATAGGCCCCGGCGGGAAGATTCACATCGAACTGGGCATTTAGCGCGTCCGGAGGGTTGGAGGTATAAAGCACCGTGCCATCCGCGGCAAGCAGCTTTGCCAGAATATCAAGATTCGCGGCAAGGTTGTCCGGATTGATTGCTATCTGAACGTGTCCGCTGCCTGATATCATAAACGAGAAATAATCGACATCCGTAGTCTGCTCGATGATGCCTTCCTCCACAACCCCCGAAGTAATGGCGGTTGCCGTACCTGTTGTCGAACCATGATCGTCAGGGCGGTATCCGAAACCGTTAAGCGTGGTGATCTTGACAAGGTCGTCTTCCTTGTTGGTGGCTTTTGTGTATTCGCCCTTGCTCCATTGGCTCACGCCATAGGGCTGTGTCATTTTTGTCCAGCCCATAATGGGGCTCCAGTAAGTCGCCCCGGATCCGTGACCTTCGTAATACTCGCCGTCGCCGGGTTTTTGGCCATCGTGATTAAGCCCAAGCGTATGGCCCACTTCGTGGCTTGCCGAATCGGCAATCCAAATCCAACTGTTGTCTCCCGGATAGATCTGGCATTCATAATCGGTATCCCAATTAAACGAACCAACATAAGCCCACGAGTAATCCCAATTGGACGCTGAAACAACGGCACGAATGCCCCATTCCGTATCACCGCCACCCGTCTTTCTAAGTGCTTCAACACCCGGGTCCTCCGTGGTGACATCAACGTCAAACGGCAGGAAATCCTCGGAAGCTGATTTCCATGCCTGCTGTATCACCGTGAGCTCGGCGTTTGAGAAGGTGGCACCGGAACCTTCAAAATTGAAAGGCGCATAGGTGCCTTCATAGCCAATGTGGCCATTGAAATCCAGGTAGATCCTTTTGGTTGCGCCGGGGTCGCTATGAAGAAAGAAAGTCTGCTCCAACGGAAATGGCGCCTGCGCTTGGAGAGTCTGAGGCGACAAGAGCGTCCCGACGACCAGAGCCCATAGCCCGATTCGAGCAGAAAACGTAGACATGCTGTTACTCATAACTCCTAACTCCACGCCTCCAGATATAAAGTGCAAATCCCCATTCTTTTGGCGCATTATACCACCCTCACCGATTCTGTCTAGTCTAATATTGCGGCCAAGTGTATCCAATATTACGACACTCTTGCCGGCCCTTGGGGCCCCCCTAGGGGGCCTAAGGCCTTACGGGGGGGGCCGCGCGGGCGTATCGACGGGCGCCTGCACGGGGGTCAAAGGCCCGTGAACGGGCATGAGGAAGAGGCCGGCCAGACGATGGTTTGCCTGAAAACGGGGGCGAGCCCCCATAAGAAAAGGGCGCCCAAGGGGAGCCGCACAGGACCATTGGCGTGTCGTGGAGAGGGAGGCACCTCTCGGAGCAGGTCAATTAGACACGTTTTTCCTGCGCGGCATCCCCTCGGGGGCCCTTGGAGGCGCGAGGGAATAACTTTACTTATTCAATTAATCCAAAATCCTAAATTCGAATCTCTAAGCCCTAAACAAATCCGAAGGCTCAAAGCCCAAATGACCGAAACGATCAATTCACATCCAACCGTCTTGTTTAGGACATTCGGTCATTAGTATTTTGAATTTGTTTAGGATTTAGGGTTTAGTGCTTAGGATTTCGGCATTCGTATTTCCAGCCTGGCGCCCGATCAATTATGCTCTGCGCCGGCGGCGGAGCAGCGCCAACGCGCCGATGGCCAGCAGGCCAAGCGTCGCGGGCTCCGGGGCCGCCGGCGCCCCGGGTACGCTGCGGGTGCCGAAGTTGGCCATCAGAACCTGAAGGTCATCCCAGTCGACCGTGCCGTCGTCGTCGACGCCGACGAAGTTGCCCATTTCCCACGTGGCGCCGGTGGTCATGCCGAAGTTCTGCTTCACGACAATGTAGTCGGCCGCGTCAACCACGCCGTTTCTGTCGGCGTCGCCGAGCAGGATGCTGCTTGTCGTTACGCTCAGCAGGCCATCACCCGTGAAGAAGCTGCTTCTGTGGACGGCGGTGGAGGTTAGGCTGCCCCAGGTGCCTGAAGCCTTAGCGAGGTTGTCGACAAACAGTCCGTCAATGACGTCTGGGCTGCCGGTAAAGTCCAGTTCGAAGACGGCGCCGGTGGTCAGGTACACGTCGGCCAGGTCGGCCAGGTAGGCGCTGGTGATGCTGAGCGTTCCCGCTTCGACCCTCGTGTCGCCCGTGTAGCTGTTTGCGCCGGAAAGCGTCAGCTTGCCGCCGCCGATCTTGGTGATGGCCAGGGTCTTACCCTCGCCGCCGTCCGTGATGACGCCGGAGAAGGTGCTG
>Ga0315278_10006657_pt1 | contig 10521 bp, 17 predicted proteins | sample YL17G06_0_MG_FD_203880 | JGI IMG/M metagenome (GOLD analysis project Ga0315278, IMG submission 203880) | Sediment microbial communities from Yellowstone Lake, YNP, Wyoming, USA - YL17G06_0 | ecosystem: Environmental > Aquatic > Freshwater > Lake > Sediment | place: USA: Wyoming | collected... | reverse complement strand
TTGAAATTCTTTGATAATCTGCCCGAACATTGCGATTAAAGGTAATCGGAACACGCTTATGAAGATTTGACAAGGAAAAAATGTAACGGATTGCTCATGATCTTTGGGGTATCAGGAAGTGACGCAGAACTCTTGCTGAAAAGTTGATAGGGAAAGCCCTTGGATATCTTTCCTGTAAGAAAGTTGCAACAGGAAATTACCGGTATAGCGAAATTTTCTTTGTTATTGAAAGACTTTTTAGATGTAGGCAGGAGACCTGCTCCATCAATCATGCCATTTTCCATGAGGCGGATATTTGAAGGATTATTGGTGGTTTTAAGGTGGCTGTATCCTGTTATTTTGAAGCCTGTGTGTGTAATTTATAAACCGGTTTTATGCGGGTGCAACCCACCGCTATTCACCAGATTTTTCCTGTTTTTATTCCAAATACAATGTCAATGACGCACCCGGTGGGCCGATCGTCCACCATTCCAGGGTATTAATAGTGTCTGAAAATGCCCATTAAGGAACACCGTTAAAGAGAAAGAGTCTGGTGCTGTTTTTGGTGAGATCTTTTGATTCCTGATACGGATTCTGGGTTTTTTCGAGCGGTGGACACGCGACACGGAATTCGGCGTTCACCAGAATTTTCTGAAAAGAAAAGAAGCCCGATTTGGGCGTATTTGACTGCCTGGCATCTGATCTCACTCATGGGCAGAGTATTGATATACAATAAATGTATACATTTTATTATGTCTTCAACATCTGTATACAGTATAAGGATAGATACCCGGGTCCGAAAGATGATTGAGGAGATGCCAGATCAGAACTGGCAGGATGAGATCCGGCGACTCATAGAACAATCCGTAAAAAAGAAGCGTAAAGATTATTTTCTTTCCCGTGCTCGCGAGAACCAGCACACGCTGATCACCGGCATGCCGGCAGCACAAGCGATCCGGGAGGACCGGGATGCACGATAAGATCGTGCTGGACTCCTGTGTCATTGCGGCAATCTTCTTACCGGAAGCTATCACTGGTAAAGCAATAGATGCAGCAGCTGATCACGACTGCATTACTGTTGACCTGGCTTATACTGAAGTGGCAAATGCTGCCTGGAAACGGGCAGTACATGCTGGAAATGATCCGGGAACCATGAAAACATCCCTGGATAACGCAATCGCGTTTATCCGGGAGACCTGTGAAGTGATTCCGGCACACGACCTGATTACTCCGGCATGGGATCTCTCATGCCAATACAGGATCACGATCTATGATGCACTTTTTGTCGCGGCATCGATCCGTAGCGATGCACCACTTGTAACTGCAGATGCGAGACTTGCAGGTGCTGTAAGTAAAACCTGCCCGGTTATCCGTATAAAGTAATTGAATCCGGGATACCCGTGTGTCATCTTTTTTTCTTGTGCGATGACTCATCTTTCCGTAGCGTATATCTGAATGTGCCTTTCCGGAAACAACAGAAGAGACAGGTACAAAAAGTAAATACATGGTCAAGGCGAGTTTCCCGGTCGGTTTTTCGTCCTTCGGAATAACAACAAGTGAAATAATCACATAAACGGGAATGTACCCCGACGGAATCATCCCCGGTCTTACAACCCACCGTTATTCACCAGATTTTCATCTCCATGGCCAGAAACTGACCCTTGCTGCTTCGTTCTGTGGCACGATACCGTGGAAAACGGATTGCGGATCCCTCTCAAAAACACCCTGCAGGAACGTGTGTAAAGAGCAATTTTTATTGGGGTTTAATCGGTTATTTTTGATTTTTACGTGATTTAATCGATATTTTTTGTGCCGGTGGACAAATTCGGTTAGCCGAACATGTGGTCGATGGGGAAATGAGGGGGAATGGTTGTAATATCGTACCGAATGGCATACAGCCATAGCCTTATACGATCAGATTTTTGTTTTTACAACGTCATGGTACAGGAAAAAGAGAGAATGAGACCCGGTGAGAATACGGGTTTATATATGGCCGGACTATTTCAGATCCGAAATTACCGATTTGAGATCTATATCGCGCAGAAGCCAGGAACGGATCGTTCTTCGTTCACAGATTCGGTACATTCCGAGATCATCCGTAAAGAGAGGAATTGAATTCTGCTCGGAAATTGCAAGAAAATAGGTGTCAAAACCGGGGCAGCCTTCAGTGAGTGCAATTTTTTTTGCATATGTAATGAGTCGATCTTCAGGTACAATTGTGAAGCTGGTTTCAACCTCAGAACAGATCTCTTCTGAAACTGAGGAATTTGCGAGTCTTGTTGATACTGCCGCAATCTCAATAATGCCACAACGAGGAAGGAAAACCTCAATTCCACGGTCATCAAGAATTGCAAGCAGTGCCGCACAGGATTTGTGGGTCTTTAATTCCCGGGAATATGTTGTACCTGCACGACGATGGGATGGAGAGAATAGTGCTTTTATGATAACGGATGTATCAACCACGCAGGAAGAAAAATTATGCATCTCTTATTCTTCTCCTGTTCTTCAGGAGGAGTTGATCTATGTCTTCCTTTGCCTCTGGCTCCCCGAATTTTTTTACAAATTCTGAAAACTTTTTACGGATTACAACTTCCACTCGGGTATGTTCGGGGAGATTCACCGGATCTTCAAGTACCAGCATACCATCTTTGTATATTGCATACGTTTTGATCGCGGACATACAATCACCCCAGAAACAATTGTTTTCACACACTAATTGTTCTCACACAATAATAGTTGAGTATAAAAGATAATGATTGCGATTGAAGTGAAAATGTAGGCCATCACGAACGTCTCTTCCCGTGACGGGTTTTCCATCACCGACAAATGTCGACCCATGTAACTTTTCCCGGATTCCACGGGATATGAGAGTTCGACATGCCAGCAACCGGTGAAGATACCAAATCACTGATGAACGTCTGGAAAAAAACAAACGAACAACAATTGTTTAACGAAATGGAGGATGAATATGGATTTTCTCCGGTCATAGTCAGACGTTCCAGCCCTTCACGCGAGAACAGGTTTGCCGGGAACATTCTGCATCTTTTCCTTTGACATTATGGAGGTTTGTCACTGTTCACCCTCTGTCGTATCATCCGGATGGTGGGGTTTGCATATCACTCTTGGTACTTTGAGATAAAACTGTTGGTAAATGTGAATACTTTCCTGTTCTTTGAAGGATCCCAACTATCACAGTAATCTTCATCAGAACAGCATATCACCCGCAAGGTCAGGAACACTCCTGATAATGCGGCATCATCATCACAACCCACTGTTATTCACCAGATTTTCATCTCCCCTAGCAGAAAACAACCGTTACCACTTCGTTCTGTGGCACGATACCGCGGGAAACGGATTGTGGAACCCCCAACACCCTGGAATAAAATGTTATACGGCAACGGTCTGGATCCTGACCCGGCTGAGTATGAATTCATCATCAACCGGTACTTCTTCTTTGTCTTCTTTCAGACAGGAAATATGGAGATTTATTGCTTCTTTAACATGTTCGATCGTTTCCTCAACTGTCTCACCTTGAGAGAAGCATCCTGGAAGTGCCGGTACTTCAGCCCAGAAACCTCCTTCCTCTGCCTTATGGATCAGAATCGTGTATTCCCTTACAACCATTGTGCAAATTCCTCCTCAGTTAAACCTGCCTTTTTGATCGCAGCCTTAAGAAGCCCGATCTTGACGGTTCCGGAAACAGGGATGGTGTCGCTGCCGACAGGAAAGGGATGTAGTACCGGAAGTTATGTAGCGCTTGTAAAGAAAACGGATGTAACGACGATATAACCATGGGATTCAGATAACCTTTCTTATCTCTATTTCAGCGTCAGGTTTCCTGATGTCGATGGAAACTACTTTTTCCTGGATTTCCCTGCCATTGAAATGATTATCGGCATGAAGGAAGAACGCTGGAGTTGCATGATATGCTGTGACCAGCTGGACAGCATCAATGACAAAAAAGTTTAATGAACGGATCAACTGGTTAACCTCGGGAAGATAGCTATCATCCAAAGCAAGGACTAAAAGTTCCCCATTCAGGATTCGGGTATCAATATCAACAAGAATCGAGTCGATAATTTTCTGGGCTTCATCGTCAGCGAGTTCCTTCAGGTTCTTTCGCTTGATAATCCCTCTGATGATTTCAGGTACACTGAACTGGGAGATGAGTCCTGTGTGCTTCCATTGCTAAAAAGATTCCATCCATCAGGACTGATCCGGGTTCCCGGGTATATGCCCGGAAGAGCGCGCTGGCTTCGATGAACACGGATGTCATATTTCTTCTTCTTGCCGGATATCCTGCAGGATTTTATCAGAAGGAACAGAAATATACCTGCTCAAAATCTCCTGTATCCCGCTCCGGTTATACAGTTTTCCTTTCATGGCAACCAGGAACCGGATTGCATCTTCCAGTGCAGCCTCCTGAGAAGGATACAGGTTTTCATCTACCAGCATATTCAAACGCCGGGCGAGATCCTGGGGAATCCTGACTGTTACAGCCATCATGATCAAATCCAAAGCTAAAATACCGATGAATATTATATCTCCCTCGTCTTAAATAATTACGCAGGACTGATAGCCTTCCGGTCGGTCCCTGCTATCTCGTCCTGAAGACCAGAGAGACCGGCTGCTACGGGCAGGTCATCGCATACGCTGTGCTCTTCCCCTGATAACCTATGAAGAGTCCTCACACATTCCCGGTAGCACGATTACCTGAAAATATGATGCGGAACAGGATTGTAAAGACTGTTGCAGGGTTCCTGCAGCAGTCCAAAAAAATCCCTTTTTACGTCTCACAGATTATTTGAAAAAATGGTAAGGTTATCCTTGAACCATTTGTTGCCGGACATCGGGAATCCCGGCAGGATTATTCTCCTCCTGCCTTTCCGCATCATTTTCGAGCACTTCAATACCCTCCTCAAGAATGAGATACCGGTGCCAGGTCCGGTCCGGCCCCCTCACCCAGAGTTCCCGGTAAATCCCGTCCGGGATTGTGAGTTCCCGTAACTCTTTGATTTCCTGCCCGCAGGACCTCAGGATATCTGAAATTCCATAATGAGAATACTTCAATCTCCTGACCCGGATCAGGCTCGTACGGCCCTGGTTATTGACCACGAAATCGAACGGGAGTTTAGCTTCCGTTACCAGCCCGATCAGGATGAATCCCCATGCGGTCGCCCTGCGCTGTGCCTCGCCAATCGCAACGACCGGCTTGTATCCCCGGGTCATCCGGCATCCCCCTTAATCGGGTCATGTTCCGGAATCCGTGAACGGAAGCATCCGGATACAAAAGTTTGTTCAGTTAGCTGTACCTGAGTCTGCATAGTGTGTCCCATTGGCTGGTGTCTGCAGTCCTCATCAGTGCCGGGGCTATGAATGCCGGGCAGGTAATAATTTTTTATCCCGCCGTTGTTCATCACCCGGTTCATCGTGTTCTCTGCTTTGAATCTCATTTTTTCCATTTCCTGCCGCGTGCCTTTAGCGATCTTCCGTGCAAGGGTACGGAGCCTATGCTATCCGCTGATAAGACCCGGAGGAGAGTTTTTACCAGTTACTGCCTTGCTTTCGTGCCAGGCCGTGTGGCAGTAATAATATATGTTTTTTAACTATATGGGCGTGACTGAAGCAGTTGAAATCTTTTTTAAAATCCGGGCATAACAAGCGATCCGGAAAGAACGGGACGCAATTATTGTGGTATTTGAAAGAACCAAAATGGGTGCAGGGCGAGGTATCCGTACAGGTTCTTCTTCGGTCACTCAGCCCACCGCTATTCACCAGATTTTCATCTCCCCGGCCAAAAACTGAGCCTCGCTGCTTCGTTCTGTGGCAGGATACCGTGGGAAACGGATTGCGGGACCCCTTCAAAAACACCCTGCAGGAACGAGTATAAAGAGCAATTTTTATTTGGGTTTAATCGGTTATTTTTGGTTTTTAAGCGATTTAATCGATATTTTTTGTGCCGGTGGACAAATCCGGCCTGCCGAACCCGTGTTCGACGGTGAAATGGGAGAAACGGGGGGTGATTTGGGGTTATTTGGTCATAAATGGATGCAGGTCCACTTAGTGAGATAACAAAGTCTCGTTTTGGGCATCTCATATGCTTAATTGCGTCATTGGATTGCACAAGTTCGATTTTTTCAAGAGAGGGGGCGGACTGACAAACGCGGTTGAGACGAGGTTGGCCACTACGAGCGTTTCCTCCGGTGATGGATTAATGGTTACATGCCCTAATACCGGGGGGATGAGAACGATGTCGCCTTTTGTGGTTTTGACGAGTGCGATGTGATCGAGGGTTTTTTTCCGGGGGAGGACATGTGCAACGCCTTCATATCGTTCCGGGTATCCGATTCCTGCGGGATTTTCCGGATGATAATGCCCTTTTTTCACAAATTCTTCCCCGGGATTTGCCGGGGGTTGTGATATCGTACCGGGTGGCAAGCGAACGTTACGATGAAATGTTGGCTTTTAGTTTTTGCCGCTTATCAACATACATAAATCGTATGTCGATCAATTCTGGTGTATGAGAGTGGCATATCAAATGGACAATACATCACCGGCACCTGTTGTGATAAGCCCTGAAGCGTTTTTGACATTGAAGCGATTGAAGAACGAATTTGAGGATGTAATCGAAACCATTGAAATACTCAATACGCCCCAGCTGATGAAACAGATTGAGCGTTCGAAAAAAGACGCAAAAGCCGGCAGGGTATGTGAAATATCCGGTGCGGACGATCTCGACAGCATCTGGGAATGACATGCAAATTGCGTATACCCACGAGTTCCGGCGGGGGATCAAAAAGATCCGGGATAAGGCTATGCAGACAAAAGTCAAGAGGATCGCAAGAGAAAATTATTGACAATCCTGATGTGGGAAAGCCCCTGAGATATGAACTCGCAGGCTTACGAATTGTGCGTGTGCCCCCGTTTCGTATCCTGTATGAACTAACAGGAGATTGTCTTATCTTTCATACATTTGAACACAGGAATTCTGTGTATTCATAACGATAGCCCTGCTTGATTGATCAGATCCAATGGTCGGGTTTGCCGGGGTTGTGATATCGTACCGGATGGCAAGCGAGTGTTGCGATGTACGGTTGGCTTCTTTGCCATGTCGCGGTATAGGGAACTGTGATATTAAGATCCGGTGAGAATCCGGGTTTATATGTGGCAGGACTATTTTGAGATCCGGAATCACCGATTTGAGATCTATGTCGCGCAAAAAGCCAGGAACGGATCGTTTTTTGTTCACCGGTGCGGTAATTCCCAGATCATCTGTGAAGAGAGGAATTGAATTCTGTTCGGAAATCTCGAAGAAAATAGGTGTCAAAACCCGGGCAACCTTCGGTGATTGCAATTTATTGAAGTTCTTACTCCTCGAATGAGCAAAGAGCTGGAAGAAGAAACTGAAGAAGGGGCTTGCGGCTTTTTTGATCCGAATAAGGGTATTGGACCGAAAAACCAGGAGCCTTTTTCACGAGTCAAGACTTTGATTAAGGAAGAAATCGCCAGGCACATTGATCTTTCTTCAGAAAGTGTGGATGCCCCGATTATTTTAGTCTTTAATAACACGTACGCAATGTGGGAAATTCCCGGTACGCAAAGCCCGTTTGAATCGTTGGCATTGCCAGAATCCATTTGTGGTATTCTGTTTTATGATCGATATGGAAGTAGTATGTTCTTTACAAATCCAGCGGTCCGGATGGAAGACCAAGAAACACAATTTTTCATGTCGTTGATGCAGATTGATTAAAAACAGAATCTCAATAAAAGAAAAAATCAAAACATAAATAAAGAGAGTATATCTTTATATGCTTATTTTTTTGCGGATGAGAACACCCCTTGGTCTAGGAGTGAACCCTGCACATACTACTACTACTACTATAGTATAAAATTATTTTGTTATGAAATCTCTACAATTGATTTTGGTATGATATCATATCCAAGTGTTTTAAGATATTTTGCTTTTGTTTCCCCGCGTTCCCCGAAATAAATAAAAATATCTCCTTCTTGAATATACTTAAAATCCTCGTTGTAATTGACATATTTTATACCGGCATTTAATTTACTTGCGTAATTCAGGAGAATATTCCAGGCAGGAGAACGCTCGATATAATCGTTCTCCGATTCTAAAATCCCCTCTTTAACAAGGTAAATCATCGGTTTTGGATAATAGTCAACGTAATTAATCTGCCTCTTTTCGATTGGAACAATTTGATCAATATCGTGATGCCCTACATAAAAAACATGATATTTTTCAAATCCACAATTATCGAATGCTTTGGTTATTGATGCTTCTTCAAGGTGAAGACGATTTTGTGAAAGATATTCATCAATATACCGGGTCAGCAAATCTGCCGTAGAAATGAAGACATTGCATAAATCTCCATTAGGAATTATACACACATTATGATGAACACAGAGTTCACCCCAGGCTTTAGTATTCTCTCCAGTGAAATTATCGAGAAAAACTTGAGAATTTCTTAGTTGGGCAAATTTAGAGGTTTTCCACGTAGCGATGTATGAATAGTATGACGACAATTTATCAAGAAATAGAAGGGGTGGAATAAATTCGCCAGGTGATTTATACCCATATATTTTCACCCCTTGAGGAAATTTCTGAGTGTTGAATGTGGTAAACACAAAATTGGCTGTTATTCCACTTTCAGAAATTCTTTTTGCAAATTGGGTTAAAGAATCTAAAAATGCATCCCGATCTTCTTTGTAATATTGACTGACATCAAATGATTTTATCACATATCGCTTCTTGGAAGCGGTGATTGGTTTGAAAATTGATTGAACGATTTCATGATATTCACGAGAGAATTCATCGGGTTTCGAGGCGCTGATACAAACTCCCATAACTCCCTTGAACGGTTTAATCGAGGGGCCTCTTGTAAAAGTTTTACTATCTGCCGCCATTACTGAAATGAATACATTATGTGATAGAGACCATTTAAAACCCCGATGGAGAAATCAAAAAGAACACGATTATATCTGATGTGCACAAAAACTACACCCTCCAGAAAAAGAGGAATCTGAAAGATATGGTGAAAGCGGTCTATAAAGAGAATTCATTCATCCCTCTTGGATCGATTGATCTCCAGGAAGGAGAGATGGTTGATATTGAAATTCATCGGGGTTCAGTTGTGGACAAACTCTATGGATCTTTTTCGATCAAAGATAACAAATTGATTGAGGAATTAGCAGAATCGCATGACCTTGAATGATATCAACAATTTTCCAAAAGAAGCACAGATTCTGATAGATACCAATATCATTATCTATGCTGCTCTCGCCCATGACGTTTTTGGTGATCCTTCAAAGAGATTACTCAAGAGAATTGAAATGGGAGAAATATACGGATTTATCCCAACAATTGTAATTAACGAAGTTCTTCATCGATTTATGATTGCAGAACTGATCGAAAATGGAATTGGACGGAATCCAATGGACGTCATTAATAAAGTCAAAAAAGAACCAGGGATTTTACATTTCCTGTCAAAAACATGGATTGATATTGCATATCTATACCAGATAAATTGTTCAATAATCAGCGAAAAAGAGCATACCTTTACGAGATCTTTAAACATTGCAAAGGAATACAATTTACTTGCGAAAGATGCGTATATCGCAGCATTTGCTTATACCTATAATATCTCGCACATAGCATCTAACGATAAAGACTTCTCACGCGTTCCCTGGTTATCGGTATGGAAACCGCATGTTGACCATAGAGGAGATATCCCTTCATGACCGATAAAAACATCGCCATCAGCTTCCGCAATCCGGCAAGAAATCCCCCCTAGGCGGACCGCAGGAACACTCCCTCCGCGATGCCATTGTCCGTTCCACCGGGCTTCTTCTATGAAGAGTTCTTGAGCGTTTAGAGGATGTGTCATTTGATATGGGCCTAGTGGGTAGTCGGCATCATCGGGTGGAATGGTATCGGGGTTGAAGGTCCGGACTCTTCTTTTTTTGTAGGGTAAACCTATGCCTTTTTTAAGTGACCTCATAGGAGCATCCCCCTCATGGAGTCCAGGCACTCTCCTGCCAGAGGGGTTCTCCGTCGTTGGGTGGGGGGATCTCATGGGGGTTTTATGCTGACTGGAGGGGTTTTAGGTTGCAGAAAAGGGGGAATTCCGTCACACCGATATGGGGAGTCGCTATTTTGGGGGAATTTGAGGCAAACCGGGATTGACATGCAATTTAAAATGTACGCTAATGGATGCTAATGGGAGTCAGAGATCGTTGTGTTCTCGATATTTTCTATTTCGTCGATAAGCACCTTTACTTCATCGTGGGTCATGCAGCCAGAAACCCAGAATGACCGGAGGATTGCATGGATCGAAAGTGTTGCAACATCACAGGTTCTGGCAAATTTCAATGCAGCTGCATCCATTGATGAAAAAATCCCCCGGCGTCTCCGGCAGATGCAGAGCGCTTCTTTGTTCCCCCTTTCCCAAGGTCTTTTTTGAACTGATGAAGTCCGGTACCTGTTTTGTTACAACTTCATCTGTTCTAAAAAGAAACTGCAAACGCTCT
>Ga0315278_10006653_pt1 | contig 10523 bp, 7 predicted proteins | sample YL17G06_0_MG_FD_203880 | JGI IMG/M metagenome (GOLD analysis project Ga0315278, IMG submission 203880) | Sediment microbial communities from Yellowstone Lake, YNP, Wyoming, USA - YL17G06_0 | ecosystem: Environmental > Aquatic > Freshwater > Lake > Sediment | place: USA: Wyoming | collected... | reverse complement strand
GGGCGACCTTGACGCCGCTGGCGAGCGTGAGCGCGCGGCCGTGGACGCCGTTGAACCCGAAGGTCGAGACGTAACCCGGAAGGCGCGACGAGCAGCCGATTCCCGAGATGACGACCGTGTCCCATGGCGCCAGCTGCAGCTTCGCCATCGCGCGGTGGAGGGCGGCGAGCGCGCCGAAGTCGCCGCAGCCGGCGCACCAGACCGGCTTCAGGTCCGATTTGTAGTCCGCCGGCTGGAAAGCCGGCAGGTCGACAGCTGTGCTCATACGGCCACCTTCTCCTGCCGCGTCGCGGCGCATGCTCTCGAGACGGCTTCCAGGACTTCGGCGCCCGTCAGGTCCTTGCCGCCCGAGCGTTTGAACACGTGCGTGCGCCGTGCCGGCAGGTCGAGGAACGTCCGCAGGTACTTGTAGAACTGCGCCGTGTAGGAGAGCTCGACGATCAGGAGCTCCCCGACGCTCGCCAGAAATTCCTCGAAGTCCCGCTTCGGGAATGGATACAAGGTCTGCGGAACGAAGGCGGCGAGCGTCTCGCCGCGCGCGTTCGACGCGGCCACGGCCTCCTGGACGGGCCCACTGGAAGATCCCCAGCAGAGGACGCCGACGTCGGCCCGCGCGGGCCCGAATCGGCGAAACGCATGGTAGCGCTCCCGGATGGGCCACAGCTTCCGGTAGCGCTTGGCGTTCATCGTTTCGTGCGTGAGGTAGAGGGAGTTCGGCCGGCCCTCCGCGTCGTGCTCGAGGCCGTTGGTCTGGTACATGCCTTTCTTCATCCCCGGCACGCTCATCGGCGAGACCCCGTTGGGTGTCTCGCGGTAACGCTCGTAACTTTCGAGCTCCTCGTCGGTCGGCTTCAGGCGGTCGCGCACCTCGTGCTTCAGCACTTGCGGCAGGATGGTTTCCTTGCGCTGCCCGACGGCCTGGTCGGAAAGGACGAGGACGGGGATCTGGAACTCCTCGGAGATGTTGAACGCCTCGACCGTCGCGTGGAAGCAGTCCTCGACGTCCGAGCAGGCGAGCACGACCCGCGGCGCGTCGCCGTGGGTCCCGAAAAGGCACTGGAGCAGGTCCGATTGCTCGCTCTTGGTCGGATTGCCCGTCGAGGGCCCGCCGCGCTGCACGTCGATGATGACGACGGGAACTTCCGCCATCGCGGCCAGGCCCAGCATCTCGACCATGAGGGAAAGGCCCGGGCCCGACGTCGCCGTCATGGACTTGACCCCGGCAAAGGACGCTCCGATCACGGCGCCGATCGCCGCGAGCTCGTCCTCGGTCTGGAGGAAGGAGCCGCCGGCACGGGGCATCCACTCGGCGAGGAAGTGCAGGATTTCGGACGAGGGCGTGATGGGGTAGCCCGCGAAAAATCGGCAGCCGGCGTGGAGCGCGCCGATCGCGGCGGCCTCGTTGCCGGACATCAAGAATCGCGGCGCGGAGGGCGTGTACTCGAGGCGTTTTTTCGCGAACGCCGGGGCTTGCGAAGCTCCAAATTCGAGGCCGGCTTCGAACGCTCGCGTGTTCGCTTCGAGCACGGACGCCTTCTTGCGCCCGAAGCGGCGCGCCATCGCTCGCTTCAGGGTTTCGGCCGGCAGCCCCAGAAGCTCGCCGAGGATGCCGAGAGTGACGACGTTCTTCGAGCCGGGCGTCCCTGCGGCCGCGCGGGAGATCGCGGCAAAGGGTACCGGGATCCAGGAAAGGCCCTCGCCGCTGACGAGGCCGAGGTCTTCACCGGACGGGCAATCCTCGGTCTGCTCGTAAAGAACGAAGGCGTCGGGCGCCACCGAGATCTCCCCGCGGAAGCGCGCGAAATCGGCCCAGCCGAAGACGACGAGAACGTCGACGCTGGCGCCCTGCGCGAAGATCTCGTCGGCAGCCACCCGCACGGTGCAGGAGGATTCGCCGCCCCGGATCTGAGGCCCATAGGCCTCGGTCTTGATGACGTGGAGCCCTTCCTGCGCCGCGACCTGGGCGACGAGGTCTCCCAGCGTGACGACGCCGTCTCCTCCGGATCCCACGACCCCGATCGTGACGTCCCTGGTTGCCATGCCTTCCCTTCCGGCGCGTCCGCGCGCGGATTCGAGTTTCGGACGGCCGGCGGAGAATCGCATGATGTGAATGAATCAAGCGCCGGAATGTCCGGCCCGGGCCGAGGATAGGATCCCCGGGCCGCCGGAGGATTCCGAAAACCGAGGAGAAGATCCATGAAGATCCCGGGCATCGCCAGGCGCGCGATCTCTCTGCTCGGCCTCGCCCGCGCGGCGGCCGCGGCCGGCGATGCGGCCCTCTCCCGCGACGCCTATGGGCGCCTGGCGGCGCAATGGGTCCATGCCGACGCGGACGTGCCGGGCCGCGCCGAGGTGATGGCGGCGGCGAAGGCGAAGTAGCTCCATAGCGAAATTACCGCCAGGTCCGGTCATCCCGAGCGCAGCGAGGGATCCCGTACTTGACGAGGGGTCGTGGCGGTCGAGGACGGGATCCCTCGTCGCTCGCGCTCCTCGGGATGACCGCGGCGGCTCAGCTCCCCGGCTTTCCCTCGATCTTCCCGATCGCGCGCGAGGCCGCCCAGGCTGGCGTCAGGTCGATGACCCCGCCGACGTGGGGGATCGGCTTGCCGGCGATCTCTTCCAGGACGGGCAGCGCGGATGAAGCCGCCGGCCCGATCGCCCCGAGGGCCGTCGCGGATTCGCGCACGACTTCGAGCGGCTGGCCGGGAACCTTGCAGGCCGCGACGAGCGCGGGCACGGCGGAGGCCGCGCCGGGGCCGATCGCCCCGATCGCGACCGCCGACGCCATGCGCACGCTCGCGTCCGGGTCTTTGAGCCGTGCGACGAGCGCCGGCAGCGCCGGGGCCGCCGCCGGGCCGAGCTTCGCGAGCTCGAGCGCGCAGAGGCCGCGCACGACCGCGTCCGGGTCCGACAGTGAGGCCGTCAGCGCGGCCACCCCGGCGGGGACGTTCGGCGCGTGCGTCGCCGCGGCCATCTTCCAGCCCTCCGGACCCGTCCGCGCGAGGATGAGGTTGTCCACGCCGAGCGCGTAGCCGGTCGAGGCGGCGTTCTTGTCCGTGCAGACGAAAGTGACCGTGTGCTTGCCCTTCGTCAACCGCGGCCAGCCGATCTGGTAGTCCATGCCGACGTACGTTTCGTACGCGTACCCGTCGAAGGAGAGCTGGGGCCGCACGTCCGCGCCCGGCTCGTGCTCGAGGACCGGCGCGACCGGGGGCTTGCCATCGAGCAGCACCGTGTAAATCCCGTAGTCCGAGCCCTGCGCGACCTGCGTGTAGAGCTCGTAGTCGCCGGCCTCGGCCACATCGAAGGGGATCGTGAGCTTCGAGCCCGGTCCTTCCCCCTGGAAGACGACGACGTCCTTGGACCAGAAGAGATCGCGAACGAGAGTGGGCTTCCCCTTCTCGGCGACGATCGCGTCCATGACGGTCTCGACCTCGAACTGGATGGCGTTGCCCTGCGGCAGCCGGGCCGAGCCGTACGGCACGGGTGGCAGGCCCTTCGCGACGCCGTCCTGGTACCAGAAGGAAACCGAGGACATCAGGTCGTCGCGCACGCCGAAGGCGGACTTGATTGTGCCGTCCTGGTTGAAGGTCCAGCCGAGGTGCTCGATGTCGAAGTGCAGCGACTTCGAGAAGGGGATCGGGTCGAGCACGTGCCAGCGGTAGCCGGTCATCCGAGAGCCGAGGCCGGTGCCGTCGGCGACCGTCACGCCCGCATATAAACCGTTCGTCACGTGCAGGCCCCACGCGTCGGTGAAGTAGTCCTCGGACCCGGTGCCCATGAGCGACGGCTTTTTCTCCCCGTCCACGAAGAAGCGGTCGTCGCCCTCTCCGAACCAGCCTGCCGAGGGCTGCACGACCGAGAGCACCGTCCCGACGTAGAACCCGCGGCCCTTCACATCGAGGAACACATACGGGCTCCCGTCGTCCGGCGCCGGCAGATCCTGGCGATAGCGCGCGTGGAAGTACGCGGTGTCGGGCGGCAGCGACGGGACCTTCTCCCAGTCCACGTGGTAATAGAGATGGTCCACCTTGCGCCGGCCCTCGTTCGTGAGCGTGATCCGGCACGACTTGCGAAAGGGCATCGGCCAGTAGCTGTTGCGGGCGCGGCCGTCGGAGCTCGCGCGAATCATCGAGGATTCGACCGTGCGCTCGAACCCGTGGCCCACGGCGAAGAAGTCGCCGAGCGGCGCGTCGACGGAAGCCTCGGAGCTGCCGTCGTAGTAGACGCGCAGGCGCATGAGGCGCGGCCAGCCGTATTCGTTGGCGGCCACCGTGATCCAGAGATGCGTGACCACGCCGGGGCCTTCGAGGTCCGCCAGCGTCACGGTCTCGCCCGCGATCGGATGCCTGCTGTCGTTGTTCGAGGCCGGGTCGGGATTGCTGGAGGAGGAGCGCTGCGCCGTGAAGTCCTTCAACCTCGCGAACTCGAGCGGGTCCTGCCGTTGTCCCGCGGCGGGCGCGGCGAGCGCAATGGCGGCCAGGGCGAGTGATCCGAGCTTCATTTCGACCTCCGAATTGTTCGCGGATCTTATGCCCTCGAGGGGCCGTCATCGCGAGGCGTCCCGGCGCACCCGTCCCGGCGCCGTCATCCCGGGCGCAGCGAGCGCCGGACGCGTGTCAGGCCGCTCCGAGCAGCGCCTCGACGCTTTCGCGGAATACGTGCGTGTGCAGGTCGATGTCCGCCTCGGTCGTCGCCGGGCAGATCAGCGCCATGTTGTGGAACGGGGTCATGAGGATGCCGCGATTGAAGGCTGCGAGGTGCATGTATCGGTCGAGCTCCGGATCGATCGACGCGGCGGCCTCGGCGCCATTCTTCGGGGGCGTTTCGCGGAACCAGTACTCCGCCCGGCAGCCGAGCTGCGTGACGTGCCAGGGGAGGCGGTGCTCCGCGATGACGCCCTCGATTCCTTCGGCGAAGCGGCGGGCGAGGGGGATCGTGCGGGTGTATGCCTCCTCGGTCAGGACGTGCTCGAGGGTCGCGCGCATCGCGGCGAGCGACAGGGCGTTGCCGGCAAGAGTGCCGCCGATGCCGCCGGTGTCCGCCTCTTCGACGGTGGTCGCGGCGCGGATGCGGTCGGCCACCTCGGCCGACAGACCGTAGACTGCCGCCGGAACGCCGGCGGCGATCGGCTTACCGATCGTCAGAATGTCCGGCGAGAGTCCGTGCGCCCGCGTGTAGCCTCCCGGTCCGGCCGAAATGGTGTGGGTCTCGTCGATGATGAGCAGCGTCCCCGCGCGGCGAGTCATCTCCCTGAGTGCCTCGTGGAACCCGGGCTCGGGGTGCACGATCCCGATGTTCGTCAGGGCCGGCTCGGCCAGCACGCAGGCGACGTCGCCGTGGGAGAGCGCGGCCTCGAGCGCGGGCAGGTCGTTGAACTCGACGACGCGCGTCGTCTTCGACGGATTGACGGGAGGCCCGAGGTTGCCGCTGCGCGGTCCGACGACGCCGTCGCGCAGCGTCGCAAACGTCTCGTCCACCGTGCCGTGGTAGCACCAGTTGAAGACGAGGATCTTCGGCCGGCGCGTGATGTGCCGCGCGAGGCGGATGACGAAGCGGTTGGCGTCGGTCGCGGTCAGCGTCGTCTGCCAGTAGGGAAGGCCGAAGCGCCGGGCGAGCTCTTCGCCGACCCAGATCGCGTCCTCGGTCGGAAGCATGAACGTGATGCCGCGCTTTGCCCGAGCGGCGATCGCCTCGACGGTGGCCGCTGGCGCATGCCCGGTCATCGCGCCGGTGTCGCCGAGGCACAGATCGAGGTAGCGCCGGCCGTCCGCGTCGGTGAAGTGAGCACCGGAAGCTTCCTGGACGAAGATCGGGAAACTACCGGCCCACCGCACCATCCAGTTCATGGGGACGCCGCCAAGGAGGCTCTTCTGCGCCCGCTCGAAGAGCGCCCGCGACCGGGGATGCGTGGCCGCGAACTGCTCCTGCTCTTGCGCCAGAAGGGTTGCGAGGCGGGCTCGATCTATAGTCATCGGGTCGGCGAGAATCTTATGCCGGCCGCTGAACTTCGGCCTCGCCCGGACGTATCAACCGCGAATACACCGACTTAAGGAGATCCGCATGCGCTCCGTCAGAAACCTGCTTTGCCTGTTCCTCGCTGCTGCCGCCACCCTGGCGCGGGAGGGCGGTCAGAAGGGCATCGAGCTCTCGGACATGAACCGCAGCGTCGAAGCCTGCTCGGACTTCTTCGAGTTCTCTAACGGGGCCTGGAGGGCCATCAACCCCATCCCGCCCTCCATGTCGCGCTGGAGCCGCCGCTGGCAGGCGGGCGAGGAGTCGAAGGACCGGCTGAAGGGCATTCTCGAGGAGGCCTCGGCCGCAAAGGGCGCGCCGAAGGGCAGCATCGACCAGCTCATCGGCGACTTCTACGGCGCCTGCATGAACGAGACCGAGCGCAACCGGCTGGGCGTCAAGCCGCTCGAGCCGCTGATCGCCGAGATCCACGCGATGAAGAGTGTGGCCGACGTCGAGCGCATGATCACCCGATTCCAGTCGATCGCGATCCCCGTTCCGTTCGGCGTGACTTCCGGCTCGGACAACCACAATCCCACCGACGTGCTGGCGCAGATCTACGCGAGCCGCCTCGGCCTGCCCGACCGGGATTACTACGTGAAGCCCGAGCCACGCTTCAAGGAAGCTCGCGAGAAGTACGTCGCCCACGTCGCGAGCATGTTCGGACTGGCCGGATCGACCGAGGCGCAGGCCAAGGCCGCCGCCTCGACCGTCATGCGCGTGGAGACGCAGCTCGCCGAGGCGTCGCTCGACAACGTGGCCCTGCGCGATCCAAAGGCGACCGACCACAAGATGTCGATGGCGGACCTGCAGAAGCTCACGCCCCGCTTCGATTGGGGGGCGTCGTTCAAGACCCTCGGCATTCCGCAGAGCGACTTGAACGTAAACGAGCCGCGCTTCATGCAGGAGGTCAACAAGCAACTGACGTCGGTGCCGCTCGCCGACTGGAAGACGTACCTCGAGTGGCACCTGCTCGACTCGGCCGCGCCCTCGCTGTCCGACGCGCTCGTCCAGGAGGACTTCGCCTTCAACAGCGCGTACCTGAACGGCGCGAAGGAGATGAAGCCGCGCTGGAAGCGCTGCGCCGAATCCGCCGACCGCCAGCTCGGCGAGGCGCTCGGCAAGAAGTACGTCGAGAAGTACTTCCCGCCGGAGGCCAAGGCGCGGATGCAGGAGCTCGTCAAGAACCTGCGCCTGGCCATGGGGCAGACGATCGAGGGTCTCGACTGGATGAGCGCCGAGACCAGGAAGAAGGCGCTCGAGAAGCTCTCGACCTTCAACCCGAAGATCGGCTATCCCGAGGTGTGGAAGGACTACGGCAGGGTCGTCATTACGCGGAGCTCCTACTGGGACGACGTTCTCGCCGGACGCCGGTTCAACATCGAGGACGACTTCGCGACGATCGGCAAGCCGGTCGACCGCGGCCGCTGGGGCATGACGCCGCCGACCTCGAACGCCTACTACAACCCGTTGTTGAACGAGATCGTGTTCCCCGCCGGCATCCTGCAGCCGCCGGCCTTCAGCATGTCGGCGAACGACGCCGTCAACTACGGCGCGATCGGTGTCGTCATCGGCCACGAGATCAGCCACGGCTTCGACGACCAGGGCGCGCAGTACGACGCGCAGGGCCGCCTCCAGAACTGGTGGAGTGAGGAGGACCTGAAGAAGTTCCAGGCGAAGACCGCCTGCGTCGTGAACCAGTACGACCACTACGAGGTCGAGCCGGGCGTGCCGCAGCGCGGCAAGCTCGTCGTGGGGGAGTCGATCGGCGATCTCGCCGGGGCGCGCATCGCGTACCGCGCCTTCCAGATCGCACAGCAGGGCAAGCCGCCGCTGCCGACCATCGACGGCTTCACGCCGGACCAGCAGTTCTTCATCGCCTGGGGCCAGTTCCGCGGCGACGCCATCCGGCCCGAGGCCGCGCGCACGATGGCCCAGGGCGACCCGCACCCGATCGGCAAGTTCCGCGTCATCGGTCCGCTGTCGAACCTGCCCGAGTTCCAGAAGGCGTTCGGCTGCAAGCCGGGCTCGCCGATGGTCCGCGCGGAGGCCGAACGCTGCGAGGTCTGGTAGGCCTCACGGGGCTGCCGAAGGAGTCTCTCGCGGGCCTCTTGACATATCAACTTTTGTTGATCTAATATCGGGCCGTGCTGAAGCCCGGGAAGAGAGCGGCGGGGAAGTCGGGGGTGGACGCGGCCGGGATCGCGCGCATCTGCCATGCCCTTTCCGACGAGACCCGGCTCGCCATCCTCGAGAGGCTCAAGAACGGCGAGCAGTGCGTCTGCAACCTCGCCGACGTGCTGCGGAGCGGACAGTCACGCCTGTCTTTTCACATGAAGACGCTCAAGGACGCGGGACTCGTGCGCGACCGGCGCGAGGGCCGCTGGATTCACTACTCGATCATTCCCGAGGCCCTGGAGGAGGTCGCCGACTTCGTTGCGTCGCACCGGGGCTGCCGATGATTTTTCCGTGCCTGACTGATCAAGTTTTCTTGATATGGACAAGGAGGACTCCATGACCGAGCAGAGCATCACCGACATCGTTCGCGAAAAGTACGGCAACGCCGCCCGCCTGGTGGCGACCGGGAAAACTTCATGCTGTGGAACAGCCCCGTCTGCCTCCGGCCTCTCGGGCGACCCGATCACCTCGAACCTCTACGGCATCTCGGAAAAGGCCGAGGTCCCGGAGCAGGCTTTTCTCGCCTCGCTCGGCTGCGGAAACCCGACGGCGCTCGCGAAGCTCGAGGCGGGCGAGGTCGTTCTCGACCTCGGTTCGGGCGGAGGCATCGACGTCCTTCTTTCCGCCCGGCGCGTGGGCCCGACGGGCAAGGCCTACGGCCTCGACATGACCGACGAGATGCTCGAGCTCGCCCGCAAGAACCAGCGCGAGTCGGGCCTCGAGAACGTCGAGTTCCTCAAAGGGCAGATCGAGGACATCCCGCTTCCGAACGACACCGTCGACGTGATCGTCTCGAACTGCGTCATCAACCTCTCGGCCGACAAGGACCGCGTGCTGCGCGAGGCCTTCCGGGTCCTGAAGCCGGGCGGCCGGTTCGCGGTCTCCGATGTCGTCGTCGCGGGGGACGTGCCCGAGGCGATCCGCAAGAGCGTGCTCCTCTGGGTCGGCTGCGTCGCCGGCGCCCTCTCGGAAGAGGAGTACCGCGGCAAGCTCGCCGCGGCTGGCTTTGCGGACATCACGGTCGAGCCGACGCGAATTTACTCGGTCAGCGATGCCCGCGAGTTCCTCCTTTCCGCGGGGATCGACGCGGACGCGATCGCTCCCGAGGTCGACGGCAAGATCCGCAGCGCTTTCATCCGGGCCGTCAAGCCGCGGGCGTGACCCGCGGCGGGCCGGCGTTTGACTGGAAACCCCTTTCCGGTATGATGCGCCGTTGTCTTGCGGGGTCGTAGTTCAATTGGTTAGAACGCCGGCCTGTCACGCCGGAGGTCGCGGGTTCGAGTCCCGTCGGCCCCGCCACTTCGCTTCCTGAGCCAGCAGCCCCTTCCGTAAGGAAGTTGTAGTCTTCTGCAGCTCAATGGTTCTTGCCGCCGGAACTCGGCTCGGCCCCTACGAGATCCTGTCGCCGCTCGGCGCAGGCGGGATGGGGGAGGTGTATCGGGCGCGCGACCACAAGCTCGGACGCGAGGTGGCGGTCAAGGTCCTGCCCGCGGGTGTCTCCGAGAGCGCCGACGCTCTGGCCCGCTTCGAGAGGGAGGCTCGAGCCGTTGCGATGATTTCCCATCCCAACATCCTCTCCATCTTCGATTTCGGCGCGCACGAGGGAACCTCGTACGCGGTCATGGAGCTCCTGCAGGGGGAATCGCTGCGGTCGCGACTGTCGGCGGGAGCGCTTCCGGCCCGCAAGGCAGTGGACTACGGCGTTCAGATCGCTCATGGGCTGGCCGCGGCGCACGAAAAGGGCATCGTTCATCGCGACCTGAAACCCGAAAACGTCTTCGTTTCGGAGGACGGCCGCGTCAAGATTCTCGACTTCGGCCTGGCGGCCCCCCTGGCCTTCGCGTCGGGAGTCGGCGATACGCATTCGCCCACCGTGCAGCGCCACACGGAGCCCGGCACGGTTCTCGGAACCGTCGGGTACATGTCGCCCGAGCAGGTGCGAGGTCAACCGGCCGACGCCCGGTCCGACATCTTCTCCTTTGGGGCGGTGCTCTACGAGATGCTTGCCGGCCGGCGCGCTTTCGCGCGCGAGACTGCGGCCGAGACGATGACGGCAATCCTGAAGGAGGACGCGCCTGAGTCGGCTGCGTCGGCGCCAGCGGGTTCCGCGGCGCTCCACCGAATCGCCGGGCACTGTCTCGAGAAGAGCCCGACCGAGCGATTCCAGTCGGCGCGAGACGTCGCCTTCGCTCTCCAGAGCGCGGAGGGTGCCTCGATCCCGGCACTTTCGGGCGGGCCGGCGGCGTCCACGCGCCGGACTCTCGTTCGTGCCGCCTGGCTCCTCGCGCTCGTCGCAACGGCCGTCGGCGCTTATCGCACCGGGCGTCGGG
>Ga0315278_10006650_pt1 | contig 10524 bp, 7 predicted proteins | sample YL17G06_0_MG_FD_203880 | JGI IMG/M metagenome (GOLD analysis project Ga0315278, IMG submission 203880) | Sediment microbial communities from Yellowstone Lake, YNP, Wyoming, USA - YL17G06_0 | ecosystem: Environmental > Aquatic > Freshwater > Lake > Sediment | place: USA: Wyoming | collected... | reverse complement strand
CTTACCTCGAAAACGATCCGGATGCTGGAAAGGCAATTGCAGGCGCAGCGGGCGACGATGCTCGATTCCGCCCGCGCCGAGTTGTTGCGCGGCGAGCAGGAATCGTACGCGACCATTGCCGGCGAGGTGCCCGATGTCGGCGATCAGGCAACTGCCGCGCTGCTCACGGACTTCGATAACGAGATTGCGCGCCGCCACGGCGAGGCGATGCGTCACATCGACGATGCGCTGTTGCGGATCAAGAAGCCCGACTTCGGCGTGTGCATCGATTGCGGCGACGACATCGCGGTCGAGCGGCTGACCGTGTTTCCAACGGCGAACCGCTGCGTGACCTGCCAGGGCATGCGCGAGAAGACCTACGCCCACATGGCGATCCCGACGCTCTAGGAGCTCTCGGCAATGACGCCCGGCGCCGCCGGGACCGATCCGTGGGAAGCGCTGCGCACGGCGGCAGCCGGCTGGAACTGGCTTTCGCGCACCTCCGAGATCTGGTGGACGCGCGGCGCGGGCATGGCGGCGGTCAGCGCGGCACGCCATGCCCGGTTCGACGCGCTGGTGCAGTTCGCACGGAACCACTCGGCGTTCTATCGCGAGGCCTATCGCGGCCTGCCGCCGCACGGCGTCGGCGTCGAGGAACTGCCGGTGGTGACCAAGCACCGGCTCATGGAACGGTTCGACGACTGGGTGACCGATCCCGAGGTCAAGCGGGCCGGCGTCGAAGCCTTCATTGCCGACCGCGAGCGAATCGGCGAGCGTTACCTCGGCCGCTACGTCCTCTGGAAGAGTTCGGGAACGACCGGGGAACCTGGCATCTTCGTTCAGGATGCCGACGCGCTGGCCACTTACGACGCCCTCATCGCCGCTCCATTCGAGACTTCCGGTCCCAACTTCGCGCGCGGCGTGATCGCCCAGGGCGGTCGCGCCGCCCTCATTGCGGCGACCGGCGAACATTTCGCGACGGTGGCCTCGTGGCGGCGCATTTCCCGCGGCAGTCCGTGGCTCGGCGGGCGCTGCTGGTCGGTGATGGAACCGCTCCCCAGCCTGGTCGCGGCATTGAATGCGTACCGACCCGCGTTCCTCGCCAGCTATCCGACCGTACTCGCCCTCCTCGCCGGCGAGCAGGACGCCGGCAGACTGCGAATCGAGCCGGCTCGCCTATGGTCGGGCGGCGAGTGCCTCCCGCCGGCGGCGCGCGTGGAGATCGAGCGCGCCTTCGGTTGCCCGATCGCCAACGAGTACGGCGCGTCCGAATGCATGAGCATCGCGTTCGGTTGCCGGGAGGGCTGGCTGCATGTGAACGCCGATTGGGTGATGCTGGAGCCCGTCGATCGCAACCATCGGCCCACGGCTCCGGGAGAACCTTCGCACACCGTCCTGCTGACCAACCTCGCGAACCGCGTGCAGCCGGTGATCCGCTACGACCTGGGGGACAGCGTCGTCGCCAGGCCGGAGCCCTGCGCCTGCGGCAATCCGCTCCCCGCGATCCAGGTGGAGGGGAGGCGCGACGACGTGGTCGCGTTGCGCGCGCCGGACGGCAGCATCGTGCGGCTGCTGCCGCTGGCGCTTGCCACGGTCATCGAGGAAGCCGCCAGTGTGCATCGCTTCCAGGTCATCCAGGACGCGCCTGATCGGCTGACGCTCCGCCTCGCCGTTCCGGACCAACGCGAACGGCAAGTCGCGTGGCACGCTGCGGCGAAGGCCCTGCACGACTACCTTGCGTGCCAGTCGCTGCCGAATGTGCGGGTCAGGCTGGACGAGCGCCCGCCGGCGATCGAGTCCGGCAGCGGCAAGTTGCGGCAGGTGGTCGTGGCGCCGGCCGCGCACGTTACGGCCGCTTCGCCGCCTGCGCTTTCCAGTCGCGGAACACATCGAGGTCGAGCCCGTCCGGGTAATGCAGGTAGCCCGGCTCGTTGCTCGCCTGGTCGGTCACGCCGTACTGCCAGATGATTGCCTTGGTCGCGCGGTCGATCACGATGACGCGGTGACGGAGATCGTCGGTGACCAGAACGTCGCCGGTCGGCAGCTCGCGCGCAAGCGACGGATGGTCGAGCATGCCCTCCCCTTGCTTCACCTCGTACTCCCACGCGATCTTCCGGGTCGCCGGATCGAAGATGATGACGCGCCCGGGTTTCATGAAATCGGCGACGATCACCTGCCGGCCGTCCCACGTCGGAAAGGCGTCGGACGGATAGCGCACCTTCGGCGCCTGCACGCTCCACAGCACCTTGCCCTCGCGGGTGATCCGCGAAATCCACGGTCCGCGGATTTCGGTGACCAGAATGTCCCCGTTCGCCATCGGCGTGGCGCCGTTCGGGTAGTCGAGCGTGCGCGGCGGGTCGTGCTTGCATTGCCCCGGCCTGCCCCACTGGGCGGCAATCTTCAGCGACTCGCGATCGACGAACAGGATGCGGCAGTTGCGGATGTCGGCCGTCATCACCTTGCCGTCGGCGAGCAGGTGCGCGTCGTCCGGGTAATTGAGGTAGCCCGGCTTGGATCCCTTGACGTCCGGCACGCCGTAGGTCCAGATCAGTTGGCGCTTTTCGTAGTCGATGCCGTGGATGTCGTAGTTGTCTTCCTCGCTCACCCACAGCGTGCGGCCGTCCAGAGCGAAATTGACGTCCTCGTTGCCGCGATAGACCTTGAGGTTCGGCGAATCGAACGCCCACACGATGCGCTTGTCCGGCGTCACCTCGAGCAGCCGATTGTTGCGCCGGTCGGCGATGACGATCGGGAAGGGCAGCGGCCGACCCCACGAGGGCACGGGCGTCTGGCGATTGCCGGTGACGGCCGGCACGCCTGAATTCTCGTCCGCAATTCTCGTCACCGGACCCGGCCCCGCCGGCGGCAGCGTACCCTGGCCCCACCCGGGCGGCACGATCGCCGCCAGCAGCCACGCCGCCGTGATGCCCAAGCCCCATCGCAACCACCGCCGCTGATCCATTGCTTTCCTCTCCGCTTTCCAGACCCGTGGTCGGCAATGCCAGGCAAGTCGGGCGCGACGGGCCTTCGGATGGATCAAGAAGGCGCGAGATCGCAGCAGGACGTCCGACCGGCGCCTACAGCACAATGGGCTTGCCGTGCGGCGTGCGGCGCGCCGCGTTCTCCCACTCGATCCTGCGCCGCGCGATCATCGTGTCGTTCAGGAGTCCCTTCGCCGTGGCAATCCGCTCCAGCGCCGTGAGCCAGTGCTGGTAGTAGGTTTCGCCGGTATCGGAATCCCCGGCGGCCTGCGCATCGCGGATCGCCTGTGCCAACGCACCGGCCCATTCGTTCCAGCTGAAGACGCCGTGCTCATGCAGGGAAAGGGTGATGGCAAAAGCCTGCGCTTCCCAGGGCGCCTTGAACACGGGCCCGCTGGAATCGGCCGGCGGATGAAGCAATGCCGTACCGAGGCCCGGGATGGTGGCCGCGACGGGCCTGCCTTCGGTATCGGTCATTCAGGGCGCCTCGAGGTAGGGCTCCCAGCAGTCGACGCAGACTGCCGAGGCGGTGGTGTCCGCTCCCCACAATTCCGTCGCATCGAACCGCACGGTATACAGCCACCGGGGTTGCTCGCCCTGCCCGGTCGCATGGGTATCGGGAAACACGTGCGCGCCGTGCACGGCCACGATCGTGCCGTGCCTGCCGCGGCAGTACCGGGGAAGGCGGGTGTGCGTCGGCGGATTCATCTGCCGCGTCCTGACCGCGTCACCGACCTCGAATTGCGCGGGCACGGTCGCTTTCCGCAGGGTCGGGCTTCCCTTCGCCAATGCGGCCGCGACCTGATCGGCCATCAGCGTGCGCACCCCGGGTGCCGCCGGTGCAAGCATCCGGCCGCTGTCGGTCTCTTCCGGCGTGGCAAGACCGGTCTTGACGAGCAGCTTCAGCAGCCCTTCGAGCCAGATCCGGTAATAGGTGCAGGACAGATACCGCTGCGGCGGCAGGCTCTCGCGCGCGGCGCGCGTCATGTCGAGATTCCACGTGCCGGTCGCCCCCATTGCCAGGGTCACGGCGAGCACCCGGCGCTCCCAGTCGTCGTGAAAGCGAGCTTCGTTCGGTTCCTGCGTCACCGGCCCGAAGCCTTGCATCCCGCCGAGATCGTGCGCGCCGTTCACGCCACTTCCTCCGGCAATTCAGCGGGCGACCGGGCGAGGCCGGTGCCGATCATGGAATCACGCGTGACCAGTCGCGCCAACCGTTCTTCGCTCCACCCGTCAGTACCCGCCGGCCGCAGGGGCACGACCAGATAACGGATTTCCGCGGTCGAATCCCAGACCCGGAACTCGGTCCCGGCCGGAAGCTCGAACCCGAATTCCTTCAATACGCCGCGCGGATCGATGACCGCACGGGACCGATACGGCGCCGACTTGTACCAGACCGGCGGCAGCCCGAGCACCGGCCACGGGTAGCAGGAGCACAAGGTGCAGACCACCATGTGGTGAGTCTGTGGCGTGTTTTCCAGCGCCACCATGTGCTCGCCCTGGCGCCCGGCGAAGCCGAGCGACGCGATGGCCGCGGTCGCATCTTCCAGCAACCATTTCCTGTAGGCGGAATCGGCCCAGGACTTGGCGACCACGCGCGCCCCATTGTGCGGGCCAACCCTGGTTTCGTAGGTCTCGATCAGTACATCCAGCGCCTTCGGGTCGACGTACCCCTTCTCGACGAGCAGCGATTCGAGCGTCCGGACGCGCAAGTCCATGTCGGACAATTCGCTCCCCGGATGATCGTGATCGTGGCCCTCGACTTCGTGCTCGTGATGATGATCGTGACTCATCGGCTCTCACCCGCGCTCCGGCTAATCCGACTAGTCTATGCCGGGAATCGCGAACAGGCTACGGCTCCCGACGGGAAAGGTCGCCGACTCGGGCCGGGATCGCAGGCGAGACGCGCGCCGGCCCCCGATCCTTGTTCTCAATAGGCCTCACTCGCGGTTTCTTGCGGACGCGACGACGGGTGCCTGGCCTGCTCGACGATGATGCAATCGGTCGTCAGAATGAGGCTCGCGATCGACGCCGCGTTCTGCAACCCGAGCCGGGTGACTTTGGTCGGATCGATCACGCCCATGGCAACCATGTCGCCATACTCGTCGGCGGCGACGTTGTACCCGAAGTTTCCCGTTCCGCGGAGCACGCGCTCGAGCACTACCGACGGCTCCTGGCCGGCATTGGCAACGATCTGCCGCAGCGGTTCTTCGAGCGCACGCCGCACGATCTTGATGCCCGCATCGTGGCCCAGCGTCTTGCCCGGCAACCGATCGAGGGCCTGGCGCGCATGCAGGAGGGCGACCCCGCCACCCGGTCCGATGCCTTCCGCCACGGCGGCCCGGGTGGCATGGAGCGCATCCTCGACGCGCGACTTCTTCTCCTTCACCTCGATTTCCGTGGAGCCGCCAACCTTGATCAACGCGACGCCGCCGGCAAGTTTCGCCGCGCGCTCCTCGAGCTGCCCGCGATCGTAATCACTGGTTGTTTCCTCGATCGCCTGCCTGATCTCGGCGATGCGCGCCTTGATCTTCTCGGGCGCGCCAGCGCTGCCGATCAGGGTCGTGTTGTCCTTGTCGACCTCGATCCGGCGGGCCCTGCCGAGATCGTTCAGCCCGACCTTTTCCAGCTTGAGGCCGGTCTCCTCGGAAATCACCGTCGCGCCGGTCAGGATCGCGATGTCCTGCAGCATGGCCTTGCGGCGATCGCCGAAACCCGGCGTCTTCACCGCGCAGGTCTTCAGGACGCCGCGGATCGCATTGACCACAAGGGTTGCCAGTGCCTCGCCGGTGACGTCCTCGGCGATCAGCAGCAGCGGCTTGCCTTCCTTGGCAATCTGCTCCAGCAACGGCAGCAGATCGCGGATCGTGGACACCGGCTTGTCATGAACCAGCACGTATGAATCTTCCAGCACGCTGCGTTGCTTTTCCGCGTCGTTGATGAAGTACGGTGACAGAAACCCGCGGTCGATCTGCATGCCTTCGACCACTTCGAGCTCGTTCGTCATTCCCCGGCCGTCCTCGGCCTTGATCACGCCGTTGTCGCCGACCTTCTCCATCGCTTTGGCGACCATTTCGCCGATCGCCGCGTCGCCGTTCGCCGAAATCGTCCCGACCTGGGCGATTTCCCGGCTCGAGCCGCACGGACGCGAGTTCTTCTTGAGTTCGGCGACGATTGCATCGACCGCGGCTTCGATACCCCGCTTGAGATCCATCGGGTCGAGGCCGGCGGCCACATACTTCATCCCCTCGTTGACGATCGACTGCGCGAGCACGATTGCCGTTGTGGTGCCGTCGCCGGCGGTTTCGGAAGTCTTCGACGCGACTTCGCGGGCCATTTGCGCGCCGAGGTTCTCGAACCTGTCCTCCAGTTCGATCTCCCTGGCGACGATGACGCCCGAGTTGATCACCGTAGGGGCGCCAAAAGAGCGCTCCAGCACCACGGTGCGCCCCTTGGGTCCAAGGGTCACCTTGACGGCCCGAGCCAGAATGTTGAGGCCAGCGCAAATGCTCTCGCGCGCCTCGCTGTGAAATTTCAGCGCTTTGGCCGCCATTGCAAGTCTCCTCGAACGCCGATCGACGCCGCGCCCATGGTTGCCGCCCTCTCTCGTCGGTTTCCCGATCGATCGTTCATCATAGAACCGCGCCCAATGGGAGGCTTGACGTTGATCAAGGACCCGGCGCACGCGATGCGCCTAAGGTGTCAAATGCGGACCGCAGAGTATCCTGTCCGGCGGCGTCGACGTGCCGCGCAGGGGGCCGCAGCGTCGTGTGCAGCGACATGGCCACCGAACCTCCCGACGACCTCCCGACCCAACGCGCGCTGATCGCCAGGCTGCGCGATCCGTCGCTCTATCCGGCGCCCGTCGCGTCCGTGAGTCTGCAGGAAACGCACATTTCCTGGGTCCTGCTGACCGGGCAATGCGCCTACAAGATCAAGAAAGCCGTCAACCTGGGGTTTCTCGATTTCACTACGCTGCCTGCCCGACGCCATTTCTGCGAGCAGGAGCTGCGCCTCAACCGTCGTCTCGCACCGGCGATCTATCTCGACGTCGTCGCGATCACGGGCACCGTCGGGAAACCCGTGATAGGAGGTGGCGGCCCGATTCTCGAGTATGCGGTCCGGATGCGCGAGTTTCCGCAGGACGACCTCGCCAGCCGGGTGCTAGCCCGCGGCGCGCTGACCGCCGCCCACATCGATGCGCTGGCGGCCGATGTCGCTGCCTTCCACGGTCGCGTCGAGGTCGCTCGCCCGGACAGCTCGTTCGGCGTGCCCGAAGACATCCTCGGCGTGGCCTTGCAGAACTTCGCGCAGATCCTGCCGCTCGCCAGCGATGCGCCCGAACGGGCGGACCTCGATGCGCTGCACGACTGGACGCAGCGCGAATTCGCCGCCTGCAGGCCGGTTTTCCTGCAGCGCCGGCAGGACGGCTTCATCCGCGAATGCCATGGCGACCTGCACCTTGGCAACATTGCCCTCGTCGACGGCAGGATCACCATCTTCGACTGCATCGAGTTCAATGATCACCTGCGCTGGATCGACGTCATCAGCGAGGTCGCGTTCGTGGTGATGGACCTGCACGACCGCGGAAGCGCCGCGCTCGCGCATCGGTTCCTCAACGCCTACCTGGAGCTCACCGGCGACTACGCCGGGCTCGCCGTCCTTCGCTTCTACCTTGCTTACCGCGCGATGGTGCGCGCAATGGTGACCCGCCTGCGGGTGAGCCAGGTCGAACCCGGCGCAGCGCAGGCGGCGCTGCTCGCGGAGTACCGCGGCTACGTCGCCCTGGCGAAAGGCTACGCGGAGGCACCGCGACCGGCGATCGTCATCACGCACGGGCTGGCGGGCTGCGGCAAGACGACGTCGTCGCAGGCGCTGCTGGAACTGACGGGCGCGGTCCGGGTCCGCTCCGATGTCGAGCGCAAGCGCATGCACGGAATCGGCGTCCTGGACCGTACCGGCTCGGGCATTGCGAGCGGCCTGTACGCGGCGGAGGCCACGAGGGAGACCTATCTGCGCGTCCGCTCGGCTGCGCACGGCATTGCGGCCGCGGGTCGGATTGCCATCGTCGACGCGACGTTTCTGCAACGATGGCAACGCGACCTGTTCCGGCAACTCGCAGCCGACCTCGGATTGCCGTTTGTCATCGTCGACTTCGTCGCGCGCGAGGCGACGCTGCGCGAACGCATTGCACTGCGCGCAGAACACGGCGGCGATGCCTCGGACGCCGACCTCGCGGTGCTGGAGCATCAGTTGCGCACGCAGGTGCCGCTCGCCCCGGACGAGCAGCCGTTCGTGGTCGCGCATGACGCCGAAGTCACGCTCGACCGTGCGCGTGACGTGGAGTCGTGGCGGGAAGTCCTCGCGCGGCTCGGATTGTCCGGTCCGGCGACCGGGAACGCGCGCCCGGGTCTGCCGCAAGCGGCCGATCCCGGCCTCGAAGCGAAAGTCGCGTTCCTCTCGCAGCCGCAGGCCTACCCGGAGTCCACCGATCACGTCGATCGGATCGAAACGCACATGTCGTGGGTCTTCCTCACCGACCACCACGCGTGGAAACTGAAAAAGCCGGTGCACCACAGCTACCTCGACTTCAGCACCGAGGCCGCGCGGCGGATGTACTGTGCCGAAGAGGTGCGGCTCAACCGCCGCCTCGCCCGTGACGTCTATCTGGGAACGGTGCCGCTGACGCTCACCGCCGACGGACAGTTGCGGCTCGCGCCGGATGGCACCGTCGTCGACTGGCTGGTCAAGATGCGCCGGCTGCCGGCCGGACGGATGCTCGACGTCGCGATCCGGACCCACTGCGTGCGCAGCGAGGACATCCGCAACGTCGTTGGCGCGCTCTGCCGGCTGTATCGCGAATGCGCGCCGGTCGCGATCTCCGCCGCCGGCTACCGGCAGGGCCTTGCCGAACGGATCGCCGAGAATGGGCGCGAGCTCCTCGCTCCCGATTACGCTCTGCCGGCCGACCTGGTCGAGCACATCTGCAGAGGGCAGCGCGCCTATCTGGACCAGCAGTCCGCGCTGTTCGACCAGCGCGTTCGCGCCGGCAGAATTGTCGAAGGCCACGGCGACCTGCGGCCCGAGCACGTTTGCCTCGAGCCGCAACCGCAGATCATCGATTGCCTGGAATTCTCGCGCGCGTTCAGGATCCTCGACGCCGCCGACGAACTCGCGTTCCTGGCGCTCGAGTGCGAGCGGCTCGGCGCGCCGGAGTTGAGGAGCGCGATCCTCGGGACCTACGCCGAGCTCTCCGGCGACGATCCGCCCGACACACTCGTGCATTTCTATCAGAGCTACCGCGCGTGCCTCCGGGCGAAGATCGCGATCTGGCACCTAAAGGAGCGGGCACTCCGCGATCTGCCCAAGTGGCCCGCCCAGGCCCGCGACTATCTCAGGCTCGCGGGCGAGCACCTCGGCCAATGCGGATGAGCGCGGTCCGCTCGTCGACGAGCCGGCACGGGTCACCGTGCTTTGCGAACGGACCGTTGCCGGCACCGGTCTCGACGTGTTCGACATCGAGCCTTGCCACACCAACGGCACCGCCGAACACGGTCGGGTGCGGCGAGCTCTTCGAAGGCAGCCCAGGCATCTGCCGTGCGCATCGGGGACAGGCCGCCGCCGGGACGTGGCATCAGGTCTTGAGGCACGTCAACGGACGGTGCCCATTGCGGGTGTCAAATTGGGCATTGCCGCCTTTCCGGTCCCGCGCAACGAGACCCGGCATCTCAAACCATCGGACGAGGCCTCCGCACCATGAAGAACATCGTGATTCTCGGCGCCGGCACCGGCGGCGCATTGACGGCGAATCTGCTAAGCCACCGGCTCGATCTCAAGCAATGGGCGATCACCGTGATCGACCGTGCCAGCCTGCACATCTATCAGCCCGGGCTCCTGTTCATTCCGTTCGGGCTCTACGGCTACGAATCGCAGGACGACGTCGTCCGACCGATCGCAGCGCCCCTGCCGCACAACGTCGGCCTGGTCGGAGCCGAGATCCGGCTCATCGACCACGCGAAGCGCGAGGTGCAGACCGATCAGGGCACGTTCCCGTACGACTTTCTCGTCTCGGCGCTGGGTTGCCGCACGGCGCCCGAGGAAGTCGAGGGCATGGCCGACGAAATGGGGACCGGCGTGCACACGTTCTACACGCTCGAAGGCGCGCTGGCGATGCGCAATGCGATCGACGCCATGACGGAGGGCCGGCTGGTCGTCGACATTTGCGAAATGCCGATCAAATGCCCGGTCGCGCCGCTCGAGTTCGCCTTCCTTGCCGACTACTACTTCCGGCAGAAAGGGATCCGCGACCGCTTCGAGATCTCGCTCGTCACGCCGTACACCGGGGCCTTCACCAAGCCGAATGCGAATCGCGTCCTGTCCAAGGTCGCCGACGAGAAGGGGATCAAGGTGGTCCCGAACTTTGCCATCCAGTCGGTAAACGCGGCGAAGAAGTCGATCCGGACCTTCGACGGCAGGACCGTCGACTACGATCTGCTGTGCGCCATTCCGCCCAACCTCGGGCCGGCCGTGATCGACGAATCGGGACTGGGCGACGGCGCCGGCT
>Ga0315278_10006648_pt1 | contig 10524 bp, 6 predicted proteins | sample YL17G06_0_MG_FD_203880 | JGI IMG/M metagenome (GOLD analysis project Ga0315278, IMG submission 203880) | Sediment microbial communities from Yellowstone Lake, YNP, Wyoming, USA - YL17G06_0 | ecosystem: Environmental > Aquatic > Freshwater > Lake > Sediment | place: USA: Wyoming | collected... | reverse complement strand
GGTTCTTTCTCATTTTGAGTGGGTATGGTAAAATAAGGGAAAAATGGAGTTATAAAATGAGCGGATTAGAATCACTATTTACAAAAGCTTTAAAATTAGAACCTCCCTGGCAAATCGAAAAGATCGATTTTGATGAAAAAAAAGGGATAATACGTGTATATCTTGATTTTCCCAGGGGTAGTGAGTTTTGTTGTCCAACTTGCGGGAAAGCAGTAAAAGCATACGATACCAAAGAGAAGGAGTGGAGACATCTGAATTTTTTCCAGTATGCGTGTTACCTTGTGGTAAGGGTGCCACGAATAGATTGCTCCGTTGATGGAGTACTCCAGGTGGACGTGCCATGGGCACGAGAAGGAGCAGATTTTACTTTTTTGTTTGAATCCCTTGCGATGACGCTAGTTCGGGAAATGCCGGTTAATAAAGTGTCCCAGATCATCAAAGTAGATGACAACAAGTTATGGAGAATGATGGAGTACTATAACGAAGCGGCGCGTCGTCAGGCGGACTATTCCAAGGTGACGCAGCTAGGTGTTGACGAGACCTCAAGGGCCAAAGGTCACGATTACGTCTCTCTGTTTGTCGACTTGTCGGCAAGACGAACAATTTTTGTTACGGAAGGAAAAGGTGCAGATACCATTTTCGCCTTTATCCAGGATTTTAAAACTCACCAGGGGTCCCCGACCAATATTACAGACGTCTCTATTGATATGTCGCCTGCTTTCATAAAAGGGATAACCGAAAACCTACCGGATGCCCAAATCACCTTCGATAAATACCACATCATGAAGATCATTAACTCTGCTGTGGATAAAGTCCGCAAAGCTGAAGTGAAAATTCAGGATATTTTACGTGGGCAGAAATACATTTTTTTGAAGAACCGCAAGAACCTTACTCAATCGCAACTAGCGGCATTGAAATATATAGAGTCGATGCCTAAGATTAATCTAAAAACCATGAGGGCTTATCATATTCGAGAGAACTTTCAGCAGATATATGAAGAGATAGATAGGGCAGGCTTTGTGGCGGCTCTGAAAAAATGGTATTTTTGGGCTACCCACAGTCGAATCAAGGAAATTATAGAAGCAGCTAAAACGATAAAAAAACACTGGGCTGGTATTGTTAGATGGTATGATAGCAGAATCAACAATGGTATTCTGGAAGGAATCAATGGCCTTGTACAGGCTGCCAGAGCAAAGGCAAGAGGATATCGAACCGTTAAAAATTTTAAGATTATGATCTACTTACTTACTGGAAAATTGGACTATACAAAAGTAGGCTTACCCACTTGATATGAGAAAGAACCTATAGGGACATATAAGAAGAGTCCCCATCCTCTATATATGACTCGTATAATTTCCCGGCCACATCTTTGGCAATCTCAACCGTCTCAGCGATGGTTCGCCCCTGCGCCACCAGCCCGGGTATATCCTCGCTGGTTCCCAGGTAGACGCCTTCCGGGAGTTTCTCTATTTGTAGATTGAAAATAATCTCCATTATTTCCTCCGCCTCCAGTATAAAATGTTGAAGCGCAAAATGCAACAAATTGGTTGATTTCTCTTTTTATTATGGAAGAAAAGTAAATCCTCACTCATCGTTGAGTGAGGATTTACAATTACAGCTTAAAACGCTTCAGTACAGACAAGCGTCACATCGTCACTTAACTCATCTTAACAAAAAAGACAGCTCGCATATTCATCAGTTATGCATTGGTAGCACCAACTGACAATCGTGCAAGGCCGGCAGTTCGTAATACATACTGTCCTACATTCCGTTAGAGCAACCGTAGCTCCACCTTTGAGCTTGGTCATTTCGTCATCTTTTAAATTGGAAATCGTTTGTTTGTTTAAGGTGAGTTTCCTGGTAATTTTTTTTGTCCTCATTGCATGATCCTCCTATTTTTTTTTAGAAAAGATTATAACAAGACAAAAAAAAATAATCAACAAAAATGACTTTCCTGGCCCCTAATTTTCATTCCCGGAAGACAGGATGACCCGGGACCCTCCCCTAATCTTTCCCCACTTTTTTGGGCTATCGTTTATTCGTACCTCAAGCTATCGATAGGGTTGGCTCTGGCTGCTTTTATTACCTGGAAACTGACGGTAAGAAACGCAATCGCCAGGGCGACAACACCGGTAAAAACAAACATCCACCATTGGATGTTAATTCGATATGCAAAATTTTGCAACCACTTGTCCATGCCATACCAGGCTAGTGGGCAGGCGATAATTAGTCCTACCGCTGCCAATTGCACAAAGCCTTTTGAAATTAGCCAGACCATGCCGGATACTGATGCGCCGGAGACTTTGCGGATACCAATTTCCTTTGTCCTTTGCCTGGAAGTATATAAAGCTAAACCGAAAAGCCCCAGACAGGAAACAACCAGCGTAATTAACGCGGACAGTTGAGCAATCGTTCCCATTTTCTGTTCGGATTTATAAAGATTATCGATCTTCTGTTCGACAAAGGTGTACGAAAACGGATATGGCCCCCGGTTAATTTGATTCCATATATTTTCAAGGAAACGTAACGTCTCAGCGATGTTCACCGGTCTAATCCGGATACTTGCCATACCGAATTCGTAAGGGACCATTAAGACGGCAGGAATTATCTTACCATAAAGAGAACGATGGTGAAAATCTTTCACGACTCCGATTATCGTACCTTCCCGGCCATTAACCCAAAATCGTTTTCCTAGCGGCGATTTATAACCCGTCATTTTTACCGCGGTTTCGTTAAGTATATAAGCGGAAGTATCGGTTGCAAATTCCTTTGAAAAGCTTCTACCCTCAACCAATTTCATTTGGTATAGCTCTATATATCCGTAATCTATACGGGCAGGATACACTGTAAATTTTTCACCAGGATTTTTACCCTCCCAATTCACATCATCGGTCTCTCGTTCGGATAGAAACATCGGCGCATCTGCCAGGCAAAGATTCAACACATTGGGGTTTGACATGAATAGTGCTTTTTTCCCTTCATCGTTTTGATTAAGCTGATGGGCTGCCGTGAAAACGACCACGTTGTGTGGATTGAATCCCAGGTCTTTGGTTCTCAAGAAAGCCAGTTGAGTGTAAATAGCGACTGTTGACAAAATTAAAACAATGGCAACTGTAAACTGAACGACAACCAGGGTTTTTCGCAAATACGCCCCCCTTTTTGCCTGTGTACTCCCCGAACCCTTCAACATCGTTGCCGGCCGAAAAGACGAAAGAAGAAAAGCCGGGTAACTCCCGGATATAATACCGGTAACAACAGCAAGGGCAACCATTCCCGATAAGAACGGCAACCTACCTAAAAGGCCAAACGTCAAATGCTTGCCTGATAGGCTATTAAATACCGGGAGAAGATAATAAACCAGGATCACTGCGAAAGTAAGGGCTATAAGCGACAGTATAATCGCTTCACCTAAAAATTGTTTCACAATATCCATTCGACTTGCCCCGGCTACTTTTCTTATGGCAATCCCTTTGGCGCGGTCTCCCGAACGGGCTGTCGAAAGGTTCATATAGTTGAAGCAAGCAATAAATAAAATAGACAATGCCACTATAGAAAGAAGGTATACATAGATAATATCCCCCTGATTATAATTGTAAAGGTCTGCTTCGAATTTCGACTTAAGATGAATGCCTGTTAATGGTTGGAGATAAATATCCATATTCGATTCGGGATCATGCTTTTTGATTATTCCGGGAATTTTTTTTTCTAATTCTTCCCGGGAACTATTCTTTTGAAGTTGGATATATGTGCTGAACATCCTTATACCTTTCCAGGCATCCAGGTCTATGTGATGATAAGCTTCGGTATTACTTATAGGGAAAACGCAATCAAAAAAGAAGCTGGAATTATCGGGGATGTTTTTTATAATACCGGTTACTTTAAAATCATCATTAGAAATACTAATGATCTTGCCCATCGGGTCTTCATCGGCAAAATATTTCTTTGCAAGCCGTTCGGTTATTACCACAGAGTGCATGTCATTGAAAACCGTTTTCGGATTTCCCTTTACAAAGTTATATGTAAACATATCAAAGATTGAGGCATCAGCCCAGGCAATGTAATCGTCAAGGAATTTTTTCTCGCCACATTGGGCAGGCCATCCTTGGACGACTCTGCTTCTTGTGAAATTAATTATTTCCGGGAATTCATTTTTTAGAGCAGGTCCAAGAGCATTGGGAGTTCTAACTAAAAGATTAGTTTTACTTGCCATGTTCATTTTTCCTATCACTCTATAAATTTCATTTGCGTTTTCATGGTATCTGTCAAAACTCAACTCGTCCTGAACCCAAAGAACCATCAGGATAAAACACACAATACCGACAGTAAGACCGGAGATATTGATAATAGAATATCCTTTGTGTCTTTTAATATCTCTAAGCGCTCCCAACAAATAGTTTCTAATCATTTAGTGGCTCCTTTTAAGATATTTTTAAGATAGCCGGTATTATAACCTAAAGGACAGAAAATGACAACGCATGATTGAAAGAATAAAAGGACCTACAAGATGGAGGAAAAGTAAAAATGACTTGCCTGGCCCCCTAATTTTCATTCCCGGGAGGTAGGATGACCCGGGGCCCGGTTGGCGGCAGGCGCGGTGGGAAACTTCGGCGCAATCGTAACAACCACTTCTTCCCGGTTCACCGGGCCTGTTTCCGCTTTGTTTACAAACACCAGGCGGTACTGCCCGATAAATCCCGGCCCCGGCTGCCAATAAAAAATTCCCCTTCCGACGTCAAGCGTTGAACCGATAGGCAGTGGGGATACATTCACGGCCCCAGGTGAAAGGTGAATTTCCACCCGTTCCAGTTCCCGGATTTCAGTATGGATGACTCCTTCTTCGTCCGGGTACATCTCGTTTGCCTTAATATCGACATTAAATCCTTTTTTAACCCGAACCGGGGAGTACCGGTCAGATACGGGCGAACACGCAGGCTCGACCCTACAGGATTTATCGCTGCCGGAATTTTGAATGGTAAAATAGCGGCTGCCGATGCCGTCTTCGTTGCCCCCGTTGTCTGCCACTGTCCAGGCAATGGTATGGACCCCGTTGGCGTATTTCGCGGTATCGAGGTAATAATACCCCACCGCTCCGCTGCTGTTGTTTAAACCGGGAAATAAAGTTTCGATATCTTGCCTGTACTGGTTGTATACCGGGTGTCCCAGCGGAAGCCCATCTACCCATACCGTGATGGTGGAGCCGTCCGCGGGAATGGTATTGGGTAACGGCGTGAGCGCCCAACCGAAATTCAGATACGAAGACCCGGAAACCGTACCGCCCTGGGCCGGCGAGTCGATGGCCCCAAACGGTTTCTTGGCCGGCGCATTGTCGCAGATAATAGTCTTTGTTCCCAATGTGACGGTATTTCCTTGTTTATCCGCTGCTCTGGCGTAAATAACAAACGTTCCGTTACCCTGGTCCGGGAGCAAATTGGTAAGCAGCATATATCCCCATCCGGCGCGGTAATTAAACGGCGCATCGGGGTAAGCGAGAGCCACGTCCGGCCTGGCGCCTTCCACCAAAACCGCGTTCCCGATAAATACCTGTCCGCTTTCTTCGCCGCTTACCGCATCGCGGTATATTTTCACATAACTCACTTCCACATCATCCAACGCCCACCCGCTCACGGGAATACTGCCGCTTACAGCGGCCCCGTCCGCCGGCGAATCGAAAGCCCCAAACGGCGATTCACCTTGCGATGCGTCTTTTACCACCAGTTGAACGGCAACGGTCCGCGGGGAATTGCTCGCATTAAGCGACTGGATGATAATTTCGGCGGTATACGTCCCGGGTAAAAGACCTGCCGGGGAAACCGTTACCCATACTTCAGCGAAACCGGTCCCGGATGTAGGGGTACAATTAAGCCAAACCGCATTAGCGTCGACGACGGCGGTCCAATTCAAAATACCCCCGCCGCTGTTGGATATTAAAAAGGATTGTGGACCGGTTTGATTTCCAGCCGTATCCGCCCCGAAATACAATTGGATGCGGTTTAGGGATATCAGCGGCGGAGTAATCGACACCGCGGTATAATCCTGGTTTGACAGGTTTGCGGTCACGGTAGTGTAATTTCTGCTTGCCGGGGTAAATGTATATCCTTCATTTGTGGGTGTGACGGCGCCGGACCAATTATAAAAAATAGTATGTGAATAATGGCCATTGGAGTCGGTGGTTGTGGAGCCGCCATTATTGGAAAAAGTCAGGGTAACGCCGGGCATACCGGCGCCGCCATAAGTAATTGCCCCGGAAATAGAATAGGAATCATTAAATTCATAAGCGCCGATATCCGCGCCGTCGCTCACATTGGCGATACCGGGAATATCGATGGGCCGGGTATAACCGCGTTGGTCTTCTGACAAATTATAACTATTCCCGGCGTCGATGGCCGGGCTGCCGGTAAGTAAGGCATGGGTAAAGGTGGGGCCGCCATTATTTTTAAGCGGTCCCAAAACCGGGTCCTTCCCGAGGATATTTGCCTGTTGAGAATGGATGATGGTATAATCGCCGGTATCTTCGATCAAACTGTAACTCACCCAATTTAAAGCGCCATAACAATCCGGACCATCTCCATGAGAAGTCACGCGGTTATCGGCGACGATGGTATTTTTTAAAATGATGGAACCTTCATTGCAAATGCCGCCCCCACGGACTTCCCTGGTGCAGGTGCTCCCGCCGGCGGTATTATCCGCCACGGTGACGCCGATCAATTGAGCGCTCCCACTGGTAAAAAGTCCCCCGCCATGGCTGCCGTAGGCTCCCGTCCCTGTTTGATTTCCGCTGACGGTACACAGGGTCATGGCGATATTACCCCGATTGCAGATTCCCCCACCCAGGCCCGTAGGAAAAGCCCCTGTACTGGATATATTCTGATTAACCGTACATCCGGTCATGAATAGATTAACATTATAATCGTTGAAAATTCCGCCCCCACCGCCGCCATATCCCATTTCGCCATCGATGGAATAGTCTTTTCCCCCATTCCCTGCCCTATTACGGGAAATGGTGCTGTCCTTCATGCTTAAAGCAGCGGCGTTATAAATTCCGCCGCCATGGCCGCCGGGTCCGCCTCTGTATTCGCCATAAGTATTTCCTCCATTTCCTGCTCTATTATCGGTAATGGCGCAATGATCGATCACTAACGTTCCCACGCTGTAAATACCTCCACCATGACCCCCGGGCTCGCCGTTGTCCCCGTCGCCCGACTCGTTTTCTTTTATAACGCAGTGGGTCAAAGTCAGATTCCCACGGTTATAAATTCCACCTCCACTCATGTAAATCCACCATGCACTCATATCATTCGGGGCTTTTCCCCTACGGATGGTTAAATCGGTGACGGTAACCGTTCCGTTTAAAATATGCAGTACGCGATCGTAATCATTTCCATCGATAAAGGTATGGGTATTCCCTGCCCCGGTAATGGTGAGCTTGCGGCCGGTATCGATGTCCAGGTCGCCGCCGGCATTGGCGTCATCGCCTGATGCTCCACTGAGAAAATAAACGCCGGCAGGTAAAATGACGGTGTTATCTTTATTATTGGTGTTGGCCGTAGTAATAGCTGCACGCAGCGAACCCGCCACATTGTCCTGCGTCGTAGTGACCGTGATGACGTCAGCTTTTGTTATCTGTGTTACCATTGTCAATGTTACGAAAAATAAAATAATTAAAAGCGAGTTTTTACTCATGTTTTTTTTCTCCTTAGGCCAGGATTATAGTATAAATTCCCCGGCTTTTAGTTAAGATTTATAAATATTTACATTTTCTTCGGATGAGAGGAAAGTAAAAGGGAACAGTAGGGAACAGGCAGTGCCTGTTCCCTACCCCGTGTTCTCCGTGTTCGTCCGCGCGCCTGTTTCCGTCCGCGGCTAAGGATTTTAATGATTAATGGGAATCGGCAGTAGAAAAGGGAACAATATATTCATAAGCGCCGATATCCGCGCCATCGCTCACATTGGGGATACCGGGAATATTTATTGATCTCTTATAACCGCGTTGGTCCGTGTATAAACCGGATATATTCCCCGCATCGATGGCCGGGCTGCCGGGAAGCAAGGCATGGGTTTTAGTGGGGCCGCCATTATCGGCAAGCGGACCCAACAGCGGGTCCTGCCCGAGAATGTTCGCCTTCTGAAAACCGGTGAGGAAACAATCAGTGGTATCTGCGATCAAGCTGTAACACACCCAATCGAATGTACCATAACAATCCGCTCCAAACTCAAAAGGACTTGGAGTGTTATTGGTTACAATAGAATTTTTTAAACTTATTATACCCTCAATTTCATTAAAAATGCCGATTCCCTCATTATAGGCCACGGTAACACTGATTAATTGAGAATTTCCGCTAGTATAAAGACCTCCACCAATAAAGGCATAATTTCCACTAATGGTGCATGCCATCAGCATAAGATCGTTTCCATTGCATATTCCTCCGCCAATTGGACCACCACCACCACTGCCGGTAGTATTACCGTTGATGGTACAACCGGACATTGTTAAATTACCCTTATTATAAATACCTCCTCCACTACCTCCATCGCCCCAGTATTCGGATATTCCTTGTGCACCTCCTTTATTATTGGAGATAGTGCAATTATTGATGGTTAGTATATTTGTGTTATAAATTCCCCCACCATCACCTCCAGCGCTGCCAAATCCTGGACAATTGGAATATCCTCCATTTCCTGCATCATTGCCGGTAATGGTGCAACTATTGAGGGTCAAAATTCCTGAGTTCCAAATTCCGCCGCCCTGGCCCCCGTTTCCAGCTCGGTCATGAGAAATATTATCACCTCCCTTTCCTGCTCGATTATCTATAATGATGCATTTATTGAGGGTTAACATCCCTTGATTATAAAATCCTCCGCCATAACCTCCGCCATAGCTGTTAAACTCGAAGCTTTCATCGCTGCCCATTCCCGCCGTATTTCCTTTTATAACACAACGGGTAAGAATCAGGTTACCACAATTATATATTCCTGCTCCGCTATAGCCGCGTCCACTGAAAAAATTATCCGGGGCCTTTCCATTTCGGATCGTCAAATCGGTAATAGAAACCGCACCATTTAAAATATGCAGCACACGATCGACGTGATTTCCATCGATATAGGATTTATTCTTTCCTTGCCCGATAATTTTGAGTTTGTGATCGTTATCGATGTCCAGGTCGCCGCTAAAATTAGCGTCCTCCAGGGCGTCGCCGCTTAATTTATATGTCCCGGCAGGCAAATAAATGGTATTATCTTCTTCATTGGTGTTGGCCTCCGTGATGGCTGCCCGCAGCGATCCCGGTACATTATCCTGCGTCGTGGCTACATTGATGACGGCTGCTTTTGATATTTGTGTCACCAATACCGACAGCACTGAAAATATTATAATTATAATCGTTTTTTTACTCATTGTCCTTTTCTCCTTAATAAGATTTAGGATTTATTTTAACGGTAATCGGTGTTTTCACTGTTTCACCGTTTCTTTCCCTGGAGAGAAAGATGAATTCGTAATCGCCGATAAACCCCGGTCCCGGCTGCCAATAAAAAATACCTCTTCCAACGTCAAGCGTTGAACCGATAGGCAGTGGAGAAATGTTAACAACCTCGGGGGAAAAGTGAATCTCCACCCGTTCCAGTTCCTTGATTTCGATATGGATGACTCCTTCTTCATCCGGGTACATCTCGTTTGCCTCTATATCGACATTAAATCCTTTTTTAACCCGAACCGGGGAGTACCGGTCAGATACGGGCGAACACGCAGGTTCGACCCTACAGGGCTCATCTTTTTCCGCTCTTCCGCTCTTCCTCGCTTCCGCTCTTCCTTTTTTCCCCGCCCCCTGGTTTCCTGTGTTTTGAATCGTAAAATACCGGCTGCCGATGCCGTCTGCGTTGCCGCCGTTATCGCTGACCGTCCAGGCAATGGTATGCACGCCGTTTGGATATGCCCCGGTATCCAGGAGGAAGCGCCCCCCGGCCCCATCGCTGTTATTATAATTGGGAAATAATGCGGCCACATCCGGCCGGCCTTGATTATATAGCGGGCTCCCCAATGAAACTCCATCCACCCATACCTTAATCGTAGAACCATCCCTGGGAATGGTATTGGGTAAGGGCGTGAGAGTCCACCCAAAGTTGGGGTAATTTTTCCCTGATACAGCGCCTCCAGGCGCCGGAGTATCGATGGCGCCGAAGGGTTTAACGGCATTTATATTATCGCAAGTGATGGTCTTTGAACCTAAGGTAACAGTATTCCCTTCTTTATCCTCGGCTTTGGCGTAAAGAGTGAAGGTCCCATTTCCCTGGTCGGGCAGGGCATTGGTGAGAAGCAAATAACCCCAGCCCGCCTTGTATCCATTGGGATATTCAGGATAAATTGTCTCTATGTCCGGTCGCGCCCCCTCCACAAAAATGACATCCCCGATGTACACTAATTCACTGCTTCCATCAGCCGTGGAATTCCTGTAAATTTTGACGCTTTCAAAACCGATATTATCGATGGCCCACCCGGTAACCGGTATACTGCCGGTTACAGTAGAACCTGTT
>Ga0315278_10006646_pt1 | contig 10525 bp, 11 predicted proteins | sample YL17G06_0_MG_FD_203880 | JGI IMG/M metagenome (GOLD analysis project Ga0315278, IMG submission 203880) | Sediment microbial communities from Yellowstone Lake, YNP, Wyoming, USA - YL17G06_0 | ecosystem: Environmental > Aquatic > Freshwater > Lake > Sediment | place: USA: Wyoming | collected... | reverse complement strand
GAGCGCTCTGTTCAGGAACAGCGCGCGCACCACGATCAGGCCGAGGATGGCCAGCACCACACCGATCGTCGCGGCCAGCACCGCCTCCAACAAGAACGGCAACTGGGTGTACCACCGGGTGGCGCCCACCATCCGCATGATGCCGATCTCAGTGCGCCTGGTGTACGCCGCGACCTGAACCATGTTGGCGATCAACAAGATCGCACTGATCGCCTGCACCACCGCGATCGCGAATGCCGCACGCGACAGACCGTCGAGAACAGAGAAGAGTCGGTCGATCAGTTCCTTCTGGTTCAGTACGTTGAGCACACCGGGCTGACCCCGCATCGCGGCATCGAAGTCCTGATGCTGCTCGGGGTTGTTGAGCTTGACGATGAACGACGCCGGGAACGAGTCCTTGCTGGCGACGTCTTTGTACTCGGGGAACTTGGTGACGGCGTCGGTGTAAGCGTCGTCGCGGTTAAGGAAGCGCACACTCTTGACGTCGTCACGGGCTTCGATCTGGGCACGCAGCGCCTTGCAGGCATCGCCGTCACAGGTGGGGTCATTGGCCGAGACGTCGTTGTTGAGGAACACCTGGCTCTCGACCCGGTCCAGGTAGATGTTGCGGGACTGATTGGCGAGCTGGATCACCAGCAGTCCGCCACCGAACAGTCCGATGGAGATCGCGGTGGTGAGGATCATCGCGATGGTCATGGTGATGTTGCGGCGCAGGCCGCTGTAAACCTCGTTGACCAGAAAACCGGCGCGCATTCAGCGATCCATTCCGTAGACGCCACGCTGCTCGTCGCGAACCAGCCGGCCCAGCGAGAGCTCCACCACGCGCTGCCGCATGGAGTCGACGATGTGGTGGTCGTGGGTGGCCATCAGCACGGTGGTGCCGGTCCGATTGATCCGGTCCAGCAGATCCATAATCTCCCGGCTGGTTTCAGGGTCCAGGTTGCCGGTCGGCTCGTCGGCGAGCAGCACCAGCGGTCGGTTGACGAACGCGCGGGCGATCGCGACCCGCTGCTGCTCGCCACCGGACATCTCGGTGGGCAGCCGGTTGGCCTTGCCCGACAGCCCCACCATCTCCAACACCTCGGGCACCACCTTCTTGATGACGTCGGACTGTTTGCCGATGACCTCGAGGGCGAACGCGACGTTCTCGAACGCCGTCTTTTGCTGCAGCAACCGGAAGTCCTGGAACACGCAGCCGATGACCTGGCGCAACTTGGGGATATGCCGGCCGGACAGGTTGTTGACATGGAATTTCGAGACCTGGACCTCACCCGACGTCGGGGACTCCTCGGCCAGCAACAACCGCATGAATGTGGACTTGCCCGAGCCCGACGGCCCGATCAGGAAGACGAACTCACCCTTGTCGATGTGGACGCTGACGTTATCCAGCGCCGGGCGGCCCGACGACTTGTACTGCTTGGTGACATGGTCCAGGGTGATCATCACGGCTCGTCAGTGTAGTCGGACGGGAGGCGACGCTACGGCGTTGCCGGGGGTGCCGGAGTGGCCGGGATCGGCGGCACTGTGGTCGGGGGCCCTGGGGTCGGCAGTGGCGGAGTGGGCGGCACCGCAGGTACGGGTGCCTCCGACGGTGACGGTGGCGGCACGACGCCGCCTCCCGGCAAGGGCCCTTCCGGGGTGGCCGTCGGCTCGGTTCCGGTTCCCGGAGTGGGTGCTGCGGGTTCCTCCCCCGCGGACGTCGGAGTCGTCGGCGTGGTCGGCGTGGTCGGCGTCGTCGGCGTCGGCGTCGGCGTCGGGGGTCGCTGCTGGACATCGGTGCGGGGGGCCCAGGTGTAGGCGGGGTCGGGGATGAAACCGGGCGGCACGATCTCGTTTGCCGGCACCTGCTCGGGTGGTGCGGGTGCGGGCTGATAGGTCTCGAAGATCCACCAGGTTGCGAAGAACGCAATCAGCAGCGCCACGGTGGACGTCCGGACCCGGCCGCCGAACAGGAATCCCGGCCAGCCGCGGCCCTCGCGTCGATCGGAGGCCCGGCTCATTGCGGCACCTCCTCGTTCGCGTCGAGTATCGGCGCGCTGTCGGCAAGTGTGACGATGCCGGCCCGGGTCAGCGCGGCGACGACGAGCAACCGGAGCTTGCGGCCTACTTCGAACTGCTTGCCCGGTAGCGTCCTGGCCACCATCCGCAGGTTGACGGTGTCCAACTCGATGCTCTCGATGCCCATCAGCTTGGGCTTATCCAGCAGCAGTTCGTTGAGGCCGGGATCATCCGGTGCGGCCTCACACACTTCGGCCAGCACCATGTTGACGTGAGCGAGATCGGCGCTAGCGGGCACCGGGATATCGATGACGGCCCGGGCCCAGTCCTTAGACAGGTTCAGCGACTTCATGATCTGGCCGTTGGGGATGGTGTACATCTCCCCCTCGGACGTGCGCAGCTTCGTCACCCGCAGGGTGACTTCCTCGACGGTGCCCATGGCGTCATTGCTCGAACCCAGCGTCAGCTGCACCAGATCACCGAACCCGTACTGCCTCTCGGTGATGATGAAAAACCCGCTCAGCAGATCCTGCACCACCCGTTGGGCACCGAAGCCCAGTGCGGCGCCCAGTACCGCGGCCGGAGCGACCAGGGAGCTGACCGGTATCGCCAGGATGTCGGTCACCTGGACCGTCACCATCACCGCCAGCAGGGCGATCGCGAGATAGGAGATCACCGAGGCGACGGCCTGGCGGTGTTTGGCACTCTCCGAGCGCACCAGGGCATCGCTTTCCTGGAAGTTGGCGTCGATGCGGCTGCTGATCCGCTTCGCCGTCCAGCTGATGAAACGGGCTGTCAGCACCGCACCGATCAGTAGCAGCACGATCGACAGTCCCCGGGTCAGGATCCATTCGCCGATCTCGGCATGCCAGAAGTCATGCCACCGTTCGGCGATGGGGAGGGCCAGAAACTCAGTCGTCGTCATCTCGTCGATTGCGCCACCGGATCCCCGCTTCGAGGAACCCGTCGATGTCCCCATCCAGAACCGCCGCGGGATTGCCGACCTCGTACTCGGTCCGCAGATCCTTGACCATTTGGTAGGGGTGCAGAACGTAGGACCGCATCTGGTTGCCCCAGGAACTGCCGGCGTCGCTCTTGAGCGCATCCATTTCGGCGCGCTCCTCGAGGCGCTTACGTTCCAGCAGCTTGGCCTGAAGCACCCGCATCGCAGAGACCTTGTTCTGCAGTTGCGACTTCTCGTTCTGGCAGGTCACCACGATACCCGTCGGGATGTGGGTGAGTCGAACCGCCGAGTCGGTGGTGTTGACCGATTGGCCGCCCGGTCCGCTGGAGCGATAGACGTCAACCCGCAGGTCAAGTTCGGGAATCTCGATGTGGTCGGTGGTCTCGGTAACAGGCAGAACCTCGACTTCGGCGAACGAGGTCTGGCGGCGGCCCTGATTGTCGAACGGGCTGATCCGCACCAACCGATGGGTGCCCTGCTCCACCGACAGCGTGCCGTAGGCGTAGGGCGCGTGCACCGCGAAGGTGGCGCTCTTGATGCCCGCCTCCTCGGCGTAGGACGTGTCGAACACCTCAACGCCGTAGTCGTGTTGCTCAGCCCACCGGATGTACATCCGCATCAGCATCTCGGCCCAGTCGGCGGCGTCCACCCCGCCGGCACCGGAGCGGATGTTCACCAGGGCCTCCCGCTCGTCGTACTCCCCCGACAGCAGGGTCCGGACTTCCAGCGCCTCGATTTCGGCCTGCAGTGACTTCAGTTCGGCGTCGGCTTCGGCCAGTGCGTCCTCGGCGCCGGCGCCCTGTTCCTCGGCAGCCATCTCGTAGAGCACCGGCAGGTCGGCGAGGCGGCTGCGCAGGCCCTCGACACGCCGTAGCTCGCTCTGGGCGTGGGACAACTCGCTGGTCACCCGTTGCGCATTGGCCTGGTCGTCCCACAGTTTGGGGTCGGAGGCGTCGTGTTCGAGTTTCTCGATCTTCCCGCGCAGCCCCTCGATATCGAGCACCCGCTCCACCGTCGTCAAGGTGGTGTCCAGGGCGGCGAGGTCAGACTGTCGGTCGAGGTCCACGATGCTTGAGGTTACCGTGAAGGCATGCGCCCGTACTTTGTCGCGATTGTCGGTGCCGGCCCCTCCGGGTACTTCGCCGCGGCGTCGCTGTTGAAATTCGCCGACGAGTCCATTGCCGGCGACGGTCCCGATGTCCACATCGACATGCTCGAAATGCTCCCGACGCCTTGGGGTTTGGTGCGCTCCGGCGTGGCGCCGGACCACCCGAAGATCAAGTCGATCAGCCGGACCTTCGAGAAGACCTCAGCCGACCCCCGGTTCCGGTTCTTCGGCAATATCACTGTGGGACAGGATGTCTCGGTCGACGAGCTTGCCGACCGCTACGACGCGGTGGTCTACGCGGTGGGCACCCAGTCCGACCGGACCATGGGAATCCCCGGCGAGGACCTGCCCGGCAGCGTGCCGGCCGTCGACTTCGTCGGCTGGTACAACGCCCACCCGCACTTCGCCGAGATGGCACCCGACATCTCCACCGGCCGGGCCGTCGTGGTGGGCAACGGCAACGTCGCCATCGACGTCGCCCGCATCCTGGTGACCGACCCTGAGGTCCTGGCCACCACCGACATCGCCGATCACGCCCTGGACGCGCTGCGCGAGCGCGGGATCTCCGAGGTGGTCATCGTCGGGCGCCGCGGGCCGCTGCAGGCGGCGTTCACCACCCTGGAGGTGCGCGAGCTCGGCGAACTGGAGGGCGTCGACGTCATCGTCGACCCGGCCGACCTGGCCGGCATCAGCGACGAGGACGCCCACGCAGCCGGCAAGACCGAGGCCGCCAACATCAAGGCGCTGCGCGACTACTCGACCCGCGAACCGCGGCCCGGGCACCGAAGGATCGTCTTCCGGTTCTGCACCTCCCCGGTGGCGATCAAAGGCGCGGGGCGCGTCGAGGAGATCGTGCTGGGCCGCAACGAACTGCTCGAGCACGACGGCCGCGTGGTGGCGCGCGACACCGGTGAGCGGGAGACGCACCCGATGAATCTGGTGGTGCGCGCGGTCGGCTATCACGGGGTGCCTGTGCCGGGTCTGCCCTTCGACGACAGCCGGGGCACCATCCCGCACACCGGGGGCAAGGTGATCGGCCGCACCAACGACTATGTGACCGGCTGGATCAAGCGCGGGCCGTCCGGGGTGATCGGCACCAACAAGAGCGACTCGCAGGACACCGTCGAGAATCTCTGGGAGGACCTGACCGGCGAACCGCAGGGTGAAGTGGGCGCCGACTATGCCGACGAGTTGGCCGCCTGGCTGGCCGAACGCCAGCCACTGGTGGTCACCGACGATCACTGGCAGCAGATCGACGCGCACGAACGCACTACCGGCGAACCGCACGGCCGGCCGCGGGTCAAGGTGGTCAGCGTGGCCGATCTGCTGCGAATAGCACACGGCTGACGCCGTCCGCACAGTCGGTGCGGCAGGCTCAGATGCCGGGTTGCTCCGGCGGCGCGAACATCCACTTGTCCGGGTTCTTCGGCGAGAACGCCACTGGGATCAGCTGGCCCATGGTCGGCCAGTTGCCGGTGTCCACGGCCATCTGCTGGTAGACCACGTGCTCGTCGACGCCGGGTCCGTTGATCACCCCGCTGATCGTGACGAACTGTTCACCCGGGGCATCCGGGCGCGGACTGACCCCGGTCACCAGCAGGGTGCCGCGGGCCATTTCGCCGCGCGGACCGCGTCGGCCCATCAGTCGAGGACCGATCAGCAGCGCCAACGCACCGACGATCACCAGTAACACCGCGATTTCCATCATGGCTGCCATGGTAGGACTGCACCCATGAGTGGCGAGCGGGAAGTGGCGGCGGACCTCGAGTTGGCATCGACGCTCGCCGACCGTGCCGACGAGATCACCCTCGCCCGATTCGGCGCGCTGGATCTTCGTGTCGACACCAAACCCGATCTGAGTCCGGTCACCGACGCCGACGAGGCGGTTGAGGTCGAGATCCGCGCGATCCTCGCCCGCCAGCGCCCCGATGATGCGATCTTCGGTGAGGAGCAGGGCGGTACGCCGATCCTCGAGGGCCGCCAGTGGGTGGTCGACCCGATCGACGGCACAAGAACTTCGTCCGCGGAGTTCCGGTGTGGGCCAGCCTGATTGCGCTGCTGGAGGACGGCATCCCGATCGTCGGCATGGTGAGCGCGCCGGCACTGAACCGCCGCTGGTGGGCCGGCCGCGGACTGGGCGCACACACCCGCGCCGCAGACTCCCCGGCGCGGCGACTCTCGGTGTCAGCGGTGGCCGATCTCGACGCGGCCAGCCTGTCCTTCTCGGACCTTTCCGGGTGGGCCGATCTCGGGTTGCGGGACCAGTTCGTCACACTCACCGACGCGGTGTGGCGGGTGCGGGCCTACGGCGATTTCTTCTCCTACTGCCTGCTGGCCGAGGGCGCCGTCGACATCGCATGCGAACCGGAGGTGAAACTGTGGGACCTGGCCGCACTTGATGTTGTGGTCCGCGAGGCCGGGGGTGAGTTCACCAGCGTCGACGGTCGGCCCGGACCGCACGGGGGCAGTGCGGTGGCCACCAATCACCTGCTGCATTCGGCGGTGCTGGCCGCCCTCGCCGTGTGAGGTGTTTAACAGCGTGAGTTGACCTTACTCCGGAGTAAGATCGACCGGTATGACGGACATGGTTCCGACCCGACCACCCAGCGCGCGGTCCCGCGACAGTGCGATCGGCCAGTACAAACACAAGCGCTCGGTCACTGATTTCGGCCTGGGCCTGCTGGCACCTGTGCTCGGCGGCAAATTCCTGGACCGCTACCACCTGCGCGGCCCGTTCAACCGCGGGCTGAAGTTCGGCGTCACCCGGGTGTTCTCAGCCGCCGGTGCATCGACTCGACAGTTCAAGAAGATCCAGGGAGTCGGCAAGCCGCCGACCCGACTGGAACCCAGCACTGTCGACTACTTCGACCTCACCCCCGACGACGACCAGAAGATGATCGTCGAGACGGTCAACGAGTTCGCCGAGGAATTCCTGCGTCCGGCCGCCCGCGATGCCGACACCGCGGCCGCCTCTCCGCCCGAGCTCATCGCCAAGGCAGCCGAACTCGGCATTACCGCGATCAAGGTTCCGGAGGATTTCGACGGCATTGCCGAGAACCGCACCTGCGTCACCAGCGCGCTGGTCGCCGAAGCACTGGCCTATGGCGATATGGGGCTCGCGTTGCCGATCCTGGCCCCCGGCGGGGTGGCGTCGGCGCTCACCCACTTCGGCAGCGCCGATCAGCAGGGCACCTACCTGAAAGAGTTCGCCGGGGACAACGTCCCGCAGGCCTGTGTGGCGATCACCGAACCGCACCCGCTGTTCGACCCGACCATGCTGAAGACCACCGCCGTGCGCACACCGAGCGGCTACCGGCTCGACGGTGTCAAGTCGCTGGTGCCCGCCGCCGGATCATGCGAATTGCTCATCGTGGCAGCACAACTCGACGGCCGGCCGACGATGTTCATCGTCGAGACGTCCAGCCAGGGCGTGACTATCAAGCCCGATCGCAGCATGGGTATCCGGGCAGCGGCGCTGGGCCAGGTCGCGTTAGACAAGGTGGCGGTCCCGCTGTCAGCACGGCTGGGCGACGACGATGCCGACCACGCACAGAACTACTCCGAAGCCATTGCGCTGTCTCGGCTCGGCTGGGCTGCCTTGGCCGTCGGCACCTGCCACGCCGTACTCGACTACGTGATCCCCTACGTCAAGGAACGCGAGGCGTTCGGCGAACCGATCGCCCGCCGCCAGTCGGTGGCCTTCATGTGTGCTGACATCGCTATCGAACTCGACGGCCTTCGTCTCCTCACGTGGCGTGGGGCCGCGCGAGCCGACCGCGGCCTGCCGTTCGCCCGGGAAGCCGCCCTGGCCCGAAAGTTGGCCGCCGACAAGGGAATGCGGATCGGTCTCGACGGTGTGCAGTTACTCGGCGGTCACGGCTATACCAAGGAACATCCGGTCGAACGTTGGTACCGCGATCTGCGGGCCGTCGGCGTCGCTGAAGGAGTGGTGGTTCTCTAAATGGCAATCAATCTCGAAATGCCTCGCAAGCTTGAGGCCGTTATCGACATCGCGCACGAAGGTGCGGCACGGATGCTGCGGCCCATCTCGCGCAAGTACGACCTCGACGAGCACGCCTACCCCGTCGAACTCGACACCCTCGCGACCCTGTTCGAGGCGATGTCAGAGTCCAATAAGTCGCTCGCGGGTACCGACGCATTCCGCGATACGCAGGACGGCCCGAAGGGAAATATCAACGGCCCCAACATGTCCGCGCTCGTCAATGCTCTCGAGATCGCCTGGGGCGATATCGCGTTACTGCTCTCAGTGCCGCGCCAGGGCCTCGGTAATGCAGCCGTCTCAGGAGTGGCCACCGACGAGCAACTACAGCGGCTCGGCAAGGGAATCTGGGCGGCGATGGCGATCACCGAACCCTCCTTCGGTTCGGATTCGGCGGCGGTGTCGACGACGGCGGTGCTCGACGGCGACGAGTACGTGATCAACGGCGAGAAGATCTATGTCACCGCAGGGTCGCGGGCCACCCACATCGTGGTGTGGGCGACTCTGGACAAGTCGCGCGGCCGGGCCGCCATCAAATCGTTCATCGTGCCGCGCGAGTACCCCGGGGTCAGCGTGGAACGCCTCGAACACAAACTCGGCATCAAGGCGTCCGACACCGCGGCCATCCGCTTCGACAACGTGCGCGTTCCCAAGGACTTTCTGCTGGGCAGCCCCGAGATCCAGGTGGAGAAGGGCTTCGCCGGGGTGATGGAGACCTTCGATAACACCCGGCCCATCGTGGCGGCGATGGCCGTCGGAGTGGCCCGGGCCGCGCTCGAAGAACTGCGCACCATCCTCAGCGACGCGGGCATCGAGATCTCCTACGACAAGCCACCGCACGCCCAGAGTGCCCCCGCAGCGGAGTTCCTGCGGATGGAGGCCGACTGGGAAGCCGGCTACCTGCTGACACTTCGCTCGGCCTGGCAGGCCGACAACTCGATCCCGAATTCCAAAGAGGCCTCGATGGGCAAAGCCAAGGCAGCCCGGGTGGCCAGCGACATCACCCTCAAGGCCGTCGAAATGGCCGGCACCACCGGCTACTCCGAACAAACCCTGCTGGAGAAGTGGGCGCGGGACTCCAAGATCCTCGACATCTTCGAGGGCACCCAGCAGATTCAACTTCTCGTGGTGGCCCGTCGGCTGCTGGGGCTGAGCTCAGCGGAGCTCAAGTAGTCGCTACCGTCATAGCCATGGAATCCTTCAGGGCACTCGTCGCGCGCGCCGACGGCGACACCATCACCGCGGCGATCGAGACCCTCGACGCAGCTGAGTTAGGACCCGGTGACGTCACCATCCGGGTGGCCTACTCGAGCGTGAACTACAAGGACGCCCTCGCCCTGACTCCCCGCGGCGGCGTGGTGCGGGAGTATCCGCTGGTTCCGGGCATCGACCTGACCGGTGAGGTCGTCGAGTCGGCTTCAGCTGAATTTCCCATCGGCGCAATGGTTTTAGCGCACGGCTACGATATCGGGACCGGACGTCACGGCGGCTACGCCGAGTATGTTCGGCTACCCGCCGATCAGGTCGTCGCCCTCGGACGACTGACACCCCGCGAAGGAGCCGCGATCGGGACCGCCGGCTTCACCGCAGCCATGAGCGTGCAGGCACTCGTCCGCCACGGCATCACCCCCGACGATGGGCCGATCGTGGTGACCGGCGCCACCGGAGGCGTTGGTTCGGTCAGCGTCGACCTGCTGGCCGCCGCCGGTTATGAGGTCGTCGCCTCCACCGGCAAGCCCGAGGCCGCCGCTTTTCTGAAGTCGCTGGGTGCCGCGGAGGTGATCGGCCGCCTGCCCGCCGATCCCGACGCCAAACCTCGGCCGCTGGCCAAGACTCGCTGGGCCGGTGCGGTCGACTGCGTCGGTGGGGCCACCCTGGCCGATGTGCTCAGCACGCTGAACTACGGCGGTGCGGTGGCCGCCAGTGGACTGACCGGAGGCGCGGCGCTGAACACCACCGTGATGCCGTTCATCCTGCGCGGCGTCAGCCTGCTGGGCATCGACTCGGTGCTGATGCCCATCGGCCCCCGGCGCGCGCTATGGAAGCAACTTGCCGGTGTGTTCAAGCCGCCGCACCTCGCCGACGTCACCCACGAGGTGGATCTGGCCGACGTGGTCTCGGTGATCGACCAGGTCCGGGCCGGCAGCTACTCCGGTCGTGCGGTGGTTCGGGTCGGCGGCTGACTAGCCGAGCAGGACCCGCTGCAGGTCGGGCTTCATCGCCTGCAGTTCACGTCCCCAGTAGGCCCAGCTGTGGGTGCCGTTGTCCGGGAAGTTGAACACACCGTTGCGGCCACCGGCCGCGAGGTAGTTGTCCCGGAAGGTGCGGTTGGTGCGGATCGTCAGGCCCTCGAGGAAGGTGGCCGGCACGTCACCGCCGCCGAGCTCGTTGGGCTGGCCGTTGCCGCAGTAGACCCAGAGCCGGGTGTTGTTGGCGACCAGGCGGGGAATCTGCA
>Ga0315278_10006645_pt1 | contig 10525 bp, 10 predicted proteins | sample YL17G06_0_MG_FD_203880 | JGI IMG/M metagenome (GOLD analysis project Ga0315278, IMG submission 203880) | Sediment microbial communities from Yellowstone Lake, YNP, Wyoming, USA - YL17G06_0 | ecosystem: Environmental > Aquatic > Freshwater > Lake > Sediment | place: USA: Wyoming | collected... | reverse complement strand
TTCTCCGGCACAGGCGACGGCGACGCCATGCGGGCGCGGCTCGGCGTCTCGCGGCCTGTCATCGGCTCGGTTGCCATGTTCAGAGGCTCGAAGGGCCACGCGCCTCTCCTCGACGCTTTCGCGACCGTGCATGCCAGGCATCCTTCGGCGCGGCTCCTGCTCGTCGGTGACGGCATCAGGCGGGCCTGGGTGGAAGGCCTCGCGAAGGAGCGAAACCTCGGCGCCGCCGTACTCTTCACGGGCTTTCGAAGCGACGTGCCGGACCTCCTGCGCGCGATGGACTGCTTCGTTCTCGCCTCCACCCGCACGGAAGGCGTGCCGCAGTCCCTTCTCCAGGCGTTCGCGGCGGGAGTGCCGGCGGTGGCAAGCGACATCGGTGGGATCCCCGAAGTGATCGCCGACGGTGAGACCGGTATTCTCGTCAAGCCCGATGACCCGGCGGCATTGGCCTCCGCCATCGAGGCCGTCCTCGGCAATCCAGCGGCCGCGGCGACCCGGGCGCGAGCCGCGCGGAAGCTGGTCGAGGACCGCTTCTCCCACGTGGCGGTCGTCACGCGGCTCCTCGCCCTCTATGAGGAAGTCATCGCGGGCCGCCGGCCGGTCCGGGGGCGCGCGTGAGCGACCGCCCGCTCACCGTCCTCCAGCTCGTGGCCAACCGCTGGTGGACGGGCAGTGCGGAGCCGGTGCTCCGCCTCGTCCTGGCCCTACGCGCCAGGGGACACCGGGTGCTCCTCGGCCTGGCGGGCGGCGACCGCTTCGAGGCCAAGGCGCGCGAGGCGGGGATCGAGCCCCTCGAGGACCTGAGCCTCGACGTCAAGTCGGGACCGCTGGCCATCGCGGCCGACGCGCGGCGGCTTCAGGCACTCGTGTCGCGGGAGGGCGTGGATGTCGTGCACACGCACCACAGCCATGACCATTGGCTTGGCTGGTGGGGAAGGGGTTCGGCCGCTCTGGTGAGGAGCTTTCACAATGAGCGCGCCGTCCGGACCGGCTGGCCAGACACCACCCTTTACCGGCGCAGCGATGCCCTTCTGGCGGTGAGCCGGCGAATCGAGCGGTGCCTTCTCGAGGTGGGTGCTCCGCGCGGGCGTCTCCATCACATCGATGGTGTCGTGGATGTCGCGCGCTTCGCCTCGGACATCGCCGGCGCGGTGAAGATCCGCGAGGAGTTCTCGGTGGGCGATGCGCCTCTCATCGGCTGCGTCTCGAGACTGGCGGCGGGTCGCGGCCACGAAATCCTCATCGAGGGCTTCCGGCTGCTCCTGGCCGGGCGCCCCGAGGCCCGGCTGCTTCTGGTCGGCAAGGGCGAGCGGCGTGACGCGCTCATTGAGCTGGTGTCCCGTCTCGGCCTCGCGCGCCAGGTGCTCTTCGCCGGCTATCGGGATGCGGACCTGCCCGCCGTCCTCGCCGCCCTCGATGTCTTCGTGCTCCTCGGCGCGGGCTCCGACGACTCGTGCCGCGCGGCGCTCGAGGCGATGGCCGCCGGGCGGCCCGTCGTGGCCGCACGCGTTGGCGCGCTCCCGGACGCCGTGATCCACGGGGAGACAGGGCTGCTCCTCGATCGCTCGATCCCCGAAGACGTGACCGCCGCGCTCGAGCGGCTTCTCGCGAGTCCGGGAGAGAGGCGCGCGATGGGAGAGGCGGGTCGGCGCCGTGCCGTCGGGCTCTTCGCTCCGGAGCGCCATGCCGCGGCGATGGAGGCACTCTACCTCGAGACTCTGGCCGGGCGCGCTCACAAGTCGTGAAGGTCGTCCATCTGGTCTCGTGTCGAGGGTGGTCGTCCGACGTCTACTGGGCGGCGCAGATCTGTCGCGAGATGACGCGTACCGGGCACGAGGCGACGCTGATCTGCCCGGTAGGCAGCGAAACGCGTGTCATGGCCCGCGCGCGTGCCGAGGGCGTGCAGCGCATCGAGACCATGACCCTCCGCACCGGGCTCCGGCCGGTCGCGGACTCCCGGGACCTCCGGGCGCTCGGTCGGCGAATGGCCGGTGTCGATATCGTCCACGTCCACCGAAGCAAGGAGCACTGGCTGGCCGCGCTGGCCAACCGCCTGTCCTCGAATCCCCGGCCACTGATTCGCACACGCCACATCGTCCAGGCCGTCCGACCGCATGCCTTGAATCGCTGGCTGTACAGCCGGGCGACCGACCTCGTGGTCACCGTCAGCGAAGCGATACGCCGCCAGTGCGTCGGCGCCGGGCTGGCACCGCCGAGCCGCGTGGTGACGCTTCCGGGGGGAGCCGACGGCGAGCGCTTCCGCCCCACTGAGGCCGGCGCCCGACGCGGCGAGCTGGGTGTGCCGGACGGTGTGCCCGTGGTCGGGCTCCTCTCCGGGTTCCGGGTCATGAAGGGGCATGCGACCGTCGTCGACGCGGCCGAGAGGCTGGCAAGGTCGTCGGGGCGGCCTTTTCACCTCCTCTTCGTGGGGCGTGGCCCCTTCGAGGCCGCGATACGGGAGCGGGTAAGCCGCGCGGGGCTCACAGATCGGGTGTCGTTTCTGGGCTTCGTCGATGATCCCGCCCGCGTGATGGGATCGCTGGACATCGCGCTCTATCCGCCACTCGAATCGGATGGCATGTCACGGGCACTCTTCGAATACCTGGCGAGCGGCCGCGCGGTGATAGCGAGCCGGGTGGGCGCCGCCGCCGAGGTGCTGAGCGACGGTAAGACCGCGCTCCTCGTGCCTGGCGGTGATGCGCCCGAGCTCGCCCGCGCCCTGGAGCGCCTGCTGGACGATCCCCCGCTTCGCCGTGCGCTGGGACAGAACGCAGCCGCCCTTACCCACGAGCGCTTCACAGGGGCCCGCGTGGCGGAGCGCCTGATCGAGCTCTACCAAAGGCTCACGACGCGCGCATGAAGATCTCGGTGCTCTGCTTCGACGTCAGCGACAACGCGGCCGGACGCGCCGATCTCCTGGCGAGGCTCCTCGAGCCACTCGGCTCCGTGGAGGTGATAGGTCCCCGCTCCGGGCCGGGCGTATGGGAGCCCGTGGCATCGGGACCCGTGCGCTACGCGAGTGTCGAGAGCCGTCGCATGCCGGGCTTCCTCCGCACCATGGCGGATCTCGCGCGCCGCGCCGACGGCGATCTTGTTCTGGCATCGAAGACGAAGCTCGCGAGCGCCGGCGTGGGCTACCTCAAGCGCGTCTTCGGCCGGCGCCCACTGCTGCTCGACATTGACGATTGGGAGGTAGGCTTCTATCTGAGATCGGGCCGCTGGGGCACTCTCGGGAGGGCGCTCAATCTCGGCAATCCGGCCGGCCTTCCGTGGACCTGGCTATGCGAGCGCTTCACCGGGCTGGCCGACGGCGTGACGGTCGCCTCCCGCTTCCTCCAGCAGCGATTCGGCGGCGTCCTCGTCACGCATGTGAGGGATACGGATGCCTGGAGGCCGGGCTGCGCCGATCCCGCCGAGGGCCGCCGCCGGCTGGGCCTCGGCAGCGAGCGCCTCGTCATGTTTCTCGGCACGCCCCGCGGATACAAGGGGCTCGAGGACCTCGCCGCGGCGGTCTCGTCGCTGGGCCGGCCGGACGTCGTGCTCGCCGTGATCGGGGCGAGCCCAGGCACCGCCGCGGGACAGCAAATCCTCAGGCTGAACCCCCGAGCGAAGCTGGTGCCCTGGGTGCCGTTCGAACAGATCCCGGCCTTTCTCTCCGCCGCGGACGTGGTCGCTGTTCCCCAGCGACACACTCCAGACACGCTCGGGCAGGTTCCCGCCAAGCTCTTCGACGCCATGGCGCTCGGCCGGCCCGTGGTCTCGACGCGCGTGTCCATGATCCCCGAGATCCTCGATGGGTGCGGGCTCCTCGTTGACCCCGGCGACGTGGCGGGACTGGCCGCCGCCATCGCCCGGCTGGTCGATGACCCCGCGGAAGCGCAGATGCTCGGAGCCCGGGCGCGCGAGCGATGCGTCGAGCGCTACAGCTTCGACTCCGCGCGGCGGGCGCTCTTCCCGCTGGTCGAGAGCGTGATGGCGAAGCGATGAAGCTCGCTCTGATCTGCCGCCCTTTCTCCTTCCACGGTGGCGTCGAGACATCGACAGCAGGCCTGGTGAACGCCCTCGTGCAGCGCGGCGGCTACGATCTCCACCTCTTGACAAGCGCGGCGCAATTCCCCGTGGCGGGGATTGCCGTCCACAGGCTCCCCGCGCTGAGCCAGCCATCGGCGCTCCGGCAGCTGTCCTTCGCTCTGGCTGCGCGACACGCGGCGCGGGCAGGGGGGTACGACATTGTCCAAAGCCACGAGCGTTGCCTGCTTCAAGACATTTACCGGGCAGGCGAGGGGACCCACCGGGCATACCTTGATGCCATGGGCCGGAGCCGACCTCCAGCAAGTCCTCACCATCGGCTTCTCTTGTATCTGGAGCGCAGGATCTTCACGCTCCGCTCGGCGCGGCACGTCGTGGCCATCTCGGCCCGCGGAAAATCGGAGATCGAAGAACTCTATGGCCCCCCGCCGGACCGGGTCACCGTGGTCTACAACGGTGTCGACCTCACACGCTTCCACCCCGAGAACCGGAGGCGCTGGCGTGAGGACACGCGGAACAAACTCGGCATACCTGCCGAGGCATGGCTCATCGCCTTCGTCGGCTCCGGCTTCGAGCGCAAGGGGCTCGGGCCCCTGCTGGAGGCCGTCGGGAGGCTCCGCGACCGCCGTGTGCGCTTGCTCGTGGCGGGCAAGGGGCGGACCGAGGCGTACAGGGACATTGCGTCGCGGCTCGGGCTTGGCGGAGCCGTCACATGGATTGCGCCCCGGCCTGACGTCGAGAGGATCTATGCCGCGGCCGATACGGTGGCCCTGCCCGCGAAGTACGAGCCCTTCGGGAACGTGCACCTCGAGGCGCTCGCCTCGGGTGTGCCCGTCCTCACCAGCGCTGCGGCCGGCGGCGCGGAAGTCGTGCGCGACGGTATCAGCGGCGCCGTTCCGTCTACCCTCGCGGCAGAGGACATAGCTCGCGGCCTGCGCGCCATCCGGGACGGAGACGCACACAGGCTCAGCCTGGCGGCGCGCGCGGCGGCGGAGCCATTCACCTATGCGGCCCAGGTCGCGGGGCTCGAGAAAATCTACCGGCTCCTCGGCCCGCGGCGACCGCCATTAGCCTAGTAAATCAGGATTTTCATTGATCAATCCTGGCCAGAGCATTACACTGCCTCCATGCCTGCGACGCTTCCCGGCCGCCCGGCCGTTTTCATGGACCGGGACGGCTGCCTCATCGAGGAGATGGGGTATCTCAACCATCCCAGCCGGGTCCGGATCCTTCCGAGAACGGCGGCGGCCGTGTCCCGACTCAACGCGGCAGGCGTTGCGGCGATCATGGCCACCAATCAGGCCGGCATAGCGCGGGGTTACTTCTCCGCGGAGACGCTCCAGGAAGTCAATGCCGAGGTCGAGCGCCAGCTGAGCCAGCGCGGAGCACGGCTCGACGCTCTGTATGTCTGCACCCATCATCCGACGGCGGGGACGCCGCCGTATCGTCACGAGTGTGACTGTCGCAAGCCGAAGCCCGGCCTCCTGCGTCGCGCCGCCGCGGAGCTGGGACTCGACCTCTCACGCTCGGTGATGGTGGGCGACAAGCCATCCGATGTGGAAGCGGGTCAGGCGGCCGGTTCGTCGGGAGTGCTCGTGCTCACCGGCTATGGGCGTGGCGAATGGGAATACCTGCGTCACGAGTGGACGGTCAAGCCGGACCACGTCGCCCTAGATCTCCTCGACGCCGTCGAATGGGCGCTCGCTCGGCTCGAGACCGGGAAGGGAACGCCGTGTTCCCGCTGAAGCGCCTGAGAGAAATCGTCGGCGGCTTTGCGTCCAAGAAAATCGTGGTCGTGGGAGATCTCATCGCTGACGAATACCTCTACGGCAAGCCCGCCCGCATCTCACGCGAGGCGCCCGTGCTCATCCTCCGCTTCACCGACCGCGAGGTGCGATTGGGGGGCGCCGCCAATGCCGCCCACAATGTCCGGGCGCTCGGCGCGACGGCCTTGCCGGTGGGAGTGCTGGGCGCCGACACCGCGGGTGCCGAAGTTCTGCGTCTCTTCACCGAGACCGGGATCGCCACCGACGGCGTGGTCAAAGCTCAGGGACGCCAGACTCCGGTCAAGACACGCATCATGGCCGGCGGCTACGAGTCCACCCGCCAGCAGGTCGTCAGGCTCGACCGCGAGCCCGAGCCGGGCATTGCCGACGATCTGGAGGCCGCCCTCATCGCCGCCGTCAGGGCGGCGGGGAGCCGTGCCGACGCCTTCCTCGTTTCCGACTACGGCTATGGCGCCGTCACGCCGCGGGTCTTCGAGGCCGTCCTGGAGACCGCTCGGGGACGCCGCGCCGTCGTGACGGTGGACAGCCGTTACGACCTGCCACGCTTCAAGGGCGCGACGGCGGCGGCGCCGAACGAGCCCGAGGTCGAGGCGCTGGCGGGAGCCGAGCTCGGCGACGAGCGTGCCCTCGAGAAGGCCGGCCGGGCTGTCCTCGAGCGGCTCGAGTCGCGCTACCTGCTCGTGACGCGGGGGAATCGCGGCATGGCGCTCTTCGAGCGTGAGGGACCGGTAACCTTCATGCCCATCCACGGCAGCGACCAGATCGCGGACGTCACGGGCGCGGGTGACACGGTGATCAGCACCTTCACCGTCGCGTTGGCCACCGGGGCTGGCGCGGTGGAGGCGGCCTGGCTCGCCAATGTGGCGGGTGGCGCGGTCGTGATGAAGCGCGGTACCGCCACGGTCTCCGCGGCCGAGCTCTCCGAGTCGCTGGGCGACGATGGCGCCGCTGCTCGATCTTGAGGGGGCCGTCCGGCTGGCCGAGATCTGGCGGCGCGACGGCAAGCGGCTGGTCCTCGCCAATGGCTGCTTCGACCTGCTCCACGTGGGCCACGTGCGCTATCTGGAGGGAGCCCGCGCACTCGGGGATGCTCTCCTGGTCGGAATCAACTCCGACCCCTCGGTTGCCCGGCTCAAGGGTCCCGGGCGGCCCATCATGACGGCGGCCGATCGGGCCGAGCTTATCGGGTCGCTGGCCGCGGTGGACGGAGTCGTCATTTTCGAGGAGGACACGGCCGACGCCCTGGTCCGCGCGCTCAAGCCACACGTGCACGCCAAAGGCACGGACTACACCGCGGAGTCCGTGCCGGAGCGGGCCGCGGTGCGGGAGGCCGGCGGGCGCGTCGCCATCGCAGGTGATCCAAAGACCCATGCGACGCGCGACTTGATCCGGCTCATCGCCGACCGGTTCGGGAGCCGCCGATGACATCGCGCGGGCCCCGGATCGCCATCATCAAGCTCTCCTCGCTGGGAGACGTGATCCACGCGCTCCCGGTCGCGCGCGCGCTCAGACGCGCGCTGCCCGGCGCGCACCTGACCTGGGTCGTCGAGGCGCGCGAGTATGCCATCCTCCGCGATCACCCGGACCTCGACGCCGTGGTGCCGGTGGACACTCGCCTCTGGCGCCGGCTCATCTGGCGCCCCTCGGGGGTGCCTGAGGTCCTGGGCAAGGTCGGGCGGCTCCGTATGCGCATTCGCCGCGCCGCATTCGACGTGGCCATTGATCTCCAGGGGCTGATCAAGAGCGGGCTGCTCACCGCCTATACCGGAGCGCCGGTCAGGATCGGCTTCAGCGCGGCCCGATGCCGCGAGCGCTTGAACGCGCTCTTCACGAATCGCCGTGTCACGCCACCGGATACCGCGCGCCACGTCGTCGAACAGTACCTGGCCCTCCTCGCGCCTCTCGGCGTCGAGCCTGGCACTCCCGAATTCTTCGTGCCCGTGCCTGCCGCCGCGGAGCGAAGGATGGACGAGCTGCTCCTCAAGGAAGGCGTCAAGCCGGGCGACCGGCTGGTCGCGATCAATCCGGGCGCGGGCCGGCCTGAGAAGCGCTGGCCCGTGGCGAGCTTCCAGGCCCTGGCCGAGAGGCTCGCGACGGAGGCGGACGCGCGGCTTCTCGTCCTCTGGGGCCCCGACGAATCACATATGGCCCGCGAGATCGCCCTGGGCCTGCCGGGGACCAGCGCGCTGCTCGCGCCCCCCACCGACCTGGGCGAGCTGACGGCGCTGCTCCGGCGCTGCCGGCTCATGATCGCCAATGACACGGGCCCGCTCCACCTGGCCGCCGCTCTCGGGACTCCGTGCATTGGGCTCTTCGGACCGACCAGCGCCGAGCGCAACGGTCCATATGGGCTGGGTTGCCGGGGGCTCCAGAGTCCCGACGGGAGCATGGCGCGCCTCGACGTCGACGCCGTGTTCACCGCGGCTCGCGCCATGCTCGAGGGCGCGGCATGAGCCGCATCAGCGTCACGATCATCGCGTGGAACGAGGAGGAGCGGCTCCGGGCCTGCCTCGAAAGCATCGCGTGGGCGGACGAGATCATCATCGTCGACGCCGAGTCGACCGACAAGACCGTGCAGGTCGCGCGCGAGTTCACGGACAAGATCTGGGTGCGGCCCTGGCCCGGCTTCGCCGCCCAGAAGAACTTCGCCCTGGAGCAGGCGACGGGTGAGTGGATCCTGTCTCTGGACGCCGACGAGCGGGTCACTCCTGAGCTCGCGGAGAGCATCTGCCGCCTCGCCCGGGCGGATGGACCCGCCGACGGATACTCGCTCCCGCGCCGGAACGTGTTCTGGGGCGCCTGGGTCCGTCACGGCGGGCTATACCCGGACTACCAGCTGCGGCTCTTCCGGCGGGGCGCCGGCCAATTCATGGATTCAGCTGTACACGAGTCCGTCACGGTCAAGGGGCGGGTGGAGACTGTCGCCGAGCCGCTGCTCCACCACTCCTACCACGGCCTCGACGACTTCGTCACCAGGTCGAATCGCTACTCCACGCTGGCCGCCGCGGAGCTCATCAAGCGGGGTGCGCGCCCCGGCGTCGCTGATCTCGCGCTCCGCCCGCTGGGGCGCTTCGTCTCCATGTACCTGGCGCGCGGCGGATTCCTGGACGGCTGGCGCGGCTTCGTCCTCGCGGTGCTCTATGCCAACTACGTATTCCTCCGCACGGCCAAGGCGTGGGAAGCGAGCCGCGGCCATGCGAGCGGGGATCGGACCACCCCATGAGCTCCAGGCAGCGCGTACTGTCAGGCATGCGCCCGACCGGCAAGCTCCACCTCGGCAACTACCTGGGCGCGCTGGAGCATTGGGTCCGGATGCAGGACGACTACGACTGCTTCTTCTTCGTCGCCAGCTGGCACGCCCTGACGACCGACGCGCGCAATAGCGGCCAGGCACCGGAGAGCACGATCGAGATGGCCGCCGACTGGTTGGGCGCCGGCCTCGACCCCGAGCGAAGCACGCTCTTCATCCAGTCTCTCGTGCCGGAGCATGCCGAGCTCCACCTCCTCTTCTCCATGGTGACGCCGCTCGGCTGGCTCGAGCGTGTCCCCAGCTACAAGGAGATGGTGGAGCAGCTCGGGCTCGAGTCGCCGTCCTATGGTCTCCTCGGGTATCCGCTGCTCCAGGCCGCGGATATTCTGATGTACAAGCCGCAGTGGGTGCCCGTGGGCATCGACCAGGTGCCGCACGTCGAGCTGACGCGCGAGGTGGCCCGCCGCTTCAACAATACCTGGAAGCCGGTGTTTCCCGAGCCAGGCGCCAAGCTGACGGAGATCCCGAAAGTGCCGGGCACGGATGGCCGGAAGATGTCCAAGTCGCTCAACAATGCCATCCTGCTCTCGGACAGGCCCGAGGAGATCACCGCCAAGGTCAAGCCGATGATGACCGATCCCGCGCGCAAGCGGCGCAACGACCCGGGTAATCCAGACGTCTGTCCCGTCTTCGACCTCCACAGGATCTTCACGCCCGCCGCCGAGCTCCAAGCCTGCGCGACGGGCTGCCGCACCGCCGGCATCGGCTGTCTCGACTGCAAGGCGGTGCTGCTGACCCACATGGTGCCCCCGCTCGCCGGGATCCGGGAGCGGCGCGAGCGCTTCGCGGCCAAGCCCCGCGAGATCGTCGACATCCTCCACGCGGGCTCGAAGAAGGCGCGCGAGTTCGCGCGGAAGACCATGGACGAGGTCCGCTCCGTCATCAATCTCGAGCCATGACCGCTCCGGCCCTCACCCCTGAGACTGAGCCCCAGGGCCTGACCGTCCGGGTCGAGTCCTTCGTCGGACCGCTGGATCTTCTGCTTCACCTGTGCAGGACCAGCGAGGTCGACCTCGCCAACCTGCCGATCCGCATCATCACTGAGCAGTACCTCGCCCACCTGGAGTCGGTGCAGTTTCAAGATCTGGAATCTGCCGGCGCTTTCATGGTGATGGCCGCCACGCTGATCTATCTCAAGTCGAAGCTCCTTCTGCCCGTGGATCCCGACGCCCCGCCCGAGGCCCTTGACGAGGAGGGAGAGCTCCTGCGCCAGGAGCTGGCCGACCGCCTGCGTGAGTACGCGCGCGTCAAGGCGCTCGGCACCTGGCTGGGCGAGCGCGAGGCGGAGCAGGCCCTGCTGTACGGCCGCACCGTGGCCGAGCTGCCGCCGCCCGAGGATATCCCGCTGGAGGATCTCTCCGTCCATCTCCTGCAGCGCGCGATGATTCGCCTCATCGAG
>Ga0315278_10006642_pt1 | contig 10527 bp, 14 predicted proteins | sample YL17G06_0_MG_FD_203880 | JGI IMG/M metagenome (GOLD analysis project Ga0315278, IMG submission 203880) | Sediment microbial communities from Yellowstone Lake, YNP, Wyoming, USA - YL17G06_0 | ecosystem: Environmental > Aquatic > Freshwater > Lake > Sediment | place: USA: Wyoming | collected... | reverse complement strand
CCCCTACAGCGCTCCGGTAGGAGCCATCGAGACCCAAATGTTCGGAGACCACGAAATGCAGTGGGGGCAGGTCCGACCATCACTCCTTCCCTCGTCCGTATGCGTAAAGAACAGCAGCGCGCGCGACGTGAACGGCAATGTGGTTTCCACCTTCAGTCCGCAGATCGTCACGGACATGGTCACCATCGGCCAGGCGTTCTATAACCGGAGCGTCGGAACCCTGACGGTCATTGCCAGATCGAGCGATCTGAAAACGCCGCCCACGCTGACATTGGCGTACGGAACCTTCAGGGGCGACCTTGTGAACGGCTCGATCATCGTGCCGAACATCATCACTCCTCCGAGCAAGGTTCTGGTGTTCTCGGACGCCCTGGGTGTGAATGAGTACCAGGTGAGCACGGATTTCTCCGGCGCCTTCGCCGACACCGCCCCATCGGGCATTCCCACTGCCTCGATCGATAGTTTCACCTTTCTTGAGGATTCAGGACCACAGAACCTCGTTGTGCTGTCCAACGACAGCAACGTCGCAGGCGGCACAGTGACACTGACGTCCCTCCCCCAGCTCGGCAGCGCAGTGGTCGACGTCGTCAGCGGGTCCGTGACCTATACGTCGAATCTCAACGCCAGCGGCACGGATGCCTTTGCCTACCAGGTGACGGTCGGCACGCAGGTTTCAAACAGCGCCAACGTCACGCTCAACATCACCCCCGTGAACGATGCCCCTACCGCGGTCAATGACAGCTTCTCCGCGATCGCGGGAACGCCAGTTCAGTTGAACCTACTGGCCAACGACAGAGATCCGGACGGCGCAGCGGATCTCGCCAACGCCGTAAACGTGATCCCACTTCCAGCGGGCGCCACCGTGGCGAACGGGGTCTTGAGCTTCACCCCCAGCGCGGGTGGCACGGTCAGCTTCACCTACCAGGCGTTGGATAAGTCGGGAGCCAACTCCGTCAACACGGCGACGGTCACCGTGCTGGTGTCGGCGTCGGAAACGCTCACCATCACGCGTGCCGAAGACGTCGTCAGCAAGAACCGTGTCAAGGTACAGGGGACCATGACCCCGAGCGCAAACCAGACGATCACGATCGTCTTCATCGATGCGGCCGGTACGGTGCTCGGCCCTGCCGGCAGTACTGGCGTGATTGCTGGCAGCTGGCTGCTCGACACAGTCGTGCCCCTGCCTGCCGGAACCACCGCAGTCCGGGCCACCTCGTCGAACGGAACGGTGCGCTCCCTGGCGCTCACTCGCAAGTAACCGGGAAGAGGAGCGACCGCGAACGAGCCGCACGGCTGGCGGAAGGAAGCCCGGACCACAGGGTCCGGGCTATCTCACAGGAAGCTTTCCAAGAGAACATACCTGCTCAGGTAGATAGGCTGAAGGCTTTTAGACCGAAGGTTTTGGTCCTCAGACGGGGGCAGGCGCCAAGAAGAAGGGCGCCAGTCCCCACGTAACCCTCTATCGTTGCATATCGGGGCATCGGGTGCGGAGACCTGCCCCATAATGCCACGAGCAATGATCCGGGGCTTTCTGATTTTCTACTGCACTGCATACTAACTCCCCTGTTCTTCACAGGTTTGCATGATCGCCCCCAAAAGCATTCATGGCATTTCCCTTGCTTGTTTATTCTTCATACGAACTATGCACATTTTCTTCTCCATTCAGTAAGGGAGGTTGCCATGCCGGTGCTGAAACGACTCCAGAGTTATCTCGACGCGAACAAGATTCCCTATGAAGTGGTACACCACCCAAAGGCCTACACCGCCCACGACGTGGCCCACACGCTGGATGTGCCGGGAAAACTTGTCGCTAAAGTCGTCGTGGTGAAGGCCGATCAGTACTTCGTGATGACGGTGCTCCCCTCAACCTGGCGGGTAGACTTGAAGCAATTGCGGGATGTACTGGAGGCCCGTGACATCCGATTAGCAACAGAAGCCGAGTGCGCGAATCTATTCCCCGATTGCCAAGTGGGCACGATGCCGCCGTTCGGGAATCTCTACGGGGTGGAAGTGTACGTCGATCAACTGCTGACGGAAGACGAGGCCATCGTGTTTGAAGCCGGGACCTACGTCGGCGCAATCAAGCTGCGGTACAAGGACTTTGCCGACCTCGTTCGCCCGAAGATCGCCGCGTTTCATCACGAGCCGTCAAAGATTGAGGGTTAGAAAAGAGGATGATGGGGAGCGCTTGATGGTGAAGCTGACGGGGTTGCTCCTCCCACATTGCCGAGGAACCGCCAGGCCCCTGCCTCTTTGACGAGGTAATGTACCTCACGCGCCCAACTATCAATGGTGACGGGTTTCCCTGTCTGTTTCTCCGTCCCCTGAAGCCCTCCGGTGCAAGTGACATAGGCTTTTCTGATGCCGTCGGCCTGGACCAGTTTCAGCTCGGTAAAAACATGGGATGAACTGATGTCCCGGTAATGGAGGAAGACTTCCTCCCATACTCGGCGCACATCCGACCTTCTTAAGCCATGATAGTTATAGGCCGTGGCGTAGAACTTCATTAGTGCATCGACATCCGCCTGCTTGACCGCTGCCTCCGCCTCATTGAACGCCGACACCAGCTCCTTGATGACCGGCTGATCAGCATCCGCTCCCACCCCCGGGGCAAATGCCACGGCTGCGGCGACGGGAGCCGGCGGTCGGCATTGGGGCAGGATCAGAGCACCAGCCAGGATTAGGATGATCTTGAGCAAGCCACGTCGCTTCATGATTAGAGCATAACGCAACGCCGATGCCAGCACTGCAGGAAGGGAAATCCCCCGATCATTCAACCAGGCAATTCTCTTCGTCTGTTTGTTAATGGAATCATGGTCAACAGGATGACGCCTAACGCCCCAGGTGATGCCGACTCCCTGCCCCAAAACACTACGCTTACTCTCTGCCTTAGCAGCCTGCGCCCCAACATTCGCTGTGCAACTACGGGCACACCTGTTGCACTACGGATGAAGTGAATTGCTATGTGACAATGCCTAACCCCCTACTCGACATTCACAATCTCACCTTTGAGGTGGATCGCCATTCGATTCTCGACCGGCTCGATCTGGCAATCGAATCGCAGGAGATCCACGCCCTCCTTGGAGCCAACGGCTCCGGAAAAACCACGCTGGCCTATGTCCTCATGGGCTGCGAGAGCTATGCGCCGAGTGCCGGGCGCGTACAATTCGATGGCACAGACCTTCTCCCCCTCAAGATACATGAACGGGCCAGATTGGGTCTAACCCTCGCGTGGCAGGAACCGGCCCGATTCGAAGGCGTCACGGTGCGCGAGTACCTGACCCTGGGCAAACCGGACTGCGACCCAGACCCGGCGATGAGACAAGTCGGTCTCGCTCCGGAACGCTATCTGAACCGTCGACTGGATAAGGCCTTGAGCGGAGGGGAACGCCATCGCATTGAATTGGCCTCAGTCTTGTCCATGAAACCAAAACTCGCCATCCTCGATGAGCCGGCGGCGGGGATCGATATGCTCTCGATCAATCACATTATCGACATCATTCGCGCCCTGAAAGCAGCCGGGGGATCAGTCCTCTTGATCACACACCAGGAAGAAGTAGCGCTCATCGCCGATCGGGCTTCACAACTTTGCGCCGGCCGTATCATTTTCTCCGGCAGTCCACGGGAAGCCGTCGATCATTTTCGCGGGCGGACCTGCGTTCGTTGTGATGGAGAGCTGTGTGACTATGTCCGACCTTGATGAGCTGAGACGGACCTTGCCGATGGTCGGAGCTGAACCGGCTATCCTTGACGATACGCGCATCGCGCATGTCGTCGCGCACGGGCACCGCATCCTCAGTCATCGAACCGTTCCCGGCCTCCGCGTAGACTTGGAGGAAACGCCGGATGCCATCATTGGAAAACTGGTTGTTGAAGCAGGTGCACAGATCGCCCAGCCGATCCATATGTGTTTCGGCCTGGCTCACCCCACCGGAAAGCAGCAGATCAAGATCGACGTGCACATATTGGAAGGGGCGCAGGCGCGGGTGCTGTCCCACTGTCTCTTCCCCTTCGCGCAAGCAGCAGAACATCGGATGCAGGCCATCATGGAGATCGGGCCTGGCGCATCGCTGACCTACACCGAAGGCCACTACCACGGCCCCCATGGGGGCATGCAGGTTCTGCCCCATGCGACGATCAAGATCGGCAAGGGCGCCCGCTATTTTTCAGACTTCTCGTTACTCTCCGGCTCAGTGGGCAGACTCGACATCGACTACCTCGTGGAAGTGGAAGAGGAGGGCATCGCCGAACTCAGCGCGAAGATCTTCGCGCATAAGACCGACCACATCACGCTCAAAGAAGCGGTGATGCTCCGGGGGGAGCGGTCACGCGGTCTCATCAAGACGCGTGTCGTGCTGGAGGGCCAGGCCCAGGCCGAAATCATCGGCATCACCGAAGCCTATGCCAAAGGCGCGCGCGGTCATGTCGATTGCATGGAAATCGTGCAGGGCCAGGCCAAGGCCAGCGCGATTCCCATCGTGAGGGTCTTTCATCCGGAGGCGAAGGTCACGCACGAAGCGGCGATCGGCAGTGTGAATAAGAAAGAACTCGAAACCTTGATGGCGCGGGGTCTCAGCCCTGAGCAGGCCGTCGAGATGATCGTGAGCGGGATTCTGCGATAGCGTGGGAGATGTGTGTCTTCACCCGCTATGAAGCCGGGAAGATTCGCCTCCGCCTGACCGTCTGGATATGCTGGAGGGTCGATTCGGGATCTCTCACACCGCGAAACTGCATCACCACATCGTTGCGAGTAGATGTGAAGACAATCGTCCCGATTCCTAAGAGCCGCGCGATCGGCCCTTGCTTAATGGTTGTCTCGCTGATGTTCTCAATCGCCATCGCCTGAATCTCCCGCCCGGTGAATGCATTCTTGATCAGCAGCTTCTGCAACGTTGCCACGTACCTCACCCAATAGCGCAACGCCACCGCCACGACCATAAGCGCAACAGCCCCGATCATCCACAGTCCCGAACCAGGGATTGCCGCCTGCCAGAGCAACGCCCCACGCAAAACCGCAATAAAACTGACCACATATAGCCAGGCAAACTGATTCCAGGAGACATACGTCTGCCAGAGCACCGGTTCCTCCGTCTCGGCCTTCGTAATCATCTCAGCGCCATCCGTTCTTCAGTTGCAACATAACAGAATCGACAGCCCTCTCACCCTTGCAAACACAACGGGCTAGCCACTGAGGATGTCCGGGAGTCCCGCATCTCGTTCGACGAGATTGCCCGCCGATTATGGTCGCGCATGCTCGACGATCTGCTCACGGGTTTGACGGTGGAAGAGCATGACTAGCCCGCATTATTCATGAGCTCATGAATAATGCGGGCTAGGATCTCCCTTTGCAAACCAAACACGATGGGATTTGGATCGATCCGAGGGATTCACACTTCAGGTAAGAAGGACGACGAATTCTAATCTCCGGGAATTCAAGCGACCTTTCGCCACAGCACAGTTGCTGTATCTGTGGCGGATTTCCACAAGCATCTGCAGCAGTCTCTTCATGAGTCAAATCCAAGCCCAGGAATTTTCTACAAATGGACGACGGATTGTTACTCAGGCACATGGCCTCATTCTTGCCATTGGAACCATACGTGTCAGCCAAGAAACACATTGATTCGTGGTTCAGCCTACAGAAGGAAGGGTTCATGCTATGAGAACGAAGGTATGCTCGGCCTGTCTTATTTTCGCCGTTGGACTCATGGCCTTGACAATCCCCCTCGCGACTATCGCAGCAGAGACCGTTCAGCGGACGGTACGAGGTACGGTGATGGCCGCAAATCCTGCCGTCGATCCTCAGACGATTGTCGTGAAAGTCATACTGCCCAACAAGGAAGAGTTGATTGTGGGGGCTCGTGTCCCAGCTGACACTAAGCTCACGCGAGGCACACGAGTTACCCGGTTGGCCGAACTCAAGGTAGGAGAACCGGCCGAGATGACATACCTGAAATCGCCGGATGGTTTGACTGCACGATCCATTCACGTTCGATAACCAAGGAGCCCCCATGCCGACCAGGCGCAACCTGTCCTATTTCCATTTCTGCCTCTGCCTGCTAGCAGTTGCAATGTTGTCCGGCTGCGCAAGCCGGAAGATCACCACGTCGGCAGGGGACCAGAGTTACGTGTCGAAGCCGACACCTCAAGTCCAAGCACCTGTGGCAACCAAGCCAGCGCAAGTCCAGATTGAAAAGCCGACGTCCCCGCCTGTGGTAAAAGAAGCAAGGATCGCGGAGCAACCGATTGCCCCCCCCCCGTCGCAGCCGCCGATACCTCAAGCCAGGCCGATCCCAGAGCTCTCCGATATCTTTTTTGACTTCGACCGGTTTGCGATTCGCGATGATGCTCGATCCGTGCTGGAAGGCAATGCCGGTGTTCTGAAGTCGCAATCCGGCGAGAAGATCCTGATCGAAGGCCACTGCGACGAACGGGGCACGAGTGCCTATAACCTGGTCTTGGGCGAACGCCGCGCGCAGGCGACTGCAGGGTATCTCCGGGACCTTGGAGTCCCTTCATCACAGATACAAATCACGAGTTATGGGAAGGAACGCCCATTTTGCACGGAACACAGTGAAGACTGTTGGCAGTCGAATCGACGGACACACTTCAGCAGATAGTCAGCGAATAGGTGAAGATGCCGATCGAAAAAATGGTCCTTGAGAGTCCTTGAATGTAAGGAGGGTCCTGTGAAGAGACGTCGGATGTTGCTCATGTGCTGGCTCAGTCTCATCGCCTTGGCTGGATGCGCCGGCCCCGGCGAAGTCATTCCGCTCGAAATCCACCCCACCGTGACCGGATCGGAAGGGGTCGCAAAGCAGAGGGCCGCCATTCGGGTAGCGGTGGGATCGGTCGAGGACGGTCGGAGCCATAAGGCCGGCCTTGGAGTTCGGACACACCTGTGGGGAGGTGTCAGCTATTTCGATGTCCCCGGAGGCAACCCCGCTGACGTGGTCGCCCAGGCCCTGACCGATTATCTGACCGCGAAGGGTTGGCAGGTGACCAAGCGAGGGGCCGGTGACAAGGAGGCCGATGTTGTCCTCACAGGGAAAATCTTCGACTTATCAGTCCAGGCCAAGAGTCGGGTCGGCTTCACCGAAGTCACGACGAAGACCAAGCTCGCATTACAAGCACAGAATGTCGCAGACGGGAGCACGATCCGCATGACCCTGAATGGGAGCGGAAGCGACGACGTCTTTTGGTTCGATCCGGAGGATGCTCAAGCGCTTGTGAATGACGTCTTAACCGAGAGTTTTGGCAAGTTGGTCCAGGATACGACCGTTGAGAACAAGCTGTTACGGCTGAAAAGCCCATAACAATTCCAACTGCTTCCAGCAAAGAAGAATTCCGATGAAAGTCCGATATATCATGACAGGCGAGAAGATTTTGTGAAATGGGCCGATTGGACGCTCAGCGACGGAGGGCTCGCCGCGAGTCTCAGAAAAGTGGCGAATCGCCACTATCAGGGAGATGAGCTCCGGGAGGCGCTCAATCAAGTTGTGTCAACGCATTACGAAGAGATCAGCCAGATGAGATAGGGACATCTGGCTAAACTCTTTAGGCGTTACATTCCAGATCAAGTATTTCGCGTTCAGCATCGAGCCAATCATTGAGGGCGTAACCGGCGTGGGATCCCCGCCCCAGATAGAGATCATAGGCTCGCTGGGCGATGCGGACTTGTGAATCGTCACTGGGGGAAGCTGGTTGACAGTGAACCGGTTCTTTCTCGTGGTCTGTCGCCTCCCGACTCTGGGTAGACTCGGAGACCTTCCGCCTGTGCGGCTTTTTCACGGTGCCTGTTTTCATAACCCTAACCCTCCTTTATGCAACAGGACAGTCGGCTTGTCCGTCCCTACAGGTATGACCCTGGCCTATGCGGGCATGGAACGATTGTACGTGGTTGTACTTGTCACCGCATAGAGCCCCGGCCCTTTCGCAGTGAGTCGGACTTGCCCGCTGCGGCTCATGCGGTCGAGTTCACAAAAAACCTGATTCCACGTCAGGTCAGGACATTCCAGCACGACTTCTTCCAGTAGACAGCCGGGAGATCGAAAGACCACTTGCATGATTTTTTCGTTGACTTGGCTCATTGGGCTCCTCTCAGTTGGAAATGGTAAAGCCTCTGAGCATTTCACGTGCCACCGGATTCCAGCCATGAGGCAGACTGTGTAAATGGTTGAAAGACGATGCTGACAATTCGTTGTCCACAGCCATGAGAGAAAACGCGAAATAACAGGCAGTGTAGTGTTTCGCAGCAGCGCTGTAGGGAGACGGCTACATGCTGCACTTCAGCATAAGTCGCGCGATACTCGCCTTGAATCATGCAATGCTCATTTACTATCTCGTTAGACTCAGAGAAGTCACCGTCGATCATGTCGCCCTTTGCAACAATGGCTTTTGGGCGGTTGGGGCACTTTGCCCAGAGATTGAAAACAAACTGTCTCGTGCAACTTCATTTCAGCGTCTTAAACCCCTGTGCTATCAACATTCTCTCGATCGGACTCTGCCACAGCCAGATGGCATATCACTTGCTCCTACGTGACCGTCAAGATGAAGCTGAACCTTTCAGCCACACACTCGAGCGCGACAACGCCGGTGTGAACCGCGCTCATGCGCACAACCAAGGAGGAGCCCCATGTCCGTCGCGAAGGTTATCGAGATCAGTGCCGAATCACCGAAGAGTTTCGAAGATGCCATTCAGAGTGGGATTACCCGGGCAGCCAAGACCATCCACGGTATCAAATCAGCTTGGGTGAAGGAGCAACATGTGGTGGTCGACAACAGCAAGGTCAGCTTGTATCGCGTGGACCTCAAAGTCACGTTCGTGTTGGATTGACGTGTCATGAGGGCGGGCGAGGGAGGCGAGGGTTGATCTGGTTCGTCTGGTCTATCTGGTCTGTCTGGTTCAGACAAATAAAGGGGGCAGACCGGATAAACAATAGAGACCGGGCAGTCTTCGCACGCCAACATCGCTGGCGCAGATATTTGGTCGTTAAAGGTGCGCCCTTCGGCCTTTCTCCGTTTCTTGTCGTGCTGGCTTGTTCCCTCGCCTTCAGCTCACCGGGCCAGGCTTCGGAGATCCCCACTGAGGTCGTCCGCTCGACGCTCACCAAAGTCTTCCGCATCCTCGAAGACGAGGCACTCAAAGATCCGGCCAAGCTCATCCCGCGCCGACATATGCTGGAAGAGATCATCGCTTCCCACTTCGACTACGCGGAAATGTCGAAGCGAGCGCTCGCGGCTCACTGGGTTCCACTCACGGCCGGCGAGCAAACCGAATTCGTCGAACTCTTCAAAAGCTTTCTCTCCGACCGCTATGCCGAAAAAATCGAAGGATATTCGGGCGAACAAGTGTCCTATCTCTCCGAACGGATCGAGGGGAACTATGCGGAGGTACGGACCAAGCTGCGGTCGAGCAAAGTCGAAATTCCGATGGATTACCGGCTGCACGGGAAAGACGGAACGTGGCACGCTTACGACCTCATCGTGGACGGAGTCAGCCTGGTGAAGAATTACCGCAGTCAATTCGAGAAGATCATCCGCTCCGACTCCTACCAGGAGCTAGTCCGCCAACTGCAAGCGCGCACTGTCCTCGAGGACAGGAAGAAGCAGGCCTCACCCACGATAGTGCCCCAGTCTCGCCGCCTGAGCCCAACCCTGCCATTTATGCCTCAGCGATTTCGTGACCTGTCCTGACCTGGTGGGACAGTTCCAACGATTGACCTCTCGCTAAGCACGGTTATCTTAGAAGTGAGCGGAGGCCTCGGTGAGAGGAACATTCAAAGGAATCGAGGTCGAGCGTAGGGGTGGTGTGCAGGCTCGCCGACGAGCGGGAAGCCTAAAGCTCCTCCAAGACCTCCACTGTGGACAAAGAGCTCTCTAACCTGCCTCCGCTCTAGTTTTTTATTCCCTGTCTCGTAAACTCCCCAGCACATAAGCTTCTTCAATTCATGGTGTGTTGTTTTTATGAGGCCCATTCAGCGTAGGTCGTCATCTGTGGGAGAATTGCGCGTACTCGGGAGGGATTGAGTAGTAGTGGCAAAACTCAAATTCCCGCAGGATGCTCAAACAGTTCGTCCAGCAAGGCCGCAGGCGAGTCGAAACCGGAGGCGTACCCTCAGAGGTACGTTGAGGATTTCGATGAGCCGAGAACGATGCTGACGGATTGTTTCAGCATCCTGATAACAACGGCCCGCCCTTGTGTGGAACACCGAGACTGCCATCCGAACAAGGTGACGTCCAGCAATCCTTCAGTCGCTCAAGGCCGATTGCCCCGCGCCTCCATCTTCCTATGAGCCCCCTCTAAGGAGCCGTGCCTAGTGGCACCGACGATCGATAGCGCGACCCTCGAACCACCACCCTGCCACTGAAGCAGAAGCGGTGCCCTTTGCACGCCGGCTGCATAAGAGCGGGTCTAGTTCGAACCAGGCTGCTGACCTTTCTGAGCTCTGTCCACCTCCTCCCGTTACCAGTTAACCATTCACTTCCAAGAATCAACGGGAACGTGGCTGCTACAACCGGCCAATGTCT
>Ga0315278_10006641_pt1 | contig 10527 bp, 6 predicted proteins | sample YL17G06_0_MG_FD_203880 | JGI IMG/M metagenome (GOLD analysis project Ga0315278, IMG submission 203880) | Sediment microbial communities from Yellowstone Lake, YNP, Wyoming, USA - YL17G06_0 | ecosystem: Environmental > Aquatic > Freshwater > Lake > Sediment | place: USA: Wyoming | collected... | reverse complement strand
CTCGGTGTGCGCGGGATTGTCTGGCGCACGATCCTTAAGGAGCAAGCCGCCTATCGGGATGTCTTCTTCAGCCTGTGCGAAGGATACCTGCTGAATAATTTCCTCCCTTTTCGGATTGGCGAAATTGGAAAGGCATTCCTGCTCAGCCGAAAATCCGGGCTGGGATTCATGACAGTCCTCCCGACCATTATCATCGAACGCGTTCTCGACCTGGCTTACACCGCGGCGATCCTTCTGGGCGCTGTACCGTTCGTGGTGGGCGCCTCGGGGGCAGGCAGAATTGCACTCATCATCGGCATCGTGATGGTAATTGGGCTGGTGACGCTTTTCTTCATGACCCGGAACCGGGAAAAGGGATTGGATTTATTCCGCCGCCTGACCACCCGCTGGCCGGGGTTTCAGGCGCAGGGTGCCAAATTCCTTGACTCATTGTTTTCCGGTCTTTCGATCCTGACCGATGGCTGGTTGTTTGGACGCGTTCTGCTATGGATGACGCTCAACTGGGCGATTGCCATTTTTCAATTCTACATATTGATACTTGCATTCTTTCCCCAATCCACGCCGCTTTGGTCACTTTTTGGGCTGGGGGCGGTGGCTCTTGGAAACGCGATACCATCCCTGCCCGGGGCATTGGGCACCTTTGAAGGGGCATTCGTGGGTGCCATTACACTCTTGAGCGGTGATCAATCCACTGCACTGGCTGCCGCGCTGACCTCGCACCTGGTTAATTACCTTTCAACCGGCATCATCGGCTTGTACGCCCTGTCGAGCGAAGGGGAGACGCTACTTGGTATATATCAGCAATTGCGAAGGAAAGAGGCCGGGTAAAGACGGATGGTAAAACCATCCGATGGAGGCATCATGGCGCACAACTATCACATCACCGGCGGAGCCGGATTCATAGGTGCCAATTATGTCAACCGCCTGCTGGAGCGCGGCGAAAAAGTCACCATATACGATAATCTCAGCCGGGCAGGGTCCAAGCGCAATCTGACCTGGCTGCAGGATAAATTCGGGCAGGATGGTTTTCAACTGGTCATCGGGGATGTGCGCGATGCTTCGCTTGTTAGAGACTCAAGTCGATCAGCTGATATCATCCTCCACCTGGCCGCACAGGTGGCGGTGACCACCTCCGTGGTTGATCCACGGGAGGATTTCGAGGTCAATGCCGGTGGCACATTCAACCTCCTTGAAGCAGCGCGATTGAACGGTCGCAACCCGGTCTTCCTGTACGCTTCGACCAACAAGGTCTACGGCGGGATGGAAAATGTCAGGGTTCAAGAAGACGCCACCCGCTGGCGTTATGCGGATCTGCCGCAGGGTTGCCCTGAGACACAGCCGCTCGATTTCCACTCGCCCTATGGCTGTTCCAAGGGTGCTGGCGATCAATATGTGCGGGATTATGCACGGATATACAGCCTGCCATCTGTGGTTCTACGGCAGTCCTGCATCTATGGCCCCCGCCAGTTTGGGGTGGAAGACCAGGGCTGGCTGGCATGGATGATCATTGCAGCCGTCACTGGCCGACAACTGACAATTTATGGTGATGGTAAACAGATCCGGGATGTGCTCCATGTGGACGATCTGCTGGATGCTTATGACAATGCCATCGCCCGGATCAGTCAGGTGAAAGGCCGGATCTATAACCTGGGCGGAGGGCCGGAGAATACGCTCTCCGTCTGGACGGAATTCGGCCCGCTGCTCGAAGAACTGCTTGGAAAGCCCATTCCGGTGGCACGCCGAGACTGGCGTCCCGGTGATCAGAAGGTGTTTGTGGCTGACATCCGCAAGGCGGAGGCTGACCTGGGTTGGAAACCGAAGGTGGGTGTGAAGGACGGTGTGGGGAGGCTGTTCAAGTGGGTCATGGAGAATAAAGAATACTTCTAAATCCCGCAATGTAGAATCAGGTCATAAGACGGGAAATTAATCCATTGGGTTATAATCTGTCAGACTTTATCTATGGCACACGAACACATCTCTAACCTTTCCCGGTCCACCATCCGCCGGCTGGCGCTATCTTTGGGCATCACGCTGGTTTTTGTGGTCATCGAAATCATTGCAGGAGTGATCGCAAACTCCCTTGCCTTGCTGACAGACGCGGCGCATAACCTAACCGATGTGCTTGCTCTGGCGCTCACCTGGTGGGCGCTGTGGATCACCACCAAGCCAGCAAATTCAGGCAAGACCTATGGTTACCATCGGGCCGGGATCCTGGTGGCGCTTGTCAACTCGACCACGCTTGTAGTGATCGCCCTGGGGATTTTCTACGAAGGCTGGAAACGATTTGTAACCCCGCCTGATGTGGAAGCCAATATACTTATCGGCGTTGGGGTGGCAGCCGTCGCGGTCAACCTGGTGACAGCCCTGCTGGTGCGGCGCGGGAGCGACCAGGATCTAAACCTGCGCAGCGCTTTCCTGCACTTGATGGGCGATGTGCTGTCGACCGTCGGGGCTGTGGTTGCGGGTGTCATCATCCTTTTCACAGGTTGGAACTGGCTCGACGCGCTGGTCAGTGTGTTGATCGGTTTCCTCATCTTATGGAACGCCTGGGGGATCTTGCGAGAGTCGGTGCAGATCCTGATGGAATCCACTCCGGCTGACATCGACATGGATGCCCTCCAGGGGGACATGCTGGCAGTTGAAGGTGTAAAGGGCGTCCACGACCTGCACGTCTGGAGCATCACCCACTCGCTGCGCACTCTTTCAGCCCATCTGATCAGCGAGGACGTGCCGGTCAGCCAGGGGGCGAAGATCAGGGCTTCCGTGGGGGAGATGCTCACCCACCGCTATGGGATTAACCACGCCACGCTGCAATTGGAGTGTCTTGACTGTGAACCTTTTGGCCTGTATTGCGATATCACCGCCAACAACCATCATCCTTAACCATGCGGATTCTTTCCGTTCTCACCTACTACCGTCCCCACACCTCCGGGCTGACCATCTATGCCGAAAGACTGGCGCGTGCCTTTGCCAGGCGCGGTCACCAGGTGACTGTGATGACCACCCAATACGAGAAATCGTTGGCGCGGGAGGAGATGATGGACGGGGTGAGGGTGATCCGTGTGCCGGTGATGATGCGCATCAGCAAAGGAGTCCTCGCTCCTTCCTTCGTTTTAGATGCCGCGAAACAGATCAGGCAGAATGATGTCCTCCAGTTGCACCTCCCGCAATTCGAAGCCCCGGGTGTGGCTTTGCTTGCCCGCCTGCTAGGTAAACCTGTGGTGCTGACCTATCATTGCGACCTGCGCCTGCCTCCCGGAATTTTTAATCGCATCGTGAACCTGGTGGTTAAGGTGCAAAACAACCTCGCCGCTCTGCTGGCCAATCACCTGGTCACCTATACACAGGATTACGCTGATCATTCGTCATATTTATCCCGTTACCATAATAAATTGACTCCTTTTCTCCCGCCTGTGGAACTTCCTTCAGTCGACAAAAGTCTGGTGGAAGCCTTTGCAGAATTGCATAAGATCCGCCAGAAACGACCTGTGATCGGGATGGTGACCCGTTTCGCGGCAGAGAAAGGTGTGGAGGTTCTTCTCGAGGCGCTGCCTGATGTGCTGAAGGAATATCCATCCGCACAGGTGCTGTTTGCCGGTCAATATCAGAATGTGATCGGCGAAAAGAATTATGCAGGCCGGCTATTTCAACGCATCAAGGGATTTGAAGATATGGGTGCTTGGAAATTCCTGGGCAATCTCAGCCAGCAGCAGCTGGCAGCCTTTTATCCCAACATGGACCTCCTGGTAGTGCCCTCCCTTAATTCCACTGAAGCCTTTGGACTGGTGCAGGTGGAAGCCATGATGAATGGGATCCCCTGCCTGGCCTCGGATCTTCCGGGTGTGAGACGCCCGGTCCAGATGCATGCCATGGGTAAAGTGGTGCCTGTCGGCGACCCGTCTGCCCTGGCAGAGGGAATTCTGGAATTGGTGGCAGGGAAAGCGCAATACAAGTGCGATCAAACCTCCCTAGCAAGGCTCTACGCACCCGAGGCAGTGGCGGCTGAATATGAGCAGCTATTTCAGGAACTATTGAAGAAGAAATGAATGGCAGCGGAAACTGGTCACGAGGCGGGGTGGACCACCTCCCTGCTGAGGAATCATGAGAGATTTCCTGTATCCCCACCTGCGTGACCTTCCTTACTTTCGGGCTCTTATCCGCGCCGTGGAAGCGGCTTATTACCAGACCTTCGATCTGCCTGCCCCTCTCCTTGACGTTGGCTGCGGGGATGGACATTTCGCCTCACTTGTATTCGATCGTAAAATCGATGTGGGCATTGACCCATGGACCAGCCCCATCCATGAAGCCGGTCAGCGGGATTGTTATTCCCTGCTCATCCAGGCAGACGGATCGCAGGCGCCATTCAAAGATGGTGCTTTCGCCAGCGCATTCAGCAATTCGGTCCTTGAGCACATTCCTCAAATCGACGCCGTGCTGGCAGAGACTGCCAGGGTGCTCAGACCCGGTGCCCCATTCTATTTCAACGTGCCCAATGAAAAATACCTGACCGAATTATCCCTATCGCGACTGCTGGGATCGGGATACACCGAATGGTTCCGGAGGGTCACGCGCGTCTCGCATGCGGATGGATTGCAGGTCTGGCAGAAACGGCTGGAGCATGCCGGATTCACGCTGGAACGCTGGTGGCATTATTTTTCCCCGGCTGCCATGCGCGTGTTAGAATGGGGCCATTATTTCGGATTGCCCTCACTGGCAGCCCGAAAAATCACCGGGAAATGGCTGATTTCCACTTCCAGATGGAACCTGTGGCTTACGGAGAAATTCCTCCGGAAGTACGCCTCCACACAACCTGTGGAGGAAGGTACATTCACTTTTTATATCGCCCGGAAGAGGTAGGGTTGGTTCCTTGAGACCCTGCAATCAGGCAGGCGGTTACGATCGCAGATAACATGGCTTTCGACGATCAATATTTCAGATCCCACACCTACAAGGATGTTTCATTCGCCAGATACAGCCAGTACTGGTGGTCGAACCGTTTTTATGCCATTTTGGCTCGCCGTTATGCCAGGCCCGGGGTACGCATGCTGGAAATCGGTTCCGGTCTTGGTCATCTCATCGGTCAATTGGACCAGAGATTTGAGACATACGCAACTGATGTCAGCCAATGGGCATTGACGCAGTCCAAACCAATCGCGAAACGCACCGCACTACAGGTTGCAAATGCAGAAAAGCTGCCTTTCGCCGGGAATACATTTGGATTGGTCATCATCAAGCATGTCATCGAACACCTGCATGACCCAGATTCCGCGATCGCTGAACTGGGACGGGTGACAGCACCGGACGGGGTGCTGATCCTTTCCACGCCCAACCTGTCATCATTATTACGACCCTGGAAAGGCGAAAAATGGATCGGATTCCAGGATCCAACCCATATATCCCTCAAGCCGCCCTCGGAATGGCTGGAGAGAATCCAACAGGCAGGTTTCACGCTGGTCAGGACATTTTCAGATGGGTTCTGGGATGCGCCTTACATCCCGCTGGTTCCAAAACTACTCCAGAAATTGGTCTTCGGTTCGCTGGGTGGGATCCAAGCGGTGGCGGGTCTGCCATTCTTGCCATTGCGCTGGGGTGAGAGTATCATGGTGGTAGCACGGAAAAACCTGACGGATACAGAGAAATAATGAGCGCAGAAAAAACACCACCCGAATTGGAAGATCCCAGTATTCTTGATTATTTGAAATCAAGGCTGAAATTCTGGGAACACAGGCAGGATACAAAATCGGTCCCCGAGGGGAAGGGAATCCCGCGCGTCGCTGAAGCCAGGCCGCAGGCAAAAAAAGCAAAATCGACCCAAACAGATGAAATCAATGAGCAGCAAATTCAAGCTGAGGCATCAGGAACTCCCGTCCAGTCTTTGAAAACATCCCCGGGACGGTATCGCTGGCCGTGGCGGTCGCTGCTCGCACTATTCTTTGCCCTGCTCGGACAGCGAGCCTTCGAACCGTCAGCCAATCGTTCCAACCTTCCTGGATTGATCTTCTATGGATTTGGCTTTGCCTGGCTCATTCTTGCCATGCTGCGTAAAGAATGGGCTGCCCCCACATACCCGGAACCAGGCGCCCGCACCGACACGTTGAGGGTGCGCCGCCTGCCGCTCATCCTGGCGATCATCTTCTGCGCGGCGGCTTTCCTGACCCTCGGTGGAAACATGTTCACACAGGTGAATGTCACCTTGTGGATCCTGGCGATCATTTTCTTTGCCTGGAGTTTCTGGCTGACAGACGATACCCAACCCCGATTCTGGCAGCGGGTGAGAGACTTTCTCAAACGCGATCGCTGGGACATCAATGTCACCCGTTGGAGCCTGCTGGTGCTGGCTGTGGCAGCGGTGGTGGTCTTCTTCCGTATTTACAACCTTGGAGGGGCGCCGGCTGAGCCGTTCAGCGACCACGCGGAAAAGATACTGGATGTTTACGATGTATCGCAGGGCTCCACCGACATTTTCTTCCCGCGCAATACAGGCCGCGAAGCGATGCAAATGTACCTCACTCTCGCGGTCGCCTGGCTATTTAACACCGGACTATCGTTCCTGAGTTTAAAGATTGGAACAGTATTCTGTGGACTGGCGACCCTCCCGTATATGTACCTGCTCGGTAAGGAGTTCGGAGGCAGGCGGCTTGCACTACTTGCCGTGTTGTTTGTTGGGATCGCCTATTGGCCGAATGTTATCAGCCGGGCCGGGTTGCGTTTCCCGCTCTACCCGCTTTTTGTTGCTCCGACGCTTTTTTACTTGCTGCGCGGGCTGCGGACTCGCAATCGCAACGATTTCATCCTTTGCGGACTTTTCCTTGGCCTTGGGTTGCATGGCTACAGTCCTTTCAGGATCATGCCCATCGTGGTGCTGGTTGCGTTGGGGCTATACCTGCTGCATGCCCAGTCCAGGGGCAACCGCAAGCAGGTGATCGTCTGGTTATCCATCCTGGCCATCATGGCGTTGATCGTTTTTCTACCGCTGGCGCGATACTGGCTGGACAATCCACAAACCTTCAGTTACCGCGCTTTTTCAAGGCTCGGTTCAGTGGAAACCCCTTTACCAGGTCCTGCATGGCAGATCCTGCTATCAAATACCTGGAATGCGCTGCGCATGTTCAACTGGGATAACGGTGAAATCTGGGTCCACTCGGTCCCGCATCGACCTGCGCTGGATGTTGTCTCAGGGGCGCTATTCCTGATCGGTGTGTTGCTGATGCTGTACCGCTATCTCCGCCGGCGCCATTGGCAGGACCTGTTCCTTCTGTTGACCGTGCCTCTATTGCAACTCCCCTCCATCCTTTCACTCGCTTTTCCGGCGGAGAATCCCGCTTTGAACCGGGCTGCCGGGGCGCTGGTGCCCACCTTTCTGCTGGTGGCGATCGCCCTCGACGGGCTGCTGGAAAGGATTATGCACCCAGACGAAACATCAGCAGCTTCCACCGGTTCGGAGGCAACCCGGGTGAGATCGCTGACCGGTACTGTAATTTCGTGGGTGCTTGTTCTTCTCCTGGCAGGCTGGTCTTCCTTTCAGAACTATGACCTGGTTTTCAATCAATATGCCAGACAATATGCTGCCGGCGCCTGGAACTCGTCCGAGATGGGAGCAGTCATCAAGCAATTCGGGCAGACCTTTGGCTCCACAGACAAAGCCTGGATCGTTCCATATCCCTACTGGGTGGACACGCGCCTGCCGGGGGTCTGGGCAGGGATCCCGAATCGCGACTTTGCGATATGGTCAAAGGATTTCGAAGCAACGCTGGATGTGGAGGGTACAAAATTATTCATAATCAATATGCAGGATACGGAGGCAATGGATCATTTAAGGGCATTGTATCCAACCGGGGCCTGGAGCCATTTCATATCCAATACAGGACTGGAAGGGAAGGACTTCATGATCTTTCTGGTTCCAGCGGTGAGATGAGCAAGGCGATATGATCGAAGCCCCGGTTTCCAATCCCAAAAGAAGATCCTCCTGGTCGTTTGATCTATTGTTGATCCTTGTCCTCATTCTGGGGGCATATTTCCGATTGAGCGGGAGCGACTGGGGGGAACTGAACATCCAGCATCCGGATGAGAACTTCATGACCTCCGTGACACTGGGCATCCAGCCAGTGCACAGCCTGGCAGAATACTTTAACACCTCCCTATCCACGCTCAATCCTGGTGTGGTTGGCTACCCAGCCTACGTCTATGGGACTCTGCCGATCTTTATCGTCCGCTATCTGGCTGAGTCATTCGGGAAATTAAATGCGGTGACCCTCTTCGGCCGCCAGCTTTCAGCGTTTGCGGATCTTGGCACCATCGCCCTGCTATATTTCATCGTAAAGAGGGTCTACGGGGCCAGGGTGGCATTGCTGGCAGCGGCATTTTCAGCCGTGGCGGTCATGCAGATCCAGCAGTCACACTTTTTCACAACAGATAGTTTTTCAACATTTTTTTCTGTCCTGAGCCTGCTCGTTGCCACAACGATCGCCACAGGCTCCTGGAAGGGACCCAGCGAAGAGGTGAACGTTGGGGGGAAGGAATTCTCCCTTGCTTCCAGAATCAGAAGGTTTTTCGCGCGCTTATTTTCCGATCCTCTCACCTACCAGACCGTAGCTTTCGGGATAACACTGGGCATGGCGACCGCATCCAAACTCAATGCGGCAGCCATGGCAGTGGTCCTTCCGATCGCGCTCCTGGTCCGATACTACAATTGGCGTTCGCAGGTGAATGGCAAAGCTGAAAATGGAACTGAGCACAACGACCGAGCACCCCTTGAAGATTTCATTGCCAAAGCATTGATTTTCCTGGTCATCGGCGCAATCATCTCCGTGCTGGCATTCCGTGTCTTTCAACCGTATGCCTTCAGCGGACCAGGTTTCTTTGGCATCAAGCTCAATCCGGAGTGGGTTCAAAAAGTACGCGAGCAATTACTCCAGGCAAGCCCGAATGCAGATTTGAATTGGGCGCTGCAATGGGCGCGCCGCAACCATTTTTATTCATTTCAAAACCTGACCACCTGGGGATTGGGTTTGCCCCTTGGCATCCTTGCCTGGGCAGGTTTCCTGTGGATGGGTTGGCGGATGTTGAAAGGGGAATGGCGGCAGCATCTCCTGCTCTGGAGCTGGACAGGGATATATTTTCTCTGGCAGTCGCTGCAATACAACCCGACCATGCGCTACCAATTGCCAATCTATCCATTATTGGCGATGATGGCAGCCTGGATGGTTTTCTACTGGTTGAAACCCCGCCAGGCGGGGCAAAAAACCCTGATCTGGCAGGCCATCCTGGCTGGCGTGATCGGCATTTTTGTTCTCGCGGCCACCGGCGCGTATGCCTTTGCATTCAGCCGCATCTACGTCCGTCCGGAGACGCGCATTGCAGCCTCGAAATGGATCTATCAGAATGTGCCCGGTCCGATCAATTTACAGGTGCGCACCTCCGATGGGACCACCTATCAGCAGCCTCTTCCGTTTCCCGCCGAGTCGGTCATCCAGGCCGGCCTTCCCTACGAGATGGTCTTCAACTCCCAGAATGAAGGCGAGTTGACCTCGATCCTGCTCGGTCATCTGGCGGATACATCCGTTTCAGGTGTACAAACCCTGCAGCTTTCCCTCTCGACGGTTACCAATCCGCAACCGCAACAGGTGCTTGCCAGCCTTGTAAAGATGGCGGATTTCACTCCCCGCAATGACCCGCGCGGCGACCAGGTATTGCTGACTCTAGACCATCCCGTGCACCTTCAACAAGGGATTTCATATTACCTTCAGATCCAGACAAGCGGCGGGATGCTGGTTCTGAACGGCGCTTCCGTTGCGAATGAAACCGACTACGATTACCCGCTACCTTTCCGGACCGCCTCGTATGACGCATTCGGAGGAATCTACCGCGGCGGGTTGAACCTGCAGGTGTATTGGGATGATAACACCGACAAAGTCATCCGCTTCCAGAGCGTGCTGGACCAGGCAGATTATATTTTCGTTCCCACCAACCACCAGTATGGGCAGATCACGCGTCTTCCCGAACGATATCCATTGACCACGGAATACTACCGCCAATTATTAGGCTGTCCGGCGGAGAAAGAAATCATCTGGTGCTACCGGGTGGCAGAACGGGGTATGTTCCAGGGAAGCCTGGGCTTTGATCTGGTTGCGACCTTCGAATCCTACCCGACCATCGGTCCCCTGGTGATCAATGACCAGCCTGCCGAAGAAGCCTTTACCTTTTACGACCATCCGAAGGCGTTGATCTTCAGGAAAAGTACCGCTTACGATCCGGCAAAAATTGCCTCGTTCCTCGCAAGTGTGGACATCAGCCATGCCATCCATCTGACACCCGGCCAGGCTGACAACTATAAAAGCCTGATGCTTCCCTCTGATCAATGGTCGATCGAGCAGGCAGGCGGGACATGGTCAGAATTGTTCAATCGGGATGCCCTCTACAATCGATATCCAGGCTTGGGACTTGTGCTCTGGTATGTGCTCATCCTTGCACTCGGGCTTTTTGTCTACCCGCTCGTACGAGCAGCGTTCCCGGGTCTGGCGGATCATG
>Ga0315278_10006638_pt1 | contig 10528 bp, 8 predicted proteins | sample YL17G06_0_MG_FD_203880 | JGI IMG/M metagenome (GOLD analysis project Ga0315278, IMG submission 203880) | Sediment microbial communities from Yellowstone Lake, YNP, Wyoming, USA - YL17G06_0 | ecosystem: Environmental > Aquatic > Freshwater > Lake > Sediment | place: USA: Wyoming | collected... | reverse complement strand
ACGGAGGAGATGGTGGTGACCAGGTCCACGCCCGCTGCGGCCACCAGGAACATGGAGACCGCAGCCAGGCCCAGGTAGAGAAAGATAAAGCCGGCGATGCTGGCAAAAATTTCGGGGGGCACGACTTGGTCGCCCAGCTTCAGGCGCACCACCGCCCGGGGGTGGATGAGACGGATGAGCTCCCTGTAGCCATGCTTGATTACCACCATGATGCGCATGCACTTGACCGCGCCACCGGTGGAGCCTACGGATGCCCCCACCACCATGCACAGGAGGAGGAGGCAAAGGGACAGGGGCGGCCAAAGTTCGAAATTTCCGGTGGCAAAACCCGTGGTGGTAGTGATGGACACCACGGTGAAGGAAGCGTATTGCAACGCTTTCCAAAAGGACTCATAGGTTCTGAAGCAGTTCACCGAGATAATAAGGGTGAGGAGCAGCAAAAATCCCATGAAAAAGCGGAACTCCGGGTCCCGCCACATGGCCAGGGGTTTTCCCCGGAAGAGCTGGAAGTGCAGGGCGAAGTTGATGCCCCCCAGGAGCATGAAGATGGTCACCACCACATCGATATAAACGCTCTGGTAGTAGCCGATGGAGGCGTTCTTGGTGGAGAAGCCGCCGGTGGCCAGGGTGCCGAAAGTGTGACAGAGGGCGTCCAGGAGATTCATGCCCCCCAGCATCAGGAGGATGGTTTCGGCCACTGTGAAGGCCACGTAAACCTTCCAGAGGATCATGGCAGTGTCTTTGAGGCGGGGTTTGAGCTTGTCCACCATCGGCCCCGGCACCTCGGCCTTGTAGAGCTGCATGCCGCCCACCCCCAGGAAGGGGAGGATGGCCAGCCCCAGGACAACGATGCCCAGGCCGCCCAGCCAGTGGGTCAGGCTGCGCCAGAAGAGGATGCCCGGGGCCACGATTTCCACGTCCCTGATAACCGAAGCCCCGGTGGTGGTGAAGCCCGAGATGGTTTCGAAGATGCAGTCCACCGGATGGGGGAGGACGCCGGAGAAATAAAAGGGCAGTCCGCCGAAGACGCTGGCCGCCACCCACCCCAGGGTGGTGATGGCCATGCCCTCCCGGTGACTGATGACGCCTTTGACCCGGCCTCGCCGGAAGATCAGGTAGAGGAAAAGGCCCACGCCCACGGTGATGGCTGCCGAAGTGATGAGCGGCAGGGCGCTGCCGTCCCAATAATAGCAGGAGAAGCCCAGGGGGACGAGCATGCACAGGCCGATGCAGACGATCAGGGCACCCAGGATATGGAGCATGACAGACCAGCGGATCATGGGAGGCTCACCGTTTGGCCATGAGGGCCTGTTCCACCAGGGGGATGACCGCACCGGTGGAGAGAATCAGCAACCGGTCTCCTGGCTCAATGACCGTATCCCCGCTGGGAATTATGACTTCGTCGCCCCGAAAAATGCACAAGAACAGGGCTGCTTTGGGAAACTGCAGATCCTTGAGGGGCTTGCCAACAATGGCAGATGTGGCCAAAGCCTCGGCTTCCAGGACTTCGGCGGCCTTGCCCCGGATGGAGACACTAGAGATGACCTTGCCCCGGCGCATATACGGGAAGAGAGCGTTGATGGCCGAAAGCCGGGGGCTGACGATGTGGTCGATACCGATGGTCTGGACCAGGGGCATATACTGCACCTTGTTGATCCGGGCGATGGTCTTTTTGGCGCCCAATTGTTTGGCCAGGAGACACGAGAGGATGTTCATCTCCTCGTCCCAGGTCACCGCCACCACCATGTCCATGTGACCGATGTTTTCCTGCTCCAGGAACTTCTGATCGGTGGCCAAACCCTGGAGCACAATGGTGCGGTTGAGCTTGGCGGAGAGCATTTGACAACGCTGAGGGTCTTTTTCGATGAGCTTGACGTTTAAGCGCCGGGATTCCAGTTTCTTGGCCAGGGGGAAGCCGATATTGCCGCCGCCTACCACCAGGATATTTTTCAGGGGGGTAGTCTGCTTACCGAAGAGCCGCAGGATGTTCTCGATGTCCTGGGTCTGACAGACGAAATAGACGAGGTCGCCGGCCCGCAGGGTGTCTTTGCCCTTGGGGATAATGAGTTCCTCATCACGTACCAGGGCGGCGATAATCATGCGGTTGCGCTCGATCTTGTCTGGGAGTTCCATGAGCTTCAAGCCGTTCAAGGGACTTTCGGCGGGGAGAATTTTTCCCAGCATCTTGATGCGTCCGCCCACAAAGTCATTGACCTCCTCCACGTCCGGGGCGCTCATGATGCGCAGGATGGAATTGACCACTTCCATCTCGGGGTTGATGACCAGGTCGATGTTAAGAATGTTCCGGGTGAGGGCCTCCCGGTAGTACATGTAGTCCGGGTTGCGGATGAGGGTGACTTTCTGGATGTTGGGGGCGATGACGTTGGCGAAGAAGCAGGCGATGAGGTTGACTTCGTCGCTATCGGTGACTGCCAGGATGGTGTCGGCATTCTTCAGGCCCGACTCTTCCAGAACCCTGGGGTTGGAGCCGGAGCCTAACAGGACTTGCACATCTAGGTGATCGCTCACCCTATTGAGGGCTTCCGGGTTGATGTCGATGACCACCACTTCCTTTTTTTCCTGGGCCAGCCACTCGGCAAAGTGATAGCCTACCTCACCGGCGCCAATGATGATGATTTTCAAAGCGGGAACCTCGCTTCATCCGTGCAGTTGTTTTTCTAAAGAAGCAGATTGTGGTTTTCCTGGTTTCTGCATTTGTGGTAAATATAATATGTTCAAAGTTTGAAATTTCATATGCCTAAAATGATATTTTGTTAATCTTTCATTAAAATGGCGAGTGCTCGCATTTTCAGATGCCTCCTGCCCCAGACCCTATTGATCGGGGGGCAGGTCACCGAGGATCTCTCTACCCGGGCAGAGCACTGGTCTATGATATGATATTGAAAGATTGGATGAATTCGCGGACTTTTGGGTGATTTTGAGATTCATAATTTTCTTTCCAGGACCAGAAGGCCATCCCTGGTCAAGTCGCAATGGGAATCTACACATGCATTAAAATTGGATCAACTAAGCGGTTTCAAAGTTAACGACCAACGCTCCCCCTTTTTCCCTTCAGGCTCAAAACGTCCCTTCTTAACAAAAAATTAACGGCCCCGCCCCAAATCTTAACTGCAATTTAATATCCCCCCATGCTATTTTTCTTGGTGATGTCCACTGTCCCCTAAGCATGGACAATGTAGAGATTCAAGGCTCCAAGCCCCGGCCTGCAACGGTTCTGTTTCCCAAAGAAGCAATCTGGCTCCCGGCTGGCCTTCAGGAATCTCAATTAAAATCCTTTCTGAAAGCTCAATTGATTGGAGGTTTCCATGTCAGAAACTAAAAAAGTTAAAGAGTTAATGATTCCCCTGGAAGATTATCCCCACATCCCCTACTGGTTCACCCTCCGCCAGGCCATGGCCATTGTGCGGGAGGCGGCCATAAAATTTGAAGGCTCCTTTGAGCCCCGGGCGGTCCTGGTTTTTGATGAAAAGTACCAGCTCATGGGCATGTTGACCCTGCGGGATATTATTAAGGGGCTGGAGCCGCGCTTCATGCATGAGACCGCGCTGGTCAAATCCGACCCCAACCTCACCGTGTTAATGGGCGATCTTTTCGGTCCCGGTATGCGGGAGGCCTCGCAAAAACCCGTGAGTGAAGTCATGAGCCCCATCAAAATCACCGTGCAGGGCAGCGACCCCATTGCCAAGGCCCTCTTCTTAATGATCAAGGAAGGCGTGGGCGTGATGCCGGTGATCCAGGAGAGCAAAGTGGCCGGCATGATTCGCCTGAGCGATCTCTTTAAAGAGATCTCCGACATGGTACTGGGCGATTGAGCCTAGTCTCGGACTTCCAAAGCATAGAAGGAGCTAATTGTCATGGCGGAAGATATTAAGAAAATGCCCGTAGGTGCCGGTCTGCCGGAGATGCCCGAAGAGATCACCCTGGCGCCCAAAATGGACGTCATCGACTGGCGGCGCATCGTCTTCATACTCCTGGGCCTGGCCCTGTTTTTCCTGTTCTATTTCATGCCGGAGTTTGCGGACGCGGTGGATCCCTCCGGCAAGCACTTTCCCCTGCCGCCCCAAGGCCGGATGGCCCTGGGCCTCTTTCTCATGGCCGCGGTCTGGTGGATCTTTGAGGTGATGCCCATCGGCGCCACCGCCATCGCCATCGGCCTGTTCCAGACCATCTTTATGATTCGCACCGCGGATGCGGCCCTGAAAGACTTCTTTGACCCATCCGTGTGGTTCATTTTCGGCTCCGTGGTTATGGGCACGGCCTTCGCGGTCTCCGGGCTCACCAAGCGCATGGCCTACAAGATGTTGAACATCGTCGGCGAGAAAACCAATTTTATCCTGTTAGGCACCTTCATCATCATCGCCGGCATGACCCTGCTCATGGCCCACACTGCGGTGGCCGCGGCCATCTTCCCGCTGCTGGTGGCCATCCATTCCTTATACAGCGAGTCCGACCAGCCCACCCGGTTCGGTAAGGGCCTGTTCATCGGCATGGCCTGGACCGCGGGCGCGGGCTCGGTCATCACCTTCCTGGGGTCGGCCCGGGCGGTGGCCGGCGCCGGCATGTTCCAGAAGTTCACCGGCGGCACGGAAATCGGCTTCTTTCAGCTCATCTGGTACATGCTCCCCCTGGGAGCGCTCATGGTGTTCTGCATCTGGCTCATTGTGATCACTTTCTTTAAACCCGAGAGGTCCACCATCGACGGGTTGCGGGATCGGGTGGCCAACCTGGGGAAAGAGCTGGGACCCATGAACAGCAAGGAAAAATTTGTCATCTTCATGGTGATCGTGGTCCTGGCCCTGTTCATGATGAAATCCTTCTCCCCCATCCCCTTCTTTAAGAACATGGACCGGGCGGCCATCATGATCGTCGCCACCGTGCTCTTCTTCCTCACCCGCACCCTCAGCGTGGAAGACATGGAGACCATTCCCTGGAACATCATCTTGCTGTTCGGCGGGGCCATGTCCATCGGCTACTGTCTCTATGACACCAAGGCGGCGGAATGGATGGCCGTAAGCTGGGTCAGCTGGTTCCAGAAGTCCCCCTGGCTGGTGTTCGTCCTGGCCATCGCCTTCTTTGTCCTGTGCATGACCAACTTCATCATGAACGTGGCGGCCATCGCCATCACCCTGCCGGTGTCCCTGGTCATCGCCCGGTATCTGGGCGTGGCCCCGGAAGTTATCTTCTTCGCATCGCTCGCCACCGCGGGCATGCCCTTCAACCTGCTCATCGGAGCGGCCCCCAATGCCATTGCCTATGAGAGCAAGCAGTTCACGGCCGGGGAGTTCTTTGTTTACGGCTGGATTCCCAGCGTCGTCCTCATGGCCTTTCTGGCGGTGTTCTGCTACTTCATCTGGCCCATGATGGGTATGCCGGTGCTGCTGCCCAAGTGATGAATGATCGTTCTCGTTCCCAAGTTAAACTTGGAAACGAGAACGAGAACGGGAACTTGGGAACGAGAAGAGAAAAATCACGCGATGCTTAAAGGGGATTGAAAATGCGCCATAGGATGGTTTCCTTTCTAAATATCCTGATCTTCCTGTTAATCGCCGGATTGTTGGCAGCCTCGGCGGTTGTTGCCGCCCCGGCCCCGGTGGGCGACCACCTGGCCATCTCCGGGCGGGTCACCAACCCCATGGGCAAGGGCCTCAAGGAAGTGGAAGTAGAGGTGCTGGTGAACGGCCAGCACGTTAAGCCTACGGGCAAGGACGTTGAAGTTGTCACCGGCAAACCCGGCGGATTTGTGGCGGATTTTATTTTGCCGCCGGGGACCCTGCCCGGCGCCAAGGTGGAGGTCAAGGCCGCCAAGCCCTCCTGGAAGCCCATCCCGGCCACCCCGGTGAAGGTCGTGGAGGCCGGCGTCGACGCCCAGGGCAACAAACTCTTCCAGGCGGCCCAGAACCTCACCCTGAACCGCACCACTACCCCGGGCTTCTGGATCGCCGCCCTCGTCCTGCTGCTGGTCTATGTGGTCATCTCGTTTGAGTTGATGCACCGCACCCTGGTGGCCTTCCTGGGGGCCGCCATTATCCTGTTTGTCACCTACACCCTGGGCACCTTCGACAAGTCTTTTTACATCATCTCCTTTGACGACGCCATGGGGGCCATCGACCTGAACGTCATCTTCTTGCTTATGGGCATGATGATCTTCGTGGGGGTGATGAAAAAGACCGGGATGTTTCAATTCCTGGCCTTTAAGGCCTATGCCATGGCCAAAGGCAATGTCTTTGTCCTGTCCTTCGTCCTCCAGATAGTGACCGCGGTCATTTCGGCCTTTCTGGACAACGTCACCACCATGCTCCTGGTGCTGCCGGTGACCATCGAAATCGCGGTGACCCTGAAGATCAACCCCTTGACCCTTCTGGTCCCCGAGGCCTTCGCCTCTAACGTCGGCGGCACCGCCACCTTGATCGGCGACCCGCCCAACATCCTCATCGGCTCCTATGCCGGGCTGACCTTCGGCCAGTTCGTGCAGAACCTGGCCCTCATCTGCTCCATCTGCCTGATAGCCTCCTCCTTGTTCTTAGTATGGTGGAACAAGAAAGAATACCTCAAGGCCGATGTCAAGGATGTGCCCCGCACCATCGCATTTTTAAAGGAGCAGTACAAAATCACCAACAAGAAGCTGATGAACCAGGGCCTCATCCTGCTGGGGTTCACCATCCTGCTCTTTGCCGTCCACGGGTTCCTGCACATGCCGGTAGCCATTGCGGCCCTGATCGGCTCCCTGGTGCTGGTGGCCCTCTCCGGGGAGGACATCGTGGAACTCCTGGAAAAAGAGGTGGAGTGGCCCACCCTGGTCTTCTTCATCGGCCTGTTCATGGTCATCGCCGGGGCCGAAGAAACGGGCCTGATTCAGATAATCGCCAACTTCGTCAAAGACCTCTCCGGGGGCAATCTCACCGTGGCCATCATCCTCGTCCTGTGGGTGAGCGCCATTGCCTCGGCCTTCATTGACAATATTCCCTTCACCGCCACCATGCTGCCCATCATCGCCTTCCTGAACCAGACCATTCCCGGGGCGGAGTCCGGCGTGCTCTGGTGGTCCCTGTCCCTGGGGGCCTGTCTCGGGGGGAACGGCACCATGATCGGGGCCAGCGCCAACGTGGTCACCGTGGGCCTGGCGGAAAAGGCGGGCTACCACATCTCCTTCCTGGAATACATGAAGGCCTGCTGGTGGCCCATGATGATCACCGTCACCATTGCCATGGTCTATCTGTTGATCGCTTATTGATACCTGGATTTTGTTGTTTCGGGCCAAAGAACCTGATAAAATAGGACAAATGGTAAAAAGTCCTCAGAAGAAAGGATAAGCAGGCCAGGGGAAGCCTGGCCAAGCAGCGAAACATAATCGGTCGAGAATAATAAGGCCTGCCTGGTGGAGACTGTCAACCCGGCAGGCCTTTGTCTTTCATTAGCAAAACAGCTAACTATTGGGAAATATAAAAATAAGGAGGAATACGGGCCCACTTGACCCATCATAGTAAGATGCGCATTGGTAGTCCATCGGGAGGATAATGATGACCCAGATTATCTTGGCAAACAACGGCAATACTCCTTGGGACAAAGACAAAATCTTTCAGGGCTCAAAAGATATTTCACTGGATGACCTCGGCAGGGAAGAAGCCTGGGCAGTAGGGCATTGGTTGAAAGATCAAACCTTGCCTATCCGGTTTGTTGCCAATCCCGCCGTCGGGTGAATACAATTACCGCTATAGAGCGGTTTGTACGTAGGCGCTGAGGCATGGGCTGCCAGCTCTAAGGCGGAGTTGAAGGTCTTCATCGGGTAGAAGCGCCGATTGAACCGGAACACAAATTCGTTGAGGTAAGCCTGCAAGTGACGGTGGCTAACGCAGGAATGCGTCCCAAGCAACCATGTTTTGAGGTTTGAGGAAACGATGTGGATCATCGGGAGGTGAGCTTCGGTTCTTTCGGGGTCTCCATCAAACACCAACGGTTCGTGAGCGTAACCCTCGGAAAGCCTCGGGGGTCCATTCAGGCAAATTGCCTTCGATTCACTGAATTGGCAACAAACCGGATAGGCAAGGATCAAACCATCCATGCCGCCTACACTTCCCCTCTTTCTCGGGCCAGGGACACCGCGATAGCCATCGCCCGCCACCACGACCTGGAAGTGTTGGACCTGTCCTGCCTCGCTGATCTGAGCTATGGGGACTGGGAAGGAATCCCCTTGAAAGAGGTCAAAGTTAAGTATGCCGATCTCTATCACCAATGGGAAACAGCTCCCCACACTGTTTGTTTTCCCAACGGAGAACCCCTGGCGGTGTTGCGCACTCGCGCTCTGGCAGCGGTGGAAGAGGTGGTTCAGCGCCACCCGGACCAGACGGTGCTGCTTATGACCCACCGGGCGGTGAACAAAGTCCTGATCGCCGCGTTCATCGGCCTGGACAACTCAAACTTCTGGCGCATCGCCCAGGACACTACTGCCATCAATCGCTTTCATCTGGTGGAAGACAACCGAAGGGTGGGGAAGACCTGGTACATTGCTTCCATTAATGAAACCGGTCACCTGCGGGGCATGATGCGGGGGGCATATGTAGATTTTTAAGGTTTCGGTTCCTGCCTTACAGGGTCTTTATGCTGAATTAGCCGGGCGGCTCTATTTAAAGACCGCTCGGCTTTAATCCGAGATTATGCTGCAGACTTAACTGCATACCACCTTTGAGCATAAACATCTGCCGCACCTTATCCCGCAGCTAACTTGCCAGGGTCTATATTTATCGCTTGAGTGGAAAAAATTCCAAGCATAGTTTGGTTATGGTTACTTTTTTGAGAGAGAGTTTTCATATTTGTGGTAAATATCTTATAGGCAAAGTGAGAAATTTCCTATGTCCCAAATATACCTCTCTTAACATAAATATTGAGATGGCGAGAGAGCCCTTTTTCAGACGCCTGCTGCCCTATGGCAAAATGCCCCAGACCCTGTTGATCGGGGGCTTTGCGGGAGTTATTCTGGCTGGAACCCTGGCCCTCCTACTGCCGTGGTCCCAAACCAAAGGTGAGGTGGGATTTGTCGACGCGCTGTTTACTTCGACCTCGGCGGTCTGCGTCACCGGCCTGGTGGTAATTGACACCGGCACGGCTTTCACCCTGTTTGGCCAAACGGTGATCGTTGCCCTTATCCAGATAGGCGGTCTGGGCATCATGACCTTTGCCTCCCTGGCTTATCTCATGCTGGGCCGGCGCCTGTCTCTGGCGTCCCAGGCGGCCTTGCACGACGCCTTCTTCCAACAGGATCTGGGCATCGAATTTAAAAGAAAATTCTTTCAGATATTGCTGATTACTGTAAGCATTGAACTGGCGGGAATCTTATGTATCTTCCTGGCTCTCCTATGGCGCCAAGCCCCTGCTTCAGAGGCTTTGTTTTCAGCGTTTTTTCACTCCATCTCCGCCTTTTGCAATGCCGGCTTCTCCATCTACAAAGACAATCTCATCGGGTTGCGGAACAGCCCGGTAATCATGACCACGATCATGTCCCTCATCGTCCTGGGCGGGTTGGGGCATATGGTGATTTTCGAGGTCTGGCATCATGGCAAAAACTGGTTTTTCCGGTCAAACCCGTCTGGTCCCCACCCCATTTCCACTCATTCCAGGATAGTCCTGAGGACGACCCTGGCGTTGATTACCATCGGCACGCTGGGCATAGTCATCCTGGGCTTGACCGCGGCGGAGACCACCTGGGGGATGAAACTATCTTCGGCCCTGTTCCAATCCATCACCGCCCGCACCGCCGGTTTCAACACGGTAGATTTCGGAATCATGCCGTTGGCCTCTTTGCTGCTCATCGTCCTACTCATGTTCATCGGCGGCTCCCCCGGTTCCTGCGCCGGCGGGGTCAAGACTACCGCGCTGGCCATTTCCCTGGCGGAGTTCAAGGCTAAATTGAAAGGTGAGGAACAGGTGGTCATCCTTGACCGCCGGGTGCCCAAAACAATCCTGGACCGTACCATGGTGTTGATCCGCCTGGCGATCCTCTGGAATCTGATGGGGGTACTGCTGTTGTTGTACACTGAAACCGGCCGGCCCGGGGTGGGCCTCCATGATGTCCTGTTTGAGCAAATTTCCGCCTTCGGCACGGTGGGCCTTTCCACCGGGCTGACGGATAAGCTGACCGTGTTTGGCCGTCTCTGGATTACCGCCACCATGTTTGTGGGCCGGCTGGGGCCGCTGACCATAGCCATGGGGCTTCTCCCTGCAACCCACACTCATGTTAAATATCCCGAAGGCAGGATAATGATCGGATGAAAGAAAAAAAACACATTGTCGTTATCGGTTTGGGGGAGTTCGGTCAGGAGTTGGCCCAACAGCTGGCCAAGGAATGTGAGGTGCTGGCCCTGGACCGGGAAGATGCCATGGTGGAGGCCATCCTTGATAAGGTGCAGCGGGCCCTGATCCTGGATGTGCGCGACTTTCACGCCCTGAGTTCCGTAGTTACCGGAGATTTTGACGAGGCCATCGTCAGCATGGGTGAAAGTTTGGAATCCAGCAT
>Ga0315278_10006636_pt1 | contig 10530 bp, 10 predicted proteins | sample YL17G06_0_MG_FD_203880 | JGI IMG/M metagenome (GOLD analysis project Ga0315278, IMG submission 203880) | Sediment microbial communities from Yellowstone Lake, YNP, Wyoming, USA - YL17G06_0 | ecosystem: Environmental > Aquatic > Freshwater > Lake > Sediment | place: USA: Wyoming | collected... | reverse complement strand
CGTCACCGGGGTCTATGGCATCTCTTTCGTCCTCGTTATCTTCCAGGGCTTTTTCGTCTTTTCCATCCTATCCTCGAAAAGAGGTCCGTTCGCCGCGGGGATCATCCTCCTCGTCCTCGTTCACCTCGGCGGATTCTTGAGCCTTCATAAAGTCCCCGAGACTCCGGACTCCTTCCCCGCCGCGGTCATCCAGGGAAACGTCTCCTCGGACATCTATTGGAACCAGATCGCGGCCAGCGACGTGCTGACCCTCTTCGAAAATCATGTCGAACTCACCCGGCAGGCCTCCGAAAAGGGCGCCCGGCTCATCATCTGGCCGGAATTCACGGTCCCCCTCTGTTTTTCGTGCCAGGATCCGATCTATCAGAGCTTCCGGCGCATCCTTTCCCAGTTCGTCCAGGACACTCAAAACACGCTTCTCCTGGGCACGAACGAAACGACCGGGCCTCCCGGCCAAGAAAAGTACTTCAATACGGCCCTCTGCCTGGGCCCGGATCTCCGTATCACGAAATATGCCAAGATGCACCTCGTTCCATTCGGCGAATACACGCCGTACAAAAAAATCTTCGGCTTCATCGAAAAAATGACGCACGCCATCGGAGAAGTGACGCCCGGAACCGAACCCCTCCTCCATTCGTTCAACCAATGGAAATTCGGTTCGCCGATCTGCTACGAGATCATTTTCCCCGACCTCGTCCGCCGCTTCTCAAAAAAGGGGGCGAACTTTCTCGTGACCATCACCAACGACGGCTGGTACGGAACAAGCGCGGCCCCCTATCAGCATTTCGCCAACGCCGTCTTGCGAGCCGTCGAAAACAGGCGCTTCCTCCTCCGCGCGGCGACGACGGGCATCAGCGGCATCATCGATCCGTACGGGCGGATCGTCGTCCAGTCCGAAATCGGAACGAAAGCATTTCTGACCGGCACGATCACGCCATCGAAAGACATCACCTTTTACGCCCGTTTTGGCGACGTCTTCTCCCTCCTCTGCTTGACCGCGAGCCTCGTCTTCTTAATTCCGGCCATTGTTAAGAGAAAACCATGAACCCCATCAACCCGGCGGCCCTGGAACATTATAACGACCTCGAAGCCCGAGCCCGAACGGCTTTCGCCAAGTTCGAAGAGCTGCGAGGTTTTCTTTGACTATGACCAAAAAAGGGCCAGGATCGAAGCCCTAGGCCGGGAACTCGGCACTCCCGAAGTTTGGCAGGACCAGAAAAAATCCCAATCCCTGCAGCAGAGCAAAAAGCGTCTGGATCGCGAAGTTCAATTCCTGTCGAGCCTCTATCAGAAGAAGGAAGATCTCGACGTCCTGCTCGAACTGGCCAAGGAAGGCGAAAACGTCGACAAGGAATTCGACCTTGGCCTGGCGGCATTCAGCAAAACCCTGGACGAAGCGGAGCTCCAGACCCTTTACTATGAGACCGACGACGCGCGCAACGCGATCCTGACGATCCACCCCGGCGCCGGCGGAACCGAATCGCAGGATTGGGCCTCGATGTTGATGAGGATGTATCTCCGCTACGCCGAGAGAAAAGGGTTCAAGACTGAAATTCTCGATATGCAGCCGGGGGAAGAAGCCGGCCTCAAGAGCGCGACCATCCGGATCGAAGGCGATTACGTCTTCGGCAACCTCAGCCAGGAGACCGGCATCCACAGGCTGGTCCGGATCTCCCCTTTCGACGCCAACAAGCGGCGGCACACGTCGTTCGTGGCCGTTTTCGTTTATCCTGAAGTGGACGAGGACATCGAGATCGCGATCAACCCCGATGAGCTGCGGATCGACACTTACCGCGCCGGCGGCAAAGGCGGCCAGCACGTCAACACGACGGATTCGGCCGTCCGCATCACCCACGTTCCGACCGGGATCGTCGTCCAATGCCAAAATGAGCGGTCCCAGCACAAAAACAAGGCCGCAGCCATGAAGGTCCTCAAAGCCCGGCTTTACGAGCTCGAGCGGAAAAAGAAGCTGGCCAAGGTCGAGATCCTCGAGGATTCGAAGACCGAAATCGCCTGGGGGAACCAGATCCGCTCCTACGTCCTCCATCCCTACAAAATGATCAAGGACCTTCGGACGCGCGTCGAAACCGGAGACACGGACAAGATCCTCGACGGAGACCTGGATGAATTCATCAAAGCCAGCCTGAAATTGCGGAAATCCAAGCCCGCCTAAGGCTGACGATTCCGGGCCGGCGACGTCTTTTCCCCAACGCTACGGTTTTCCGCGACCCCGCTTCTTCTTCGTGTCTTCCCAGGCGGCGTCCATTTCCGCGAGCGATGCCGCGCCCAGGGATTTCCCTTCCCTGCGAAGATTCTTTTCCAGCTTCGTAAATCTCCCGATGAATTTATCGTTGGCCTGGCGCAGGGCGATTTCGGGGTTCATCCCCAGCTTTCGAGCCACGTTGGCCAGAGCGAAGAAACAATCGCCGATTTCCTCCTCGACGCGTCCGCGCTTCCCGGAAGCCATGGCCCCTTCGAGCTCGCCGAATTCCTCCCTGACTTTTTCGAGGGCCGCGGCCGGGGACGGCCAGTCGAATCCGAAATGAGAGACGCGCCGGCCGATTTGGAGAGCGGCCAGCAGCGAAGGGGCCTGACGGGATATGCCTTCAAAATGGCTGGCCCGCTTCTTCTCGGATTTTTTCTGTTCGATCCAGGCATCCAGCACCCGCTCGGCCGATTCGATTTTCTTCCCGCCGAAGACGTGGGGATGCCGCCGGACCATTTTCTTGGTGATCCCGTCGAGCGCGTCGGCTACGGAGAATTCGCTCTTTTCCTCAAAAATCCTCGAAAGGAGAACCACCTCCATCAACACATCGCCCAGTTCCTCGGCCAAAGCCGCGGAATCGTTCCGGAAAAGGGCGTCGATCGCCTCGTAGACTTCCTCCAAAAAAAAATCGGCGATCGAGCGTTCATCCTGTTCCTTGTCCCAAGGGCAGCCGCCCGGCCCGCGCAGGGTGGCCAGGATTTCGACCAATTCCTGGAATTTCACGCCGGCGTTTTGTGATCTTCTCATGGAAACCTCATCATAGAAGGCTTTCCCGGTTAGGGGGTTTTTATCTTAACATAAATAGCGGGATGCCGGATTCATGAAGAAGGGGTTTGTCGTCGAAATGAGGCTCGCCTCGCCTTGAATTTTCCCCCTATTCCGGGTAATATGTGGGGCTATGACCGACGAACAGGAAACGAACGGCCCGGCCGGGGACTTTCTTCCACCGCTGGATTTCAGCTCCATCGTTTTTCCTTTGTACTCGCAGGCGCTGGTGAAGCTCGGCCTGCTCGAGGATCCGTTGAAAAAACGGAGCGAGGAAAATCTGGATCTGGCCAAGCGCCTGATCGACCTTCTTGATCTCTTGAAGGAACGGACCCGGGGAAACCTCGAGGAGGATGAAGAAAAATTCCTCGAATCCTGCGTCCTCCAGCTCAAGATGAACTATATGCAAAAAGCGAAGATCATAAAGACCTGAGCCGGGGAATGACCGCCGCGCCTCGCTCGCGGTGAAAGGGGAACGAAGCGTCATCACGGCCTATCGCCGCCGATGATCGTCGATATCGGAACATGAAAATCTACCGTTCACTCGAGGCGATTGCTTCCGTTCAAAAAAATGCGGCCCTGACCATCGGCAACTTCGACGGCCTTCATCTCGGACATCAGAAAATCCTGAAGATCTGCCTAAGAACGGCGCGCGAAAGGGACCTGACCGCGGCCGTCCTCACCTTCTCCCCCCACCCGGAAAAGATCTTCAGTCCCGAGAAGGTCTGCATGATCCAGACCCTGGATCAAAGGCTCGAAGGCATCGCCGCGTCGGGAGCGGACATGGCCATCGTCGTCCCGTTCACCAAGGAATTCGCCGGACTCCCCGGCGAGGAGTTCGTCCGCAAGATCCTGGTCAAAAAGCTCCAGGCCCGGACCCTCATCGTCGGGCCGGATTTCCGGTTCGGAAAAAGCCGAAGAGGCGATATTCCGGCGCTCCGAAAGTTCGGCCGTCGCTTCGGATTCGACGTTCGGGTCGTGCCGCCCGTCCGGAAAAAGGCCCTTGTCGTCAGCTCCAGCCTGATTCGCGAGCTTCTCAAGCTCGGCCATGTCGGATCGGCCCATCAGCTGCTCGGCCGTCCATATACGATCGAAGGCGACGTCGTCCACGGGGAAGCCCGGGGCCGCGCCTTGGGATTTCCCACCGCGAACATCGAAACTCCGAACGAGATCATCCCCAGGGGAGTCTTCCTGACGCTGTTCGAAAGCGGAGGCAAAGCGATGCCTTCGCTGACCAATATCGGTGTCCGGCCGACTTTCCACAAGAGGAGCCTGACCATCGAAACGCATGTCATCGACGTCCAAAAGAATTTATACGGCAGCGCGGTGAAGCTCATTTTCCTCAAGAAAATTCGCGACGAGCGCGAGTTTGGCGACAGCCAAGAGCTCGCCGCGCGGATCAGGAAGGATCTGGAAGACGCCCGCCGCTATTTCCAAAAACGGGGACAACGCGCCTGAGTTCGGATCATCGGGTCAAGCGCCTCGACAAAAATGCGCCGTTCCGCAAGGAGATGTCCCCAATTTTCCGTTTTTGTGGTATAAAATAGAACGGGAGGCCGAACATGGAAGTGAAGATCAAAGCCAGCGTCATGGACGCGACCAAGATCCGGCGCATCATCTATCGCATGGCCACCGAGATCCTCGAGCGCAACCGCAACCTGAAGAATCTGGCGATCGTCGGGATTCGGACGCGCGGCGTCTTTATCGGCAAGCGCATCGCCAAGATCATCCAAGAGATGGAAAATGTGGATATCCCTTTCGGCATCATGGATATCACCCGCTACCGCGACGACTTCGCCGCTCAAGCGACTCCTCCCAAAAGCAGGAAGATCGATATCCCGTTTTCCATGGCCAAAAAGGACATCATTCTCGTCGACGATGTCCTGATGACGGGCCGGACGATTCGAGCCGCCATGGAAGGCCTTTTCGAAAGGGGCCGGCCGAAATCGATCCAGCTGCTCGTCCTCATCGACCGCGGTCACCGCGAGCTCCCCGTCCGCGCCGACTACATCGGGAAACAGCTCCCGACGTCCCGCCGGGAGATCGTCCAGGTCAGGCTCAAGGAAATCGATAACCGCGACGAGGTCCAGATCACGGAGCCCATCGCGCTGGAAAAAAAGGGAAAGGGCCGCGCATAGCCGCGACGCGGGTCCATCAAGGAGGTTCGGACCTTGAAAATTCTGATTAAGAACGGACGCGTCGTCGATCCCGAATCCGGAACGGACGAAACTCTCGATATCCTGATCAACGCGGGCAAGATCGTCGACATCAAAGCCAGGATCGACGTCAAAAACGCCGATCTCATCGACGCCTCGCGGCTGGTCATCGCGCCCGGTTTCATCGATATGCACGCCCACTTGCGCGATCCCGGCCAAGGCCATAAGGAAACCATCGAAAGCGGATCCCGGGCCGCGGCCAAGGGCGGCTTCACCTCGGTCTGCGCCATGCCCAACACCAAGCCGGTCAACGATAATCGTGACGTAACCGAGTATATCCTCGACCAGGCGGCGCGAAAGGCTTCGGTCAATATCCATGCGATCGGCGCCCTGACGAAAGGGCTTCTTGGCTCGGAACCGACGGACATGGCCGATCAAATGGCCGCCGGCGTCATCGCCTTCTCCGACGACGGCCGCTGCGTCCAGGATAACCGCGTCATGTGGAGGGCGCTCGAAAGGGCCCGAACCCTGAACGCCCTCGTCATCGACCACTGCGAGGACCGGTCCCTGTGGGAAGGCGGAGTCATGCACGACGGCCCGGCCGCCCGCCGCTTCGGGCTGCCCGGCATTCCGGCGGCGGCCGAAGACATCATGGTCGCCCGGGACATCATCCTGGCCGAATGCCTCGGAACACGCGTCCATATCGCCCACCTCAGCACGAAAGGCGCGGTGCAGCTGGTCCGTGAGGCGAAGAAAAGGAACGTGCTGATCACCGCCGAAGCTACGCCCCACCACCTGATCCTCGACGACAGCCTTCTCGAAAAGCATGGGACGGATTACAAGGTGAACCCGCCCTTGCGGAGCCCCGAGGACGTCAGGGCGCTCGTCGGCGCCGTCAAGGACGGAACCGTGGATGTCTTCGCCACGGACCATGCCCCCCACGCCGCGAAAGAGAAAGACCTCGCCTTCGAAAAAGCGCCCTTCGGCATGGTCGGGCTGGAGACGGCCGTTTCGCTTCTTCTGGACAAAATGGTCGGCAAAAACGTGATTTCCCTGACCCGCTTCATCGAAATGATCTCCTCAAAACCGGCCCGCCTTCTCGGTCTCAAAAGCAAGGGCCGGATCGCCATCGGAGCGGACGCGGATCTGACGGTCCTCAATCTTCATAAGACCATCGTGGTCGACGCCGCCGCGTTCCAATCCCGGAGCCGGAACAGCCCGTTTGACGGCTGGAAACTCAAAGGCGCGCCCGTGATGACGATCGTCGCTGGCAAAATCGTTTATCCATTCGCCGCATGATAGGAAAATTCGTGAGAAAAAAGAAAAAAAAGGGCGTCGCGTCAGAGGTCGAGCAGGAGCTCCGCTATTCCTTTCGGAACAAAGATCTCCTTCTCCGGTCACTGACGCACAGTTCGTTCGCTTATGAGAACGCGGAACAGACCAAGGACAACGAACGGATGGAGTTCCTCGGCGATTCCGTCGTCGGCCTGATCGCGGCCGACTTCTTTTACGGCTCCCATTCCGAAGCGACGGAAGGCGACTTGTCGAAGCTGAAATCCTCCGCGACGAGCACGATCGCCCTGGCGGAATTCGCGCGACAGATCGGACTCGACAAATTCATGCGCGTCGGCCGCGGCGAGGAAAAAAGCGGCGGCCGGAAAAAAGACAGCATTCTCGCCGGCACGTTCGAAGCCGTCATGGCCGCGATCTACCTTGACGGCGGCTATGCCGCGGCCCAGGATTTCTATCTGTCGCTGCTCCGCGGTTCGTTCCGGAAGATCAAGGACGCCGGACAGCTCGACATCAACAATTATAAATCCGCCCTCCAGGAATTCCTCCAGAAAGAAGATCTGCCGGCGCCCCACTACAAGACGCTGAGGACGACGGGACCTGATCACAAGAGGGAATTCGTCGTCGAAGTCTTCGTCAACAAGACGTCCCTGGCCAAAGCGAACGGACCGTCCCGCAAGGCCGCCGAGCTCAAAGCGGCCGAAAAAGCGCTCAAAAGCTTCTTCGGAAAAAAGATCAAGGCCCTGACTCAGGAAACCTTCATTTTCAACAAATGAACGCCGAGTCATGACCAAGTGCTCCCGCTGCCGGCAGAAAAAGGCCAAACGACGCTGCCCGGCGCTGCGAAGCGACCTCTGCCCTTCCTGCTGCGGCCTTCTGCGGGAGAAAGAGGTGACTTGTCCGCCCACCTGCCGTTTTTTGACCGAACATAAGCCCTATCAGGAGAAAAGGACCCTCCTGAAAAGCAAGCCCGTCCCGCCGGACCCGCTCCGCAAGAAGGACGACATCTCGAGGGACGAACGGCTCACCTGGCTGGCGCTGAATATCGAAGCGCCCCTCAAAGACAGCGGAGAATCGAATCCCTCATTCACGGACGGCGCGGCCATTCTGGCCCTCGAATACGCCAAAGAAAAGCTGACCAGGAACCGGGCCATCCTCTTGATCCCGGGGGAAGACCGGAAACCCGGAAACGAGGCCGGGGAGAAGGTTTTTCTGGGCATGGAGAACTGCCGCTACGAAGGAAGCGTGCTCCTGGCCTCGGGCGCGGAAGGCTATTCCGGCGACGACAAGCTCCGCTGCCTGGAACATCTCATCCGGATCGCGAAATCATGGAGCCGGGGGAATTTCGAGGGCCGCGCCTATATCGATCATCTTCGGGATCAGTTCGCCGAAATCGCGACCCTGGCCCGACGGTCCAACGTGATCACCCCGCGCTAGCGGAGGCCGCTTGACGGCCGACGCCTGCCGCCCAGCCTCGATCCCTTCATTTGCTCAGCAGCGCGCTCATGAATTTCAATCCGGGGATATTGGCGCATACGATTTTCAGGATGACCATCATCGGAACGGCCAGGATCATGCCCGGAATTCCCCACAGCCACCCCCAGAAGAACAGGGCGAAGAGGATGCCCAGCGGGCTCAGGCCCAGCCCTTTTCCCATCAGCCGCGGTTCGACGGCCATCCCGAGGACCCCGTCGAAGACGAACAGGACGACGAGCATCCAGAACGCCAGCCAGAAATTGTCGAACTGAACCAGGGCGAAAAGGAACGGGAATATTTTGGCGATCAGGGAACCGATATTGGGAATATAGTTGAGCAAAAATGTAATGAATCCGAAGAGGACCGCGAAATTCAAGCCGAACGCCATCATGATCACCATCGCGACCAGCCCGGAGACGATGCAGATAAGGGTCTTGAGGGCCAGGTATTTTTGGACCTGACGGTCGACGTTCTCGACGATCTGGTTGAGCTGTAGGGCCCTCTTCGGCTCGAAGGAATTCATGATTTTGATATTCAGCTTGCCGCGTCCGGCGAGCATGAAAATGAGGAAAATCAAAGCGAGGAACATGGTCGACAGGAAGGAAACGACCGCGGCCGCCGACAACAGAAAGAACGAGCCGACTTTGCTGATATCCAGGCTTTGGAGCCAGACCAGCGGATCGAGCTTGGATTTAGGGAGATTGAATTCCGCCTGGAGGTCTTCGATCATGCCGCTGAATTTCTGCCCGTATTTCGGCAACTCCGAGGCGAACGTCTCCCCGCTCGAATAGAAGAGAACACCCATGAGGTAGAGGATAAAAAAGGTGAAGAAAAGGATGACGACGACGGCCAGCATCTTGGGAATCTTCAGCCTGTTCGTCAGCAGATCCAGGACGGGAGAGAGCACGAAATACAATAAGATAGCCAGAAAAAACGGGAAGAGGACGGACTTCGCCAGGCTGAGAACGAGGCCGACGACAAAGATCGCGACAATCGCGCTGGCGAACGTCAGGATCTTGTTTTTTTCGATGACATCTATAGGAAACGGCTTGTCTTTTTCCATGTTCTTATTTTAAGCGAGGTGGGGCTCGATTGTCCAATAAGACGCCTCCTCCCCCAAGGGGATGACGGGCGAGGGGGAAAAATCACCCCCCTCCTCATCGCCCCGGGCGATTGACCCCCCGGCCCGATGGATTAAAATTAGAAGCGTCCGAATGAGGAGAACTAATCGGGAAACGCCGATGAAAGAACAGTACCATAGCAACCCCTTCTTTCTGGAATCTCTTTTGAACAGCCTGAACGACGGCATCGTCTCCATGGACAAAAAAAACATGATCACGGAGTGGAACCAGGCCGCCGAGCGGATTTTCGGCTATCGCCGCCAGGAAGTCTTGGGAAAGAACCTGGATCGCCTGATCGGCGGATCCAAATCCCTGGAGGCGACCCTCGTCACCGCGAACGTGATGATGAAACGGCAAAAAATCGTGAATCTGGAAACCGTCCGCTTTCGCCGCGACGGCACGGCCGTCCCGGTCGGCATTTCGGCCTCTCCGATCCTCTCGGATGGGAAATTCCTGGGCAGCGTGGCCATTTACAAGGACATCACCGAACGGAAAAGGAAGGAAGAGGAGCAGCGCCTCATCGAGAGAGAAATCCGCGCGCTCAAGGAATTCAACGAAACCATCGTCACCAGCCTGGCCGAAGGCATCGTTCTCGAGAACGCCAAGGGCTTTATCACCTTCGCCAACCCGACCCTGGAAAAGCTCCTGGGGTATGCGCCCGGAGAGCTCATCGGCTCCCATTGGAAAGCCCTCGTCCATCCCGCGGAATTGAAAAAAATCAAGGAAAAGACGCGATCGCGGACAAAGACGACGAACGAACATTATGAATCCCGTTTCCTGACCAGGGAGGGAAAGGCCATCCCCGTCCTCGTCAGCACTCAATCCCTGTTTTACAGGAACCGCTTCAAGGGCGTCCTCTCGGCCATCTCCGACATCACCCCCCAAAAGGACATCGAGCGCGAGCTCCAAACGGCCAAGGAAGAGGCCCTCTCCGCCAGCCGGGCCAAAGGCGAATTTCTGGCCAATATGAGCCACGAGATCCGGACGCCGATGAACGGGATCATCGGCATGATCGAACTCACCCTGGGCACATCGCTCTCGATCGAGCAAAAAAACTTTCTCAAGGCCGCCCGGGCCTCGGCCGAATCGCTTCTGACGATCCTCAACGATATCCTCGATTTTTCCAAGATCGAAGCGGGGATGATCGAGTTCGAATCCATCGCGTTCGACCTGCGTGATTCGATCACGGACATCGTCGCCACGCTGGCCCTCGCCGCCCACAAGAAAAATCTCGAGCTGGCCTGTCGCGTGTCGCCCTCGATCCCCGACCTGGTCGTCGGAGATCTGAGCCGCCTGCGTCAGATCATCGTCAACATGGTCAGCAATGCCATCAAATTCACGGAAAGCGGCGAAGTCGTCGTCGATGTCAAGGCCGAATCCCGAACCGACAAGGATATCGTCCTCCATATCGCGGTGAGAGACACGGGCATCGGCATTCCCGCTTCCAAGAAAGACG
>Ga0315278_10006634_pt1 | contig 10531 bp, 7 predicted proteins | sample YL17G06_0_MG_FD_203880 | JGI IMG/M metagenome (GOLD analysis project Ga0315278, IMG submission 203880) | Sediment microbial communities from Yellowstone Lake, YNP, Wyoming, USA - YL17G06_0 | ecosystem: Environmental > Aquatic > Freshwater > Lake > Sediment | place: USA: Wyoming | collected... | reverse complement strand
GGTCGGAGCCGGTAACCTTGTAGCCGAGGTTGACCAGCACCTCCGCGATGCCGCTCATGCCCGATCCGCCGATGCCGACGAAGTGCACGTGGCGCGTCCGTCCGAGCATCAGGCGGCCCGCCCCTTCCGCCGCGAGGCGGCCTCGATGAGATCGGCGATGCGGGCGGCCGCGTCGGGCCGCGCGAGGGCTCGGGCGGCGGCGCCCATCGCCTTCAGGCGGGCCGGATCGGAGAGCAGATTCTCGAGGGCCGCGGCGAGCGATGCGCCCGTCAGCTCGCGATCCTCCAGCAGGACGGCTGCGCCCGCGTCCACCAGCAGCCGGGCGTTGTCCATCTGGTGTCCCCCGGCAGCGAGGGGAAACGGGACGACGAGCGCCGGCCGGCCGCAGGCCGCCAGCTCGAATACGGTCGAGGCGCCCGAGCGGCACAGAACGAGGTCCGTGCGGCGCATGCGATCCGCCATGTCGTCGAGAAAGGGGGCGACGTCGGAGGCAAACCCCGCCGTCGCGTGGGCCTCCCGCGCGGCCGCGAGATCCGCTTCTCCCGTCTGGTGAACGATGTGCAGCCGGGCGCGCCACCGGACGAGGTGAGGCAGCGCATCGGCCACGGCGCGGTTGATGGATCGCGCCCCGCGGCTTCCGCCAAAGACGAGAAGCCGCAGCCGCCCGGCGGGACCGCTCGGGACAGGTGCGGCGGCGCGGGGATCCTCCGCGCCGAAGAACTCCGCGCGGACGGGATTGCCGGTCACCACGACCCTGTTTCGGGTCGCGGAGGGAAGGAGCGCCCGGGTCCCTTCGAACGAGACCGCCACCGACCGGGCGAACCGGGAGAGCGCGCGGTTGGTCGCCCCGGGCCGGGCGTTCTGCTCGTGCAGCACGAGCGGAACCCGCAGCAGTGCGGCGGCCAGGCCCGCGGGGCCTGAGGCGAAGCCCCCCACGCCCAGAACCGCGGCGGGGCGGCGCGCCGCGAATCGGACGAGACAGGCGAGCGTTCCCGCGGCGGCCTTCACCGCGCTCGCCATCCGCACGAGGGGACCGAGACCGGCCATCCCGCCGAGCCTAAGCGCGACGAGCGGAATCCCCTCCGCCGGCACGAGCCGCATTTCCAGCCCGCCGCGGGCGCCGATCCACCCCAACGGCCGGCCGGGGTCGCGGCGGCGCAGCTCGCGTGCCACGGCGATGCCGGGGAACACGTGCCCTCCCGTTCCGCCGCCGGCGATCACGATCGTCCGCCTCTTCTCATTCATCCTCTAATTTCCAAGAAACGGGGTCAGGGACAGTTTCTCCAGGATTCCCGATACCGAAATGCTAATTTCCTAATGGGGGCAGGCACCATTTCTGTAAACCGCATTTCTTGCCGTCAATTCGAATGCTGTGAAATGTTCAGAAGAATGCCCGTTGCCGCCAGGCTCGCGAGGAGCGACGAGCCGCCGTAGGAGATGTAGGGAAGGGGCAGCCCCTTGGTCGGCAGCAGCCCCGTCGCCACGCCCATGTTGAGAAGCGCCTGGAGCGTGAGCGTCAAGGTCAGCCCGAGCCCCAGGCAGGTGCCAAAGGCGTCGGGCGCCTTGATTGAGGCCCTCAGGCCGCGCCAGCAGATCACGCCGAACACGGCCGCCACGCCGACGGTCCCGAGGAACCCGAGTTCCTCGCCAATGACGGAGAAAATGAAGTCGCTGTGGGGGAACGGAAGATAAAAAGCCTTCTGCTGTCCCTTCCCGAGCCCGACGCCGAGGAGCCCGCCGCTGCCGAGAGAAATGAGCGACTGGCTGATCTGGAACCCGCTGCCAAGCGGATCAGCCGACGGATCCAGGAAGGCTAGGAATCGCTCCCGTCGGTAGGACGAACTGGCGATGAGCAGCGCGAGCCCGGCCGCGCCCGCGCCCGCCATCCCCGCGAGGAACCGCAACCGCACGCCGCCGAGGTAGAGAAACACGAGCGTGACGATCCCGAGGAGGAAGCTCGTCCCCGTGTCCGGCTCGATGAGAACGAGCCCTGCCAGGAGGCCGCACACGGCCAGGACCGGGACGAACCCCTTCGGCTCCCCCGCCAGCTCATCGCCCTTGCGGTCGAGCGTGTAAGCGAGGAAGAGGACAAGGGCGAGCTTGGCCACCTCGCTGGCTTGCAGGTTCACCGGTCCAAGGGGAATCCAGCGCCGGGCCCCGTTGATCGGCGGGAAAGCAAACACCGTCAAAAGCAGAACCAGGGCGACGAAGACGCCCGCGGCGGCAATCCAGGGCTTGTTCCAGAACCGGTAGTTCACGCGCATGAGCAGATACATCAGCGCGAACCCGGCGATGGCATGGAAGCCCTGCTTCAGAAGCGTCCGGTGCGCCCCGTTCGGGGAGGCGAGGTCGCCGAAAGCCGAGGCGCTTCCCACCATCACCAGCCCGAAGACCGTCAGCCCCACAGCGGAGGCGAACAGGATTCGATCGAAGGCGAGCTTTCGGCCGCTCACGAGCGGGTTCCTCCGCGCGGAGCCGCCGGACCGGAAGAGCCGCCGTCCTGTCCAGCGGACCCGGCCAGCCCGGCGACGAGCGAACGGAAGTGCTCCCCCCGCTCCTCGTAATTGCGGTACTGGTCGAAGGACGCGCACGCGGGTGCGAGGAGAACGACGTCCCCCGGCCGGGCCAGACTCCGCGCCCGCATCACGGCGGCTGCGAGATCGCCGCACGGCACGCAGGGGGCCGCCGCGCCGAGCTGCCGCTCGATGGTCGCGGCCGCCTCGCCGATCAGTAGCACCGCGGCCACCCGGTCCGGGGCGAGAAGCGGCGCGAGGGATCCGAAATCCCCTCCCTTGTCCCGCCCGCCGAGAATGAGGTGGATCCTTCGGTTGGGAAACGCCGCAAGCGCCTTCGCCGTGGCGTCCACGTTCGTCGCCTTCGAGTCGTTGAACCAGTCCACGCCGCCGACACGCCCCACGGGCTCCAGCCGGTGCGGCAGGGCATGGAACGTCGCGACGCCCGCGCGAATCCCCTCCGGCGTGGCGCCGAGGTGCAGCGCCGCCAGAGCCGCAGCCAGAACGTTTTCGATGTTGTGCGCGCCGGGAAGCGGCACCTCGGAAACCGGCAGGAGCGGCCGGGTTCCCCCGTCTCCCGCGAGAACGATCTCGTCGTTGCGCACGAAGGCGCCGTCCGGGACCGGCCCGGTCGAGGAGAACTCCCGCAGCCGGCAGCGCACCAACCCTCGCAGCCGGGCCGAGTCGCGGTCGGCCGCGTTGAGGATGGCCAGATCCCCGCTCCGCTGATTCATGAAGATGCGGGCCTTTGCCGCGACGTAGGCGTCGTAGTTCGCGTAGCGGTCGAGGTGATCGGGGGAGAGGTTCACCACAACCGCGACGTGGGGCCGGAAGTGAACGATTCCTTCGAGCTGGAACGAGGACAGCTCCACGGCGTAAACGCTCGCGGCGGAGTCCCCTTCGACCATCTCGACGAGGGGGGTGCCGATGTTGCCGCAGACCCGCGCGGGCAGCCCCGAAGCGGTGAGCATCGCTCCCGCGAGCGCGGTCGTCGTGCTTTTGCCGTTGCTTCCGGTGATACCGGCGACGCGCCCCTGCAGGTGTTGCCAGGCCAACTCCACTTCGGCGATGACCGGCACGCCGCGCAGCCGCGCGGCCTGGAGCACGGGCAAGGCGAGCGGCACGCCGGGGCTGACGACGACAAGATCGGCGGAAGCAAGAACCGCCTCGTCGTGACCGCCCAGGTGGAGGGCGGCGCCGAGCAGACGGGCTTCTTCGGCCGGTGCGCCGATTTCCTCCCGGCGCCTGCGGTCCGAAACGACGACCTCCGCGCCCCGCGCGAGCAGAAAGCGCACCAGCGCCGAGCCCGTCCGCGCAAGCCCGGCCACGGCCACGCGGCGCCCGGCGAGCGGCAGCGGTCGGCTCGTGTCTCCGGTCGGCGTCATCGGCTGCATTCCGAGCACTCCGTTACCTCAGCTTCAGCGTCGCCAGCGACAGCAGCGCGAAGATCAGGGCGAGGATCCAGAACCGGATCACGATCTTCGATTCGTGCCAGCCCGAAAGCTCGAAGTGGTGATGAATGGGTGACATCCGGAAGATCCGCACGCCCCGCGTCTTGAAGGACGCGACCTGGAGAATCACCGACGCGGCCTCGATGACGAACAGGCCCCCGACCAGCACGAGCAGCAGCTCCTGCTTGATCAGCACGGCCACCGTCCCCAGCCCGCCCCCGAGCGCCATGGAGCCCACGTCGCCCATGAAGATCTGCGCGGGGTGGCAGTTGAACCACAGGAACCCGAGACTTGCCCCGACCATCGCCAGGCAGAGGACGGCGAGGTCGTCCGCTCCCTTTATTCCCGCGATGCCGAGGTACTGGGCGACCTTCGCGTTTCCGGCGGCATAGGTGAGGATTGCGAAGGTCCCCGAGGCGATCAGGGTCGAGCCGATGGCGAGCCCGTCGAGTCCGTCCGTCAGGTTCACCGCGTTCGCAGATCCGACGATCACCAGCATCGCGAATGGGACGTAGAGCCAGCCGAGCTCGGGCCGGAACGTCTTCAGGAACGGCACCTGCAGGTGTGTTTCCCACAGCCCGTGCCTCGACAGGACGAGCAGGACGATACCGATGCCGGCTCCCAGCGCGAGCTGCAGGCCGAACTTCGCCCCGGCGCGAAGCCCGAGGCTCCGCTTCTTCGTGATCTTGAGGTAGTCGTCGAGAAAGCCGATGCCGCCGAAGAGGACGACCGAGCCGACGCCGATCCACACAAGCGGGTTGGCGAGGTTTGTCCACATCAGGGTCGGCACCACGATGGCGGTGATGATGAGCAGCCCGCCCATCGTCGGGGTGCCTGCCTTGGCCTGGTGGGACGCCGGCCCTTCCTCGCGGATCTCCTGGCCGATCTGGAACTGCCGCAGCCGGTCGATCAGCCAGGGGCCGAGCACGAGCGCGAGCACGAGCGCGGTGAAGGCGGCGAGCGCCGAGCGGAAGGTCGCGTAGCGAAAGACGTTGAACGCCCCCAGCGACTCGTGCAGCGGGTAGAGGAGCCGGTAGAACATTCAGAAAGCCCCTCGCACGGCGGCGGCGAAGCGTTCCATCGCCATGCCCCGGGATCCCTTGACGACGACGAGGTCCCCGGCGCGCAGCCGGTCCACGCTCTTCGCGGCGGCCTCGGCATCGGCGACGACGACGATGTCCGTCAACCCGGCCGCGGCGGCTCCGGAGGCGGTTTCCCCCGCAAGTGGGCCGACCGCGACGAGCAGCGCGACGCCGCGGCGGGCCGCAAGGGCTCCGGCCTCGCGATGCCTGAGCTCCGCCGCATCGCCGAGCTCGAGCATGTCCCCGCACACGAGAACACGCCTTCCGTCGCCGGAGGGCATTCGCGGCCACGCAGTGGCGGCCAGGCTGTCGAGCACGGAGGCGAGCGCCGCCGGGTTGGAGTTGTAGGTCTCGTCCACGAGCACGACGCCGGAGCCGAGCCGTTCCACGACGCCCCGGCCCACCACGGCCCGCAGGGCCTCGATCCCGCGGATGGCGCCGGGGATGTTCACTTCGAAGGCGAGGGCGACCGCGAGCGCAGCCGCCGCGTTGGCGGCGTTATGTCGACCGTAGAAGGCGAGACGAACGGGGCGCGGGTCGTATCCGCGCACTCGGACCATGAAAGTCAGCCCGTCCACCATGTCGTCGGTGATCCGATCGACCGTCACATCGGCCGGGCCGTCCACGGCAAAGGACAGGCGGGGCCCGGCGAACGCCTCACCAAGCGCCCGAACGAGCGGGTCGGCGGCATTGAACACGGCCGTGGCGTCGGAGCGAAGCCGGCGGAACAGCTCCCCCTTGGCCCGCGCGATTTCGCGGACCGAGGAGAAGTTTGCCCGGTGCGCCTCGCTGACGTTGAGGATGACGCCGACGTCCGGATCGGCGATCTCCGCAAGGCGTGTCATCTCGCCCGGGGTGGACATTCCCATCTCGAGTACGGCGGCGCGCGAGCCTTCCGGGGTGGCGAGCAGGGAGAGGGGCAGGCCGATCGTGTTGTTCAGATTCCCGGAGGATCGGTGCGTCGGCCACGCCGTGGCGAGGGCGGCCGCGGTCATCTCCTTCGTCGTCGTTTTTCCGCCGCTGCCCGTGATGCCCGCGACGTGCAGCGGGTCGCGACGGCGCACGAAGGCGGCGAGCTGCTGGAGCGCCTCGGTCGTGTCCGCGACCCGCAGGACGGCGACGCCCGCCGGAGCGGCCACGGTGCGCGACACCACGACGCCCGCGGCGCCCCGGGCGAAGACCTCGGCAAGAAAATCGTGCGCGTCGTGGCGCGGCCCCTTGAGCGCGAAGAACAATTCGCCGCCCGCGACCGCCCGCGAATCGATCGCATAGCGATCGAAAATCGTTCCGCCTTCGCCGGCGGTGATTTCTCCGCCGGTCGCCCGGGACGCTTCGGCGAGGCTCGTTCGTGCCATGGTTCTCCTGCTGCCTTCCGCGGCGGCGGCCGCGGGCGGAGCGATTGCCTCCGTCACGCGGACCGCCCGATGCGCACCGCGAGGGCCTCGGCGGCCACCCTGCGATCGTCGAAGGGGATCGTCCGGTCGGCCAGAATCTGCACCGTCTCGTGCCCTTTGCCGGCAATGACCACCACGTCGCCCGGTTCCGCCGACGCAATCGCGGCGTAAATCGCTTCGCGCCGGTCCGGAAGAACCGTGTACCGGCCCGGCGCTTCCGGGTTCGACAGGATTCCGGCTTCGGCGTCCGCGAGGATGCGGTGGGGGTCCTCGGTGCGCGGGTTGTCGGAGGTTAGAAGGACGAAATCCGAGGAGCGGATCGCCGCCGCGCCCATCGGCGCCCGCTTCGTCCGGTCCCGATCCCCCCCGCAGCCGAAGACCGTGATGACGCGCCTCGGGCCCATCTCGCGCACGGTCGCGAGCACGTTCGCGAGGGCATCATCCGTGTGGGCGTAGTCCACGATCACGGAAAAACCCTGGCCCCGGTCCACGCGCTCGAACCGCCCTGGCACGCCAGGAAACCGCGCGGCGGCAGCGGCGGCCCGCTCCGGGTCGAGCCCAAGCGCGACGGCGGCCGCCACGGCAGCGGCAATGTTGAGCGCCCCGACCCGTCCGGGCAGCAGCGTTCGCAGCGTCACGCTCCGGCTGCCGCCTCCGTCGGATCCTCCAGGGATACGCAGCGTGACGTTTGTGCCGCCGAGATCGGCGTGGCAGGCTTCGATTCGCACGTCGGCTGCTTCGGGGAAGCCGAAGGTCAGCCGGCGCGCGCGCGCGGGGGCCGCGTCGAGCATCATCGCGGAGCGTGGATCGTCCGCTCCCACGATGGCCGTGCCGTCGTCGCGGAGCCGTTCGGAGAAGAGCCGCCGTTTCGTCGCGGCGTAGGAGTCGAGCGTGCCGTGGAAGTCGAGGTGGTCGCGCGTCAGGTTGGTGAAGATCGCCACGGCCACCGACAGGCCCCAGACGCGCTCAAGTGCGAGGCCGTGGGAAGAAATTTCCACGACCGCGTTCAGGCAGCCCTGCTCCTTCATCTCGTAGAGCATCCGGTAGAGATCGGACGCCTCGGGCGTCGTGCGGTCCGCGGCGATTTCGCGATCCGCGATGCGATGCCCGACCGTGCCGATCAACCCGCAAGGGAGGCCGCTGTCGCGGAGGATCTCGAAGACGAGGTGTGCGACGGTCGTCTTGCCGTTCGTCCCGGTCACCCCCACGACGGCGAGGGTCTCATCCGGCCGGTCGTAGAAATTCCGCGCGACGAGCGCGAACGCCCGGCGCGGATCGGGAGCCGAGATCCAGGCCGCTCCACCCGATTCGGGGACGCGCGAGACGGACGCGAGGATCGCGGGCGACCCGGCCGCCACCGCGGCGGCGACGAATGCGAGCCCGTCCTGCCGGCCGCCGGGCAGCGCCGCGAACAGTGCGCCGGGGCGCACCTTCCGCGAGTCGAGCGTGACGCCGGTCACGCGGGTCGCCAGGTCCCCGTCCACCGCCACGCCGCCCACTTCGGCGACGAGTTCGCGCACGGTCCGTTCCATCAGCGTCCCCCGCCCGGGCTCGCCGCGGCGGAAACCACCGGGGCGACCGTCGCGCGAGCCGCCACAGAACTCGACTTCCGTCGAGGTGCGCCCACTCCGTCATTCCGGCGAAAGCCGGAATCCAGCGCCGAAGCGCGTGTCTTGCCGGAGGCCGCCGCGGCGGTGCGTGCCGGCGGAGCGGCAGGGGAGTCGTCGACATCCGTAACGGCGGGAACTAGGCCGGCAATCGGTCCCTCGGCCACGGGCTGGGGCGGAACGAGCGAGAGCGACAAGCGGCACACCTGCGCTGGCCGGGCCGGGGAGCCGGCGGGCGGATCCTGGCTGACGACGAAGCCGGTGCCTCCGGAAACCACGCGCAGACCGCGGCGGGAGAGTTCCGCCACCGCGTCGCGGAGGCCGAGGCCGAACAAATCGGGGACCGCCTGCCCGCTGCCCACGGAAGCGGCCATCGCGGAGCCGGTCGAGGGCGCGAGCACGGCCGCCGCGCGCGAGGCGATGGCCGGATGGCGCGGGGGCCATTCGATCGGTTCGGGGTTTTCGCCCGCGGCCGGATGTCCCGCCCCGCGGGAGGGCTGTCGGTTCGCCGCGAGGGTCTGAGGATTCTTCGGCGGCGTCCACGGGCCCGACGGGGGGATCTCGCCCTTGTCGGGGGAGACGCGCAGGACCTCGAGGGCTGCGGCGGCAACCTTCTCGAACACGGGGGCCGCGACCTCGCCTCCGTAGTAGGCCCCCTGCGGATCGTCGAGCACGACGATCCCCGCGATGGCCGGATCATCGGCGGGCACGAACCCGACGAACGATGCGGTGTGAGCCGAGTGGGAGTACCGGCCGTCCTCGCCGAGCTTCTGGGAGGTGCCGGTTTTTCCCGCGACCTGGTAGCCGGGAATTGAGGCGGCCTTGCCGGTGCCCGAGGTGACGACCTGCTGCATCATCATCGTCAGCGTGCGGGCCGTCCCGGCGGACAGGACGCGGCGGGGCTCCGGCCGGGGCGATTCGATCCGCCGGCCGTCGGGCAGCACGCAGGCCCGCACGAGGCGGGGCGGGGCCACCACGCCGTCATTGGCGATCGCCGAGAAGGCCTGGAGCATCTGGAGCGGCGTGACGAGGATCTCCTGACCCATCGAGACGGAGGCCACCGACAACGTGGACCACTTCGACAGGGAATGAACCATCCCCTCCGCTTCGCCGGGCAGACTCACGCCGGTCCTGCGGCCGAACCCGAACCGCGCCACCCACTTGCGCAGGGTCGGCGCCCCGAGACGCAGGCCCAGCCGGATGATTCCGACGTTCGACGACTTCGCGATGACGTCCGCGAAGGTCAGTGCCGAGTAGGGATGGTGGTCGTGGATGCGGATCGTCGAGACGACGATCGAGCCGTTGCCGCAGTCGAACACCTCGCTCGGGCGAACGCGGCCCTCTTCGAGCCCGGCGGCCGCCGTGATGATCTTGAAGGTGGATCCCGGCTCGTAGCGCTCGCCGATGGCCGCGTTCTTCCGGTTCGCGGGCGGAGCCGCGCCGAAGGCGTTCGGATCGAACCCGGGCCGGCTCGACAGCGCGAGAATCTCGCCGGTGCGGGGATTGGTGAAAATCGCGGCAGCCCGGCGCGCCCCGGTTTTCTCCATGGCCTCGTCGAGCGCGGTGTCGGCGGCGTGCTGGATCGCCTCGTCGAGGGTCAGCTCGAGATCGGCGCCTGGCCGGGCTGCTTTCTTCACTTCCTTCAGCACCGCTCCGCCCTTGGCGTCGCGCAGCACGACGAAGGAAGCGCCTTCGCCGCGGATCGTCGCGTCGTAGTCCCGCTCCACCCCCTCGAGCCCCAGCCCGTCAATGTTGACGAACCCGAGAACGTGCGCGGCGAGGGAGGCTTTCGGATAGAAGCGGAAGCTCTCCCGCGTGAAATGAACCAGGTGGCCGAGGCCGAGCGATTCGATCCGGGCGCGCTCGGCCGGAGTGACCTTGCGCTTCACCCACGCGAAGTTCTTCTTCGTCGCCAGCCGGGCTAGAAGCGCCGCACGATCGACGTTCAGCACCGCGGCCAGGGACCGGGCGGCGGAGCGCGGATCCTTCAGCTCGCTCGGATCCGCGAACGCCGAATCGGTCTCCATGCTGACGGCCAGCTCCCGCCCGTTGCGGTCATAGATGGCGCCCCGTTGCCCCACCAGGGTCACGGTCGTCTCGTGCTGGTTGCGCGCGCGCGCCTTGAAATCCCCGGCCCGCAGTATCTGCACCCAGACGAGCCGCGACACGAGGCAGCCGCCGCCAATCCCGAGGAGGATCACGAGCCAGCGGATCCGGGCGCGCAGCGCCCCGGCGGATTTCACCGGGCTTCCCCGGAGGTCGTGCCCGCAGCGGGTTCTGCCGAAGCCACGAGCGCTTCCCCGGCGGAGCGCTCCTTCGGCGGCACGACGATCCGCGCGCCCGCCTGAGGGAGCAGCAGGCCGAGCTCGCCCCCGGCCTTCGCTGCCACACGATCGAGCGATTCGAGCGTGGCCCGCTCGACCCGCAGCCGCAGGTACTGCTGGTCGAGGGAGGACTTCTCCCGCCGCAGCGCCTCGACGGAAT
>Ga0315278_10006633_pt1 | contig 10531 bp, 5 predicted proteins | sample YL17G06_0_MG_FD_203880 | JGI IMG/M metagenome (GOLD analysis project Ga0315278, IMG submission 203880) | Sediment microbial communities from Yellowstone Lake, YNP, Wyoming, USA - YL17G06_0 | ecosystem: Environmental > Aquatic > Freshwater > Lake > Sediment | place: USA: Wyoming | collected... | reverse complement strand
CTGGGCGGGGATGGTTCGGCCGGTTCCGGGGCTGATCGAGGTGGCGGCGGGCGCGGGGCTGCGGTGCGGGGCGTTCTACAACTGGGAGCCGCTGCGCAATCTGAGCCTGCCCAACAGCCTGGCGGTCAGCTATTTCTGGAACGCTGGCGACAAGGATCTGGGAGGTGACCAGCGGATCCTGGACGAAGCCATCCGCCAGATCGAGCGCGAAGGGCCCGATTTCGCGTTCGTCTATTTCGGCTCGGTCGACATCGCCGGGCACAAGTTCGGCTGGATGTCGCAGGAGTATCTCAACCAGTTAGCGCATGTGGACGGCCTGCTGGGGGATCTCCTGTCGCACCTGGGCGGCGAGGAGACGGTGCTGGTGCTGAGCGACCACGGCGGGCACGAGCGCGGGCACGGCAGCGGCGCGCCGGAGGATATGGTGGTGCCGTGGTTCATGGTGGGGCCGAGGATTCGGCGGGGGTGGGAGATCGAGCGGGAGGTGAGCCTGATCGATGCCGCGCCGACGCTGGCGAAAGCAATGGGCATAGCACCGCATGTGGAATGGGAAGGGCGGGTTGTCGAGGAGGTCTTTGTCTGACTTCGCTGACCCTGGGCCGTTTGCTTTGAGTAGCGGCACTTTCGCGGTTTTTTTTTCTAGCAGGCAAGGCAAATCCGGGGTATATTTAAATAGCGAGCTGATTCGACGGGCATATCGGGCAACCGAACTGGCCATCTTCGGGCTTCCGGAGGGCTCTGTGTCGGTTAGCGGCTGTGGGTGTCGCTTGCTGGGGCAACCTGGCAGCACATCATTATTGTTTTCACAGGGTGGTGGTGCGCGAAACATGTGCGTGCGGGGGAACCGCGGGCCGCCGGAAAAGGACTGGGAGATGCACTTCACAGCTTCAGCGTTATGGCGCAGGGCGGGTTCAGGTATCGGGAGCATTTTCCGGAAACAACGGCGCCGACGGGGCGTTTGCGATGCGCTTCGGCGGGCCGTCAGCGCGTGCGAATCGCTGGAGGGCCGTCGGCTGCTGAGCGCGTACCCGGTGACAGATCTGAGCGACTCGGGCACCGGCAGCCTGCGTGGGGCCATCAAGTCCGCCAATGCCAGCCCTGGCGCCGACAGCATCAGCTTCGATCCGGCGTTGACCAACGGGGGCGCCGCGACCATCACGCTCTTAGGAACGGACCTGACCATCAGCGACGACCTGGAGATCACCTGGCCCGGCGCCAATCGGCTGACCATCAGCGGCAATGATCTCAGCCGCGTCTTCCGCATCGATGCCGGCGTCAGTGCTGCCCTCAGCGGGATTACGATCACGCGCGGCAGGAGTGAGCTTATCTCCGGTGTGTTGTTCTCGGGCTACGGCGGGGGCATCCTCAATCGCGGCACGTTGGACCTGAGCAACGTGGTGCTCACCGGCAACTCCGCCCAGTACGGCGGCGGGATGTACAACGATTCCTCCTCGCCGACGCTGACCAACTGCGCGTTCAGCGGGAACTCGGTCAGTGCCACCAGTGGCGGGACCGCGTCGGCGTCCGCATACGGCGGCGGAATGTACAACTACTCCTCCTCGCCGACGCTGGCCGACTGCACTTTCAGCGGGAACACGGTCAGCGCCACCGGCAGCGATACCGCAACCGCGTCCGCATACGGCGGCGGAATGTACAACTACTCCTCCTCGCCGACGCTGGCCGACTGCACTTTCAGCGGGAACACGGTCAGCGTCGTCGGCGGCACCACGTATGCGTTGGGTGGTGGGATGTGCAACGAATTTTCGTACTCGCCGACGACGTTGACCACCTGCACCTTCAGCGGGAACACGGCCAGCGCCATCGGCACCTTATCGGCAACTGCGTCCGGCGGCGGAATGCACAACTACTACGACTATACGTCGGCGACGTTGACCAACTGCACCTTCAGCGGGAACTCGGCCAGCGCCACCAGTGACGGCACCGCAGATGCGTACGGCGGCGGGATGACTATTAAGGACTGCTCCCCGCAGACGTTAACCACCTGCACCTTCAGCGGGAACACGGCCAGCGCCACCGGTGGCGGCACCGCGTCGGCGTCCGCATACGGCGGCGGGATGTACAACTACTACTCCTCGCCGACGCTGGCCACCTGCACCTTCAGCGGGAACACGGCCAGCGCCACCGGTGACGGCACCGCAGATGCGTACGGCGGCGGGATGTACAACTACTACTCCTCCTCGCCGACGCTGACCACCTGCACCTTCAGCGAGAACTCGGCCAGTGCCACCACCAGCGGTACCGCAACTGCGTCCGCAGACGGCGGCGGAATGTACAACTGCTCCTCGTCGACGCTGACCACCTGCACCTTCAGCGAGAACTCGGCCAACGCCACCACCAGCGGTACCGGAAGCGCGTCCGCGAACGGGGGTGGGATGTACAACATCTCCTGTTCTTCGCAGACGTTGACCGATTGCACCTTCAGCGGGAACACGGCCAGCGCCACCAGTGGCGGCACCGCGTCCGCATACGGCGGCGGGATGTACAACACCTACTCTTCTTCGCTGACGCTGACCGACTGCAAGTTCAGCGGGAACTCGGTCAGTGCCACCACCAGCGGTACCGCAACTACGTTCGCATACGGCGGCGGGATGTACGAAATCAACTCCTCCTCGCCAACGGTGAGCCACTGCGAGTTCAGCGGGAACTCGGCCAGCGCCACCACCGGGGGAACCGCAACTGTGTCCGCATACGGCGGCGGGATGTTTATCTCCTCTCCTTCGCCGAAACTAACCGACTGCACGTTTAACGAGAATTGGGCTATTGCTATTAGTGGCGGCACCGCGTTCGCATACGGCGGCGGGATGGGCAACACCAACTCTTCTTCGCCGACACTGGCCAACTGCACTTTCATTAGGAACTTGGCCAGCGCCACCAGCGGCGGCGCCGAGTTAGCGCTGGCATACGGCGGCGGGATGTACAACTACTACTCCTCCTCGCTGACGTTAACCAACTGCACCTTCATTAGGAACTCGTCCAGCGCCACCAGCCCTGACGCCGCGATAGCGATCGCGAAGGGCGCCGGGATGTACAACTACTGCTCCTCGGCAACGCTGACCAACTGCACCTTAAGTGGGAACACGGCCAGCGCCGGGGGCGGCACCACGTATGCGTTGGGTGGTGGGATGTGCAACGAATTCTTCGCCTATCCGACGACGTTGACCAACTGCACCTTCAGCGGGAACACGGCCAGCGCCATCGGCACCTCATCGGCAGGTGCGTACGGCGGCGGGATGTTCAACTACTACGACTATACCTCGCCGACGTTGACCAACTGCACCTTAAGTGGGAACAAGGCCAGCGCCACCAGCGTCGGCACCGCATCGGCGTACGGTGGTGGGATGAAAAGTGACTCTTGCTCGCCAACGCTGACTAACTGCATCCTGTGGGGCAACACCGTTTGGGATTTGGATGTTGCGCGAGTGGACCAATACGGGGGCGGGACAGCCGTGATAACTTACAGCGACATCCAGGGCAATGGCTTTGCGGGCACGGGGAACATCAACTCCGACCCTCTGTTTATCCGCAACCCCCACCCCGGCGGCGATGGCAAATGGGGCACGGACGACGATGACTACGGCGATCTGCGTCTGCAATTCGCCTCCCCGTGCATTGATGTTGGAGACAACAGCGCTGTCCCAGCAGGCATAACCACCGATATGGCCGGCAATCCGCGAATCTACAACTTCCCCGGCATCCACGACCCTGGCGCAATCGTGGACATGGGCGCTTACGAGGCCGGCTCCGTCAGCAATGTCGCTCCGGTGGTCAATGCCGGCGTCGATATCACCCTCGACGAGGGCGTCACCTTCACTCAGATCGGTTTCTTCACCGATCCTGATGCCGACACGTGGACGGGGACGGTGGACTACGGTGACGGGACGGACGTGCAGGCGTTGGAGTTGAATCCGGACAAGACCTTCTCGCTCAATCATGTGTACGCTGACAACGGCGAGTACACGGTGACTGTGGCCGTCACGGATGGCGCTGGCGGTGTGGGGACCGACACCTCGCTTGTCACCGTCAACAACGTGGCGCCGACGGTAACGTTGGCTACGGGTGCCCAAACGCTTTACAGGCTCGAGGCTTTTTCGGTGTCGGCGGCCTTCAGCGACCCGGGCATGGGCGACACACACACGGCTACAATCTGCTGGGGCGACGGCACCAACACCGTGATCGATCCCGCGATGGACAGCATCACGGCCGAGCACCAATATCTGGGATCGGGCACGTTCACCGTGACGGTGACGGTTGCCGATGACGACGGTGGCTTAAGCACGGCCACAGTGCAGATGACGGTGCTGGACACCGCCAGCGCCATCGAGGACCTGATCGGACGCATTGACGGCATGGATCTGTCCCAAGGCGTGGAAGGCAGCCTGACGGCCAAGCTGGCTGCGGCGGCCAGGCTGCTGGGACAGGAAGTCTCCAACGAGACGTCCATCCGCGCGCTGCTGGATGCGTTCGAGCGAGGCGTGGAGCATTGGTATAGCAAGGGCAAGTTGACGCTGGGCCAGTACGAGGAGTTGCTGTATCGAGCAGACCTGATCCGGCAGGACATCCTCCTGCTGTAGGAGGCGCAGCAATCTGGGCTTGGGACTTGCTGCAGCGCAGCGGGCACGTGGGCGTAAGTGATCGTCACCCGCGCCACAGCCGGTTCACTCTTCATCGCGATTCAGGATCTTTTCGGCCACGCCGCCGCGGCTTGCGTCAGCGATTGCACCGCCGTCGCATCGAGGGCAGTCGCGATCGGCTCAAGTAAGGCCCGCGCTTTTGACGCAGAACCCATCCAGGTGATAATCGATGCCCGTGCGACATTTCCAGGAGAAAGGGCAGAACATGATGAACGGACACTGCGGCGTTGCTCTCAGTGCGGCGGTCATACTGGCGATGGCGGCGGTCACGTCACGAGCGGGCGCGGCGGAGGCGCTGGCCAGGATCACGGTGGATTCGGGCAAGCACACGCGGATGGACACGCCTGTGTGGGTGGATCTGGAGGGGGTGGCGCTTGCGCAAGACGGGATTCGGCTGGTCGAGATCAAAGGTGGACAGCGTGTGTCGGCGCCGTCGCAGGTGGAACGAGGGAAGACGGCGCGGCTGAACTGGATTCTGTCGGGCACGACGGCGGCGGGCGCGCAGCGGGTGTACGAGGTGGAGGCGGGTCAGCCAGTGGCCGGGGCGGCGGTGGAGTTGCGTCAGGACGAGGCGGGGCTGGACATCGTCTGCGGCAATGCGAAGGTGTTGCGGTTTCAGCACGCGGTGATGCCCCCCCCGGCGGGGGCTGACAAGCGGTATGCGCGGAGCGGGTTCATTCATCCGCTGTGGACGCCGTCGGGGACGGTGCTGACGAACATTCACGCGCCGGACCACATTCATCACATGGGGCTGTGGAACCCGTGGACGGCCACCGAGTTTGAGGGGCGCAAGGTGGATTTCTGGAACTTGAAAGACGGCACGGGCACGGTGCGATTCGTCAAGTTTGTCAGCAAGACGAGCGGGCCAGTCTTCGGCGACTTTCAGGCCGCGCAGGAGCATGTCGACCTCAGCGCACCGGGTGGAGGGAAGGTGGCTTTGAACGAGGTGCTGGAGGTGCGGGCGTGGAACACGGGCGTGGCGGGGGCGGGCTATTGGCTGATCGACCTGGTGACGACGCAGCGATGCGCGAGCTCGAGTGCGTTGAAGCTGCTGCAATATCGCTATGGGGGGCTGGGTTTTCGCGCGACGGCTGATTGGAAGGAAGATAACAGCAATTACCTGACGTCGGAGGGGAAGGACCGGAAGAACGGGCACGCGACGCGAGCGCGGTGGTGCAACATGTTCGGCACGACGGCGAGCGGGTCGGCGGGGCTGTTGATGATGAGCCATCCGGCGAATCGTGAGCACCCGGAGCCGGTGCGCATCTGGCCGGAGGGCGACATCTTTTTCAACTTCTGTCCGATCCAGCAGAAGGAGTGGACGCTTGAGCCTGGGAAGGATTATGTGCTGAAGTACCGGCTGTTCGCGTACGACGGCAAGGCGGATGCGCCGACGTGCGAGCGTCTGTGGGCGGATTTTGGCGAGGGGCCTGTCGTGAAACTGATCAAGAAGTGAATGAGCGGAGGTGGAAGATGATGACCAGACGAGGCGGGCTGTCGCGGCGGGTGTTTCTGAAGGGGATGGCGGCGCTGGCGGCGCCGTACGTGATCACGACGCGCGTGCGCGGGGCCGATGCTCCCAGCAACAGGATCACGATCGGCTGCATCGGCGTGGGGCGGATGGGGACGGGCGACCTGCATGACATGATCGGGCGGAGCGTCGCGCAGATCGTGGCCGTCTGTGACGTTGACAGCAAGCGGATGAACAACGCCAAGGGGATTGTGGAGGCGTACTACGGGAAGCAGGAGGCGAGCGGAACGTACAGGGGGTGCGCGACATACGGGGACTATCGCGAGCTGCTGGCGCGTGGGGACATCGACGCGGTGCAGATCGTGACGCCGGATCATTGGCATGCGATACCCGCCATAGCCGCCGCTCGCGCCGGGAAGGACATTTTCATGCAGAAACCGCTCACGTACACGATTGAGGAGGGGCGGATTCTGAGCGACACGGTGCGGCGGTATGGCCGAGTGCTGCAGGTGGGGAGCCAGCAGCGTTCGGAGTGGCAGTTCCGGCGCGCATGCGAGCTGGTTCGGAACGGCTGCATCGGGCGTCTGCAGACGGTGAAGGTGGGGTTGCCGCTCGATCCTGCGGGGCCGGTGCGGGGGCCGATGCCTGTGCCGGCGTGGCTGGATTATCAGATGTGGCTTGGGCCGGCGCCGTATGCGGAGTACACGGAGGACCGCGTTCACCCGGAGAAGATCGATGACCGGCCGGGGTGGCTGCGTGTGTCTGATTATTGTCTTGGGATGATCACGGGGTGGGGCGCGCACCACAACGACATCGCGCAGTGGGGCATGGGCACTGAATACACCGGGCCGGTGGAGATCGAGGCGCAGGCGGAGTTCCCGGCGGACGGCGTCTGGGACGTTCACGGGCCGTTCCGGATCGAGTACACGTACGCCAATGGCGTGAAGGTGATCTGCGCCGACGAGCGGAAGAACAAGGTGGGGGTTCTGTTTGAGGGGAGCGAAGGATGGGTGTTCGTCACCCGCGGCGCGATCGACGCGCAGCCGAAGGCTCTGCTGCAATGGACGGCGCGGATCGACCAGGTCCGTCTGATGGTCAGCACGCATCACAAGCAGAATTTTCTGGACGCGGTGAAGGCGCGAACGGAGCCGATCGCGCCGGTGGAGGTGGCGCATCGCTCGTGCAGCGTGTGCGCGCTGGGGTACATCGCGATGAAGCTGGGGCGGAAACTGCGTTGGGACCCGGATCGGGAGCGGTTTGTCAACGACGAGGGGGCGAATCGCATGGTGTCGCGGCCGATGCGGGAGCCGTGGCAGTTGTAGAGTGAAAGGAGCGGCGAACATGAAAGCTACCGGATGGATGGTCGTCGGGGCGCTGCTGATGGTGTGCGGCGTGGTGCAGGGCGCGGCACTTGCGCCGGAGCCGACGGCGGAGCAGATTGCGAAGATGAGGGCGGCGGCGCCGAAGCAGGCGAGGGTGAAGCCGGAGAAGGGGAGGAAGCTGCTGGTGTTTTCGTTGTCGTGGGGGTTCAAGCACACGTCGATTCCCTACGGCAAGCAGGCTATCCAAATCCTTGGGGAGGAGAGCGGGGCGTTTGAGACGACGCTGAGCGACGACACACGGATGTTCGAGCCGGAGAGCCTCAAGCAGTTCGACGCGGTGTTCTTCAACAACACGAACAACGAGATTTTTCTACCGGAGGAGATGGATAGGCTGACGGCGGCGGAGCGTGCGGCGGCGCTCGATCTCGACGCGCGGCTGAAGAAGAGCTTTGTGGTGTATCTCCAAGGCGGAGGGGGCTTGGCGGTGATTCACGCCGGGGTGGCGAGTTTCCGGGAGTGGGATGAGTTTGGGAACATCATCGGGGCGCGGTTTGAGAATCACCCGTGGGGATCGGGGTCGAAGGTGTGGTTCAAGGTGGAGGAGCCGAATCACGCGTTGGGCAAGGCGTTCAAGGAGAGTCCTTTTGCGTTGCAAGATGAGATTTACCAGGTGAAGGACCCGTACTCGCGGGAGAAACTGCGGGTGCTGGTGAGCATCGACACGAGCAAGACGGAAATGACCCGACAGGGGATCGTGCGTAAGGACGGGGACTTTGCGATGACGTGGATCAAGAGCTACGGGGAGGGGCGCGTTTACTACAACGCCTTCGGCCACGACTTCGACATTTTCTGGAACCCTGAGGTTCTCCAGCACTGGTTGGACGGCATCCAATTCGTCCTCGGCGATCTCAAGGCCGACACGACGCCGAGCAACGTGATCAGACGCTGAACCATGCCCACGCACACACGCCGGCAATTTCTTTCCTCAGCCGCGTTTGCCGCGGCGGCCGTCTGCCTCGACGGAAGCTCCGGAGGTGTCGCCATGCCGCAGCGCACAATCGCGCGGATCGAGACGATTCCGCTGACATACCCCACCATCGGCCGGTTCAAGTTTTTCGAAGGCCCTGACGGCAAACCGCTGGGGCGCCAGTCGGTCATCGTCAGGATCACCGCTGACGACGGCTCCGTCGGCTACGGCCAGAGCGTTCCCATCAACAAGTGGAGCTACGAGACCCTCGAGACCGTCCAGTCCACCATCGAGCGATACCTCGCCCCCGTCCTCCTCGGCAAGGATGTGTTCGACACCGCCGGCATCCAGGCCGCCATGGATCGCGTCATCGCCCCCTCATTTTCGACCGGCCAGCCCATCTGCAAGGCCGGAATCGATCTGGCTCTCTTCGATCTGACCGGCAAGCTCCTGAACCAGACCGCCGGCCAGCGATGGAATCGCAAAGGCAAGGATCGAATCACTCTCAGTTGGACCCTCAACCCGGTCACACTCGATGATGTCCCCGCGCTGATCGAAGCGGGGCGAAAGCGCGGCTATCGCAACTTCAACATCAAGGTAGCCCCTGATCCGAGGTTCGACGTCGAGCTGTGCCGCATTGTCAAGAAGCTCGTCCCCGACGGCTTTCTCTGGGCCGACGCAAATGGCGGCTATGATGAAGCTACCGCCCTCGATGTCGCGCCTAAACTCGCTGATGCCGGCGTGGCCGTCCTCGAGCAACCCCTCCGCCCCAGCCGTCTGACCGGTTATCAGAAACTCAAGAAACAGGGCGCCCTGCCCATCATCATGGATGAGAGCGTCGTCAACTCCGCGGAGCTCGAAGAGTTCATTAAGCTCAACATGCTCGACGGCGTGGCGATGAAACCAGCTCGTTGCGGCGGGCTGACCGAGGCCCGGCGACAGATCGAGATCCTCGAGAAGCACAACCTGATGTTCCTCGGGAGCGGCCTGACCGACCCTGATCTTTCGCTAGCGGCGTCGCTGCTGCTCTACGGAGCATATGACCTGAAATTCCCTGCCGCCCTGAACGGCCCCCAATTCCTTGACGGCAGCATACTCCAGACGCCTCTCCAGCCGGTTGATGGAGCGATCCCCTTGCCCCGCGGTGTCGGCCTGGGCGTTGCCGTCGATGAGGCTGAGATGGCCAGGCGCCGTGCCAGGACATGACCTCGTCCGATCGGCGTCCAAAGCCCCCTACGCCGTTCTTGACTGCCTGATCGGGGGCCCTAGACTCGTCGGTGCTCGCCTCTTGTCGCCCCGCGCAGTGCTTGCCGGGACGGCAGGCGGCAGGTTTGTGTTTCGGTCGCCAGATTGTACGCGCGTCGATAGGTCGCTACCCAGGTGGATTCGCCGCAGGCTGTTGTTGCCCTCTGGCGCTCTGGGCGGAGGAACGGAACTGATGTCTGACTTGAATGTCGATGCGGCCCTTGAGGCCGCAGAGAGGGGAATCAACAGCTACCTCGAAGCCGCTCACAGCGACGGCCGCATCGATGACCAGCTCCTCGAAGAGGCCAGAAAACATACCCTCCCGAACCTCACAGAATGGCTGCGCGATCCGCACATCGATGCCATCTCCCCCCATCTCAAGGCGGGCGTCTGCGCCGTCATCGCCAACGGCGAATGGGAGCAGTTGGTCAACGCCTACCGCCAATCCGTCCGCTTCGGCACCGGCGGCATACGCGGCATGATGGCCTTCGACCGCGAGTCCATCCGCCTCATGAAAGAGCAGGGCATCGGCGTCCCCATCCTCAAAGGGCCCAACACCATCAACGATCTCGTACTCTTGCTCACCTCTGCAGGAGTCGCGCAATTCGGCAAGAACCAGAAGCCCCCCTTCGAGAAGGTGGTCATCGGCTATGACAGCCGCGTCCGAGGACACGATCTGGCGGCTCTCGTCGCGCAGCTCTTCCTCGGCTACGGCTACACCGTCTACTTTTTTGACGCGCCCTGCCCGTACCCCGAAGTCACGTTCGCCATCCCCAGCGACGCGGTCAAAGCGGATCTCGGCATATTGCTATCCGCCAGTCACAACGACTACCGTTACAACGGCTACAAGCTCTCCTGCCAGAACGGCTCGCAG
>Ga0315278_10006632_pt1 | contig 10531 bp, 8 predicted proteins | sample YL17G06_0_MG_FD_203880 | JGI IMG/M metagenome (GOLD analysis project Ga0315278, IMG submission 203880) | Sediment microbial communities from Yellowstone Lake, YNP, Wyoming, USA - YL17G06_0 | ecosystem: Environmental > Aquatic > Freshwater > Lake > Sediment | place: USA: Wyoming | collected... | reverse complement strand
ATCTGCGTAGGTAGTCATTTGAGGCCTCTCCTCATCTGTCCCCGATGTGATCGGGGTCGGAGTTGGCACCGGTTTCGCTGGCCTGACTTGCCACGCGGATAAGTCGACGCGGGCACGCAAAGATCGCGAAATGGTTGCCGGGGCTTCAACGGGCCGTTCCCTCTGCCCCTCTGGATGAGCGGTATTCAGTTGTGTCGAGCAGATCGTGCCGGAATCGATCAGTGCGGACCGGGCGATTCCGAAGTGCTGGTCAAGACTGGTACGGATTGGCGGCTCACCAAGTGAGTGGCGACACTGTACCCATAACTGGCAGTTGACGGCGAAAGGGGTTCGGGTGCGCCCAGCGGTTTCTGCCTGGTTCGACCGGCGCACCTCGACCGCATCCCAGTGGTCCGCCCCGGCCCTCGCGGCGGCCAAGAACGCAGCCGACATCACAGTGTCGGTGGTCCTGCCCGCCCTCAACGAGCAGGAGACCGTCGGGTCCATCGTCGCGACGATCCGTCGCGACCTCATGGACGGCGAAGACCCACTGGTCGACGAGTTGGTGGTCATCGACTCCGGTTCGCACGACGACACCGCCCACGTTGCCAGTGCCGCCGGCGCGCAGATCATCCGTCGCGACGACGTGCTCCCCCGACTGCCCGCCGTACCCGGCAAGGGCGAGGCCATGTGGCGTTCACTGGCGGCAACGTCGGGTGACGTCATCGTCTTCATCGACGCTGACCTTCGATCGTTCACACCGGCGTACGTCGTGGGCCTGCTCGGTCCGCTGCTGACGGATCCGACGGTGTCGTTGGTGAAGGCGATGTACGAACGGCCCTACGACAGCGGTTCGACACTCGTTCATGCCGGCGGCGGTCGGGTGACCGAACTCGTCGCGCGTCCGTTGCTGAATCTGCATTGGCCCGAACTCAGCGGCGTCGTGCAACCGCTCGCCGGCGAGTACGCCGCGCGTCGTGCGTTGCTCGAGCGGTTGCCGTTTCCCTGCGGCTACGGCGTGGAGTTCGCGCTGCTCGTGGACACCCTGGAGTTGCTCGGACTTGACGCGATTGCGCAGGTGGACCTCGGCGTACGCCTGCATCGGCACCATGACGAACGTCGCCTCGGCCGGATGGCCGGCGAGATCCTGCAGACGGCGTACGACCGACTCGATCCCTCTGGTGTCTTGCGGCGCACTCACGGCCTCGGTTCCACGTTGTCGCAGTTCGATCGCGGCGACGACGGCTTTGAAGTGACGACGTACGAGATAGCAGGGCTGCAAAGGCCCCCGATGGAAACGATCGCGGAGTACGCCGCGACGCGCGGGTTAGCTCGGGTAGTTGTCGCCGAGGACTACGACGAAGATGCCTTGGGGCAAACCCGCCGGGGCCTCGACTAAGACGACGTCACCCTTGACGTACAACTCAAGCCGTCGAGCTTCTTCGATCTTGCCCGCGGGATAGTAGATCGTCGTCTTGGTGATTGGCTTGCCGTTCCAGTTCGCGACATCGCGAACTGTCCAACCCTTCGACTTGAGTCGCACGCCGGTGGCAGCCGCCAAACCCTTGCGCGTCGTCGCATTGCGCACCAGGACCGCGATCTTCTGCGCATCGGCGAGTGACGCCGTGGCAGTTGGGGCGGGAGTGGTCGCCGTCGCCGAAGACGACTTGGATGGCGTTGCCGACTTGGATGGCGTTGCCGACTTGCTCGGCGTGACAGATCCACCGGGTGAACGCGAAGAAGCGCTGGGGTTCGGTGAGGTGTTGCCCGTGGGACTTACCGAGGCTGCCGACGCGGTCGAGCTGCCGTGCTTGTCCTGCAGGGTCCCCCAGGCGATGAGCAGAGCAGCGGCTCCGATCACGATCAACGCGGTCGGTAGTGCGATGTTCGTGCGGCTCGGCTTGGCACGTACCGGTCCAGAGTCACCACGCGCACCCCGGACCTCGGTCTTGGTGGACTGGGCCTTGGTGGACTCGGCCTTGGTGGACTCGGCCTTGGTGGACTCGGCCTTGGTGGACTCGGCCTTGGTGGGTGCGCCTTCGCCTGCCTCATCGTCGGGCGTGATGCGTTCGCTCATGTCGTCCGCCGTGTCCTTCGGCTCGTACTCGCCGGAGTCCTAGGACTCCATGCCCAGTCGACGGGCGGAGCGGGCCCGCTGGCGCGTCGAGCGCAGCCGGCGCAGGCGCTTGACCAACATGGGATCAGCGACCAAGGATTCGGGGCGATCGATCAGGGAGTTGAGCAACTGGTAGTAGCGAGTTGCGCTCATCCCGAAGCGCTCGCGAATGGCCTGCTCCTTGGCGCCGGCGTAGCGATACCAGTAGCGCTCGAATTCGAGCACGGCCTCGTCCTGCTCGCTCAGCGAGCCCGTCACCGGCTCGGACAACGCCTGCTGCATCGGTCCCTCTTTCACGACGTCCTCCGGATCCGGGGATCCGGGCGCTGGTTGGCCCACGGGGTTACGGTGGGCCATCGCCATCGTACGGGGCAAATCCCACCGATGTCATTCACCCCGCCCAAACCCCGCAGATGTCACCAAGGCCCGCTGGATCGGACAATCGGCTTGGCCAGTTGCTTGGCCCGAGGGATGCCGAAATGGCTGCTAACTCGTCCATCTGGCACCCGTTAGCGACCAGTTGGGCATCACTCGCGGGCGAGGGGAACATCAGCCGATGCGACCGCCTGGGACGGGCCGCTTGTATCCGCTTCGCTCTCACGACTGGCCCATGCCCGCCGCAACGCCGGGGTACCGATGAGAACGCCGAGAAGGGTCACAATCGCGGCGGCGGTCGTCATGGCGAGCGAAGCCACCGACCCCCCCGAGTCGATGAGAATGCCTCCGAGCGCAGTGCCGATCGCAAATCCGATTGCAACTCCTGAGTCCTGCACACTCAGCCCCTCGGTGAGTCGGTGCAAGGGGACCAAGCCCTCTGTTAGCGAGGTGACGATCACGAGAATGGGGGCCACAGCAAGTCCGGCGACGAAGATGACCAGGCCGAGTACTGCCAGTGAGTGGATCGCGGCCAACGGCAAGACGATGACCGCGATGGCAGCGGTGGCGATGATGAGCTGTCGTGGAAGTGGGGAACGCGGCTGGTAGAGGCCCAGGACCACCCCGGCGCACAGGGACCCCAGGGCGAACACAGCGAGCAGGATCCCGGTCGCCCCCGGGACGCCCTGTTCCGAGGCAACCGCCACGGTCGATACCTCGAAGGACCCGAAGAGAACGCCCATCGTGGTGAAGACCAAGACCCCGACCCACACTCCGGGATAGCGAAGCGCCGCCGGGCCGTGGGCCGGGTGGTAAGGCGTCGGGCGTGGCTGGCTGGCGTGCAGCATCGCGAGCATTCCACCGCCGACGACGATCAAGATCGCCGACATCGCGAGGCCGGCGGCCGGAACGACCGAGACGGCAAGGACGGTCGCAAACGGCGGACCCAGGACGTAGGTGGTTTCATCCACGATCCCCTCCCACGCGAACGCGGTCCGCAGGCTGGGACGTCCTCCCAGCTGATGTGCCCATCGAGCCCGGACCATCGAGCCGACGCTGGGAGATGTGGCACCGACGAGAATGCCGACAACAATCAGCTCGCCCACACTGGACCCCGACACAATGGCGGCGATCAAAGCGACCAGGGCGACGACATTCAGGGGTACCAAGATGATCAGGATCCTCGACTGCCCGCGTCGATCGGTGAGTCGAGAATTCACCGGCCCCATCGCCGCCGCGGCAAGGGCGATAACGGCGGAAACCGCTCCAGCGACGGCGTAGGACTGCCCGACGTGAAGAATCAGGAGAACGGCGCTGAGCCCGAGCATCGCGACGGGGAACCGGCCGATGAACCCAGCGAGTGAGAATCGCCACGCACCACGATCTGAGAGCACAGCGACGTACGGCGAAGGCACGACCATGACGCTACCCGGCGGTTAGCGACTCAACTCCGACGCCAGCCTCGACTGCGCGAATCGTGGTGCGTATCAAGAGTCGGCGTCAGCGGGAGGTTCGCCGTTCGGCCTCGTCGGCGATGCCCCTAAGGGACGTGGCGACCGTCGCCTCCCATACAACGGCGACGCGATCAGCCCAGCGTTCCCCGAGGGCCCACAGGTCTGATCCCATCTCACCTTCGTAGGTCAAGATCGTCGCGTCGTCCTCGGTGGTCAAGGTGAACGCCTCGACGACGTGTGGGACAGGGCCGCGGACGAGTCGGAAGTCGATCCGGTCGGGCGGGGTGAAGCGAACGGTTTCGACGGTCTTGGCACGCAACCGTCCACTGATCGGGGTGAAGTGTGCCGCAAGGACCATGTCGGAGCCGCGCTCCAGGACCTGGATCTTCTCGGCGACCGCTCGAGGCTGTCGTTCAACGTACGGCGCGGCGATGATTTCGAACACGAGGGATCTCGGGGCCTTGATGCGCACGGTTTGAGGTCCGAGAGGGCGGGTTCGCCGGCCGACGTTGAGGTCAATCGGGCACACCCCGGTGACCAACCCCACGTACGTCATCGCCGTACCAGTTCCAGCGAGTACGCCGAGGGCGAGGAGTCTCCTACGCATGTCAAGTTCCTTTCACGGTTTCACGAGCGTCAAGCATCACCCGAAGTAGCTGTCAAGCATCAGCCGAAACACTGTCAAGCATCACCCGAAGCCAAACGTTCAACCATGAGCCGAACTCGTACATTCACACGGAGCCGACGAGGGGACTTGAACCCCTAACCTCCCGATTACAAGTCGGGTGCGCTACCAATTGCGCCACGTCGGCAAGCGGCGACCAAGACGTTGGGCCAGGCGTACGGCATCGGCGCCCCGGTGTCGATCACCAAGCGTCACGGTATCCGGATGCCCCGATCAGCCCACACAGACGTCCCACCTTCGGACACGGGGGCGACGGATCGGGTATCGCTCGCCTAACGTGTCAAAGGACGGGTACGACCCACCCGATCCCAGCGTGGATCAGGGCAAGGCAGTCCGACGCAAGGAGTGATCGGCTTGATTCGTCTGCGTGGTCGGCACAAACAACGTCGCGGAACACGCCCGGGTGCCAAGGTTGAAGCACCCAGCGTGGTCGCCTCGACCGAACTCTCCGACTTCGTCGTCGTCGCAAATCGACTTCCGTTCGAGGCACATCACGGCGCGGACGGCGACACCACGTGGGTCCGATCTCCGGGTGGACTCGTGTCGGCGCTCGAGCCGATCTTGCACGAGCACGACTGCGTGTGGGTCGGATGGAGCGGTCTGTCAGTTGACGCGAAGACGTACTACGACGACGGCGAACTCGGCGACCCCTCCGACATGCCGTCGCGCATCGACTCGTGCCGACTTCACAACGTCGAGCTCACGAGTGACGAAGTCGAGGCCTATTACGCCGGCTTCGCCAACTCCGCGTTGTGGCCGCTCTACCACGACGGCGTGGCCGCGCGCATCTACGACCGCAACCAATGGGCGGCCTATCGCCTGGTCAACTCGCGCTTCGCCACGGAGATCGCCTCCGTTGCTGCACCTAACGCCACCGTCTGGATTCACGACTACCACCTCCAACTCGTGCCGCAGTACTTGCGCGCGCTTCGCCCCGACCTGCGCATCGGCTTCTTCCTGCACATCCCCTTCCCCCCCGCCGAGCTGTTCGCCCAACTTCCCTGGCGCCGTGAGGTTCTGTACGGACTCCTCGGCGCAGACCTGATCGGTTTCCAAGTGCCAGGGGCCGTGCGTAACTTCCTGCATCTGACTGAGCGACTACTGGGTCTACCGGTGCGAGGCGATCGCGTCCTGCTCCCCGATGGGGACTCGACTCGATCCGTACGCGTGGCCGACTTCCCGGTGTCCATCGACACCAAGCGGATCGATGAGATCGCACGCGACCCGATCGTGCGGGCCCGCGCGGAACAGATCCGCAAGGAGATGGGTGACCCACGGATCGTCATGCTGGGCATCGACAGACTCGACTACACGAAGGGGATCGACGTACGCCTGAGCGCCTTCGCCGAACTTCTCCTGTCGGGCGAGCTGGAACCAGATGACGCGGTATTCGTTCAGATCGCCACGCCCAGCCGGGAAGGCATCGACGAATACCAACGCATCCGACGCGAGATCGAGTTGACGATCGGCCGTGTCATCGGCGAGCACGCCCGCGTCGGTTCACCACCGATCCACTACCTGCACCAAACCTTTGATGTCGAGGAGTTGGTGGCGTTCTACGTCGCCGCGGACATCATGCTGGTGACTCCGCTGCGCGACGGCATGAATCTTGTCGCCAAGGAGTACGTCGCCGCACGTCCATTCGAGGACGGCGCGCTCGTGCTGAGTGAGTTCGCCGGCGCAGCCCTGGAACTTCCCGAGGCGTGGATCGTCAATCCGTACGACGCCGACGCGGTCAAGGCGGCGATCATGGGGGCGGTCAACTCCGACATGCGCGAACGCAAACGACGAATGAGCGCGATGCGGCAGACCCTGTTCCATCATGATGTGTCGAAGTGGGCGCACGACTTTCTCAGTGCACTTGCGGAGGAGGCTGGGTGATCTCGGGAAATGGCGTCGCCCCGCGGCCATCAAGTGCGGGAATCGAGGCACTTCCCATGGATCTCCGGCATGCGGTACGCGACGCGGTGCGCACTCCCCACTTGCTGGTCGGTTGTGACTACGACGGCACTATCGCCCCCATCGTCGAGGATCCGGCTACCGCTCGCCCGCTCCCTCATGCCATCGCCGCGCTGCGTGCCATCGCGACCCTGCCGACCACCACTGCCACGGTCATCAGCGGACGATCTCTACGCGACCTCGCGGCCATGTCTCGGCTCCCCGCGGAAGTTCACCTGATCGGAAGCCACGGCTCGGAGTTCGACGTCGGTGTCGTCGACGCACTCGGTGCCCACGAACAGCACCTCCTCCAGGACGTCATCCGCAGCGTCCACTCCACTGCCGACGACGTCCCCGGCGTCATCATCGAACTCAAGCCAGCGGCAGTGGCAGTGCACGTACGTCGCTGCGACCGCGCGACGGCCGCGCGAGTACTCAGCGCCGTCAGAGAAGGACCCGCCCAGTTGATCGGCGTACATGTCACCGAAGGCAGCGAGGTCATCGAACTATCCGTTGTGGACACCGACAAGGGGCGTGCTCTCAATACGCTGCGCCACCGGATGGGAAGCACCGCTGCGATCTTCATCGGTGACGATCGCACCGATGAGAAGGTGTTCGCTCGACTCACTGGACCCGATGTCGGGGTCAAGGTCGGTGCCGGCGAGAGCTTGGCTACCCACCGCGTCGACGGGCCCGAGGCAGTGGCAAACCTGCTGGCACTGATCGCCGAGGAACGCAGCCTGTGGCTCACCGGTGGGCACGCGCCTCCGATCGAGCGACTCTCAATGACTGGTGACGGTCGGAATCTGGCGTTGATCGGCCCGGACGCCTCCATCGTCTGGATGTGCTACCCCGACCCTGACTCGTCGGCCGTCTTTGCCTCGCTTCTGGGTGACTCGGGCGCCGGCCATTTCAGCATTCATCCGCTGCACGGCGGCGGTGTTCAGTCCCAGTCGTACGTCGACTCGACGCTCACGGTACGCACGACATGGGCAGGTCTGACCCTGCTCGACTACCTCGATCGCAGCATCCATCCGCACGATGGCGATGGGGCACGACCAACTCGGTTGATCCGCGTCCTGTCAGGTCGCACTCTGGCTCGGGTGGTGTTTGCACCTCGACCACAGTTCGGTCACGTGACTACCCAACTTGAAATCGTTCCCGATGGAGTCAGCGTGGTCGGAGCTTCGGACCCGATGACACTGCGGGCTTCAGGTGTGACCTGGGAGGTCCACAACGAGGGGCCGCATCAGACCGCGGTCGCAACCGTGGACCCGACCCACGGTGATGTAGTCCTCGAATTGCGTTGCGGCTCAACGGATGCCAGCCCCCACCATCTGCCCGAGCCGGACCGGCGCGCACGCACGCACGACGACTGGCGGGGCTGGCTGACGTCGTTGTCGCTGCCCGCGAAGAACACCCAGCACGTGGCCCGTTCCGCACTCACGCTGCGTGCGTTGTGCCACGAACCCACTGGCGCCATTCTGGCGGCGGCGACCACCAGCCTCCCCGAAGAGGTCGGTGGACTACGAAATTGGGACTATCGGTATTGCTGGATTCGCGATGCGGCCATGACCGCGCACGCACTGATGCTCTTGGGCAGCGACGCCGAAGCGAGCGCATTCCTCGGCTGGATGTCGCGAGTGGTCAACGACCTTCCGTCCCCCGAACACCTGCACCCGCTCTACACGTTGCACGGCAACACCTTGGGACCCGAGGCCGTCATCGACACATTGCCCGGTTATGCGGGGAGTCGTCCCGTGCGAGTCGGCAACGCCGCCCAAGGACAGGTCCAGGTCGACGTCTTCGGCCCGGTGGTCGAACTCATCGAGGCGTTGGCACAGCAGCGCGGGATGGTCGAGGACGAACATTGGATCCTGGTGGAAGCGCTCGTCCACGCGGTCGAACGTCGTTGGGATGCACCGGACCATGGCATCTGGGAGATCCGCGATACACCGCGCCACCACGTTCATTCAAAGATCATGTGCTGGGTGGCCATCGATCGCGCCCTGAGCCTGGCCGCGCTCCGTAACGAGCACCGACCGCAGTGGGTCCAGTTGCGTCACCGCATCGAGCAGGACACGTTGACGCACGGTTGGGACGACCGACTTCAATCCTTCGTGTCGTCGTACGGGCGATCCGACATCGATGCGGCCACGTTGCACATCGGTATCTCCGGGATGTTGGCCGGTGACGATCCGCGATTCATCGGCACCGTCAATGCGGTCGAAGACCAGCTTCGAAACGGTGCAACGGTCTATCGCTACCGATTCGACGACGCTCTCCCCGGCGTCGAGGGTGGTATGTACATCTGCGCGACCTGGCTCGCCGAGGCCTACCTGCTCTGCGGGCGCCGCGACGACGCCGAGTTGATGTTCCGCGACATCCTCGCCACCACTGGCCCGACCGGACTGCTTCCCGAGCAGTACGACCCCGACACTGGTCGTGGACTGGGCAACCACCCGCAGGCCTATTCCCACCTCGGCGTGATCAGACTGGCCAAGGCTCTCGACCCGTAGGCGCTCGTCGGCTAGGCACTCGATGGCTACGCCCTAGCAGCGGCAAGGGCGTAGAGCGCGATGCCTGCGGCCACACCCGCGTTCAGCGATTCGGTGTCGGCACTCATCGGGATCGACACGAGTACGTCACACGTCTCACTCACGAGCCGCGACAGTCCCTTGCCCTCACTACCGATCACGAGAACAACTGGCGCGCTGCCGAGGTCGGGATCCAGTCCCGACAACGTCACGTCACCGTCGGCCGCCAGTCCGATCACCGCGAGCCCTGCCTTCTGAGCGGCCTTGAGGGTGCGCGTCATGTTCGTGGCACGCGCAACAGGCACGCGCGCCGCCGCCCCAGCGCTTGTCTTCCAGGCCGATGCCGTCATGCCGGCCGCCCGCCGCTCCGGAACGATGACCCCTTGCGCACCGAAACCCGCAGCCGAGCGCACGATTGCGCCCAGATTGCGCGGATCGGTGACCCCATCGAGTGCCACCAGGAGACCGGAATCAGCATCGAGCGCTGCGGCAATCAGGTCCGACGGTTCGGCGTACTCGTAGGCAGGCACTTGCAGAGCAAGTCCCTGGTGAACGATTGCCCCGGTCAGTCGTTCGATGTCGCCCTTCGTCGTCTCGATGAGAGCGATGCCGCGACCCGCAGCAGTCGTCAGCGCCTCGCGAACGCGGTCGTCGCTGTCGACGTACTGCTGGACGTAGAGAGTCTTCGCCGGCACATGCGCTCGCAATGCCTCGACCACGGAGTTGCGCCCGGCGACGTACTCGTAGCCGTCCTTCTTCGGTCGGCTCGTCCGACTTGATGCGGCGCGTGTCGTTGTCGAGCGCGACGTCCCGGCTGCCGATCGCTTCGCGGACGCGCGTGCGCGGCGCGCGGCCGGGTGCTTGTCGCGCTCGGTGGCTTTAGGCGTGGGTTTCTTGGGTTCCAAGCCCTGCCGTCGCTGGCCGCCCGACCCTGCCGTTGCGCCCTTCTTCGATCCGGTCTTGCGCATCGCTCCTTTGCGCTGACTATTACCCGCCACGACTACTCATCCTCACTTGTGGCCAACGACCAACGGGCGCCGGTTGGTGTGTCCTCCACCGCGACGCCGGCCGCGCGGAGTCGTTCGCGTACGGCGTCTGCGCCGGCAAAGTCCTTGCGAGCACGCGCATCTTCGCGCTCGCGCAACGCATCCACGACCAATCGATCGACCACGCTGCGAAGAGCATCGTCCTGGCTCGTCTGTCGAAGAGACCACGATGGCGAGTAGGGATCGACGCCGAGCACATCGAGCATCGCGCGCACGGAGCCGGTCACATCGGACAACTCCGGCAACAAGGCATCCGAACCGTCGGCGAGCAGCCGGTTGCCATCGGTCACTGACTCGTGCACGACGGCGAGCGCTGCCGGTACGCCGATATCGTCATCCATCGCGGCGGCAAATGCTGGATCAGTCTGTGCCCCAACGTTTTCGTGCGGTCCGAGTCGATC
>Ga0315278_10006629_pt1 | contig 10532 bp, 8 predicted proteins | sample YL17G06_0_MG_FD_203880 | JGI IMG/M metagenome (GOLD analysis project Ga0315278, IMG submission 203880) | Sediment microbial communities from Yellowstone Lake, YNP, Wyoming, USA - YL17G06_0 | ecosystem: Environmental > Aquatic > Freshwater > Lake > Sediment | place: USA: Wyoming | collected... | reverse complement strand
GCGAACCGCTGTCGCTCGAGCAGATCTTCCTGCGCCTGACCGGCGACCAGGAAGGGAAGGAGTAGACCCGGTGCGCCACGCTCTGGTGATTGCGCGACGCGAAATCGAGTCGTACTTCGTCTCGCCCATCGCGTACGCCGTGATCACGATCTTCACCTTCGTCACCGGCCTGTTCTTCTCGAACATGCTGGTCTCGTACATCCGGCTGTCAGTCCTCGCCGATCAGCAGATGCAGCGCCTGGGACGCTCGGATCTCCAGCTGGATGTGCCGACCATGGTGCTCGCGCAGTTCTTCGGCAACGAGGGATTCCTGCTGATGCTGGCGTTGCCGCTGCTGACGATGGGGCTGATCACCGACGAGCGGCGAAAAGGCACGCTGGAACTGCTGATGACCTCGCCCGTGCGCGCTACGGAACTGACGCTCGGCAAGTTCCTGGGTGCGTTCGGCTTCGTGGTCGTCATGATGCTGCCGCTCGTGCCGATGTTCGCTTTTCTGGCACAGGGCGGCGACTGGGAACCAGGCGTGGTCTTCAGCGGCATGCTGGGTCTCCTGATGCTGGCCGGCGCACAGATCGCGATCGGACTGTTCGTGTCATCGCTCTGCGAGAACGTCCTGGTGTCCGCCATCGGCACCTATGGCCTGTTCATGACCATGCAGTTCATCGACACGTCGTCGAGCGGCCCCGACTCGCTCTGGGCCAGGCTGGTCAGCTATTTTTCGTTCTACATGCGTCAGCTCAACTCGACGCGCGGCGTGATCGACGTGGCCGACCTCGTCTATTTCGCGTCCTGTATCACCCTGGGCCTCTTCCTGGCGCAGCGGTCGATTGACGCCATCAGGCACACGCGGTCATGAAGAAGTACGCCTTTCTGCCCGGCGCCCTCATGGCTCTTGCTGGCGTGCTGTGGGCCGCGCTCACGCTGGAGTGGAACACCGCATCCATCACCCTCGCGGCTGGCGGGGCGCTGGCGCTCGCCGTCGGCCTTGCCGTCACCTGGCAGGAGATCCGCGAGTGGTTCCGCGACCCGCGAGGCGTCTTTGCCGTCAACACGGCGCTCTCCTGCCTCTTGCTCGTCGCGATTCTCGGCATGCTGAACGCCTCCGCGGCGCTGAGGCCGGTGACATTCGACCTGACCTCATCTGGCCGCAACACGCTGGCGATTGAGACGAGGAACATTCTGCAGAAGTTGCCGGGTGACGTGGCGCTCAAGCAGTTCGGCAGGACGCCCGATCCACGCGTGGACCAACTGCTCGCCTCGATGGCGCGTGAGAGCAGCCGCGTCAAGTCGCAGTTCGTGGACGCCGAGAAGTCGTTGCAGCAGGCCCGTGAGTACGGTGTCCTTCGCAACGGCACCGTCATCGTCGAATACGGCGCGAAGTACCGGAAGATCGAGCAGGTAACCGAACCCGCGCTCGTGACGGCCGTGCTGCAGGTGACCAGCACCGTGGAACCCCTGGTGTGCCTCGCGCAGGGCGACGGTGAACGGGGATTCTCGGATGAGGGGTCGACGGGGTTGTCGATGTGGGTGGCGGCGATCAAGGCATCGAACTATCGGGCCGACCCCATCAGCCTCACGCAGCAGGACGTGCCCCGGCTGTGCACCGTCGTAGTCGTGGCAGGCATGGCAGACGGATTCGGGCAGGCGCGGCTCGATCGTCTTGGCCGATTCCTGATCACGGGCGGCCGCATCGCTTTCCTGATCGATCCGCCGGTTGACGCCGTCGTGTCCACGTGGCTTCGCCCGTACGGCATTGGCGTGGGCGACGGCATCGCCATCGACAACAGTTCAGGCGGGCGGAGCGTCGGTACCGGTCCGGAAATGCTGCTGGGCGTGTCGTACAACAACCACCCCGTGACGCGCGGTTTCGGGCTGGCCACGATCTACGATCGAGCGGCGCCGCTCCGCGTTGAACGGCAGGACGTGGGCAAGCCGGTGCCGCTGGTGGCGACCGGGGCCGGAAGTTTCGAAAAACTGGACCTCACCAGCCAGTCGCTGACGTTCCGCGAAGGCCGCGACCGGCCGGGGCCATTGACGATGGCGATTGCGGCGACGATTCCACGCGGGGCACAGGACGCGGTGCGGCCCGAACCGCGCATCGTGGCGTTCGGCGATTCGGACTGGGTTACCAATGCCAATCTTGGCCGCCAGGGCAATCGCGACCTCGCGCTGAGGATGATCGCCTGGCTGGCCGGAGACGAAGAAGCGCATGTCGTCGCCGCCGGAGATCGCGAGAATCGCCGCATCAGCATGACCGAGCGCATGCGCACCAGCATGTACGTCGTGAATCTGCTCCTGCTTCCCGCCATCCCCTTCGTGGCGGGCGTCGTCCGGCTCCTCCGCGCTCGCAAGTAGCGGGGGGTGCGGCCCCGTGAAACCGCGGGCAGTTCGTGCCCGCAGCACTAATGCTGCCAACAAGATAAGCCGAAAAGCAGCCCAGGGGGCGGAGCGTCTCTCGCGCGTCCGCCTTCGCGGAATGCCTATGAAACCCAGAGCACGCACAGCGGTGGTCAATGCGGGGCTGATGGCCGCACTGGTCCTGTCGGCCTCGACGGCATTGTCGACGGGAGCCGCCGCGCAGGCGCAGAAGCCCGGGACCGTTCTCGGCGCGCAGCCGGCGCCCGCAGGTGGCCAGTCGGCGTCCAGGCCTGCGGGGACGCAGGTGCCGCTGCCGACGACGCGTCAGACGGAGACGCCGCCGACCCAGCCCGGCCTGGCGCCCATTGCCGTGAGCCAGCTCGAAGAAGGACGCAGGTCGGAGCCTCAGACGGCCGGGACGCAGGTGCCGCTGCCGACGACGCATCAGACGGAGACGTCGCCGAGCCGTCGCGGTCTGGGACCACAGGTGCCTGGCCTGGTGCCCATTGCCGTGAGCCAGCTCGAAGAAGGGCGCAGGTCCGACACGCTCGAGCAGACGCTGTCGCTGAGCTTCGCCGAGCCGATTGCCATTCGCGAGTTGCTGCAGTTGCTCGTGAGTGGCACGAACATCAGCGTCGTGCTCGACCCGGAGGTCGAAGGCAGCTTCATCGGAGAGCTCAAGATGGTCTCGCTCCGGCAGGCGCTTGATCTGATCCTGCAGCCGCTCAGCCTCGAGTACTCCATCAATGAGAGCGTGCTGCGCGTGCGGAAGCACCAGATGCAGACGCGCATCTTCAATATCAACTACGTGGCGTTCCGGCACACCGGCTACGGTGGGAGCAACACGGGCATCGGCTACGGCAATTCCGGGATGGGCGGATACGGCGGCGGATTTGGTATGGGCGGCGGCTATGGCGGGTACGGCGGCGGAGTGGGTGTGGGCGGCGGCTATGGCGGGTACGGCGGCGGAGTTGGCGTGGGCGGCGGCTATGGCGGGTACGGCGGCGGAGTGGGTGTGGGCGGCGGCTATGGCGGGTACGGCGGCGGATTTGGCTGGGGCGGCGGGCTCGACACCTTTGCCGAGATCGAGAAAGGCATCGCGATGCTGATGTCGCCAGACGGCAGGCTCAACCTCGACCGGAAAGCCGGGCTGATGCAGGTCACTGACTACTCCGACAAGCTTGACAAGATCGCGAATTACCTCGAGGTGGTCGAGACGCGCATCCTGCGCCAGGTCCACATTCAGGCCAAAGTCATCGAAGTCGAGATGAACGAGGAGTTCTCGGCGGGCATCGACTGGTCGGTGGTGCTGCGAAGCGCGGCCAGCGCCGTGACGGTGACCCAGCGGCTCGCGCCCACCAACAGCCAAAGCGCGTTTACGATGGGCGTGAACATCAAGGACTTCAAAGGCCTGCTCAACGCGTTTGCCAGCCAGGGGCGGGTCAATGTGATGGCCAGCCCGCGTGTGATGGCGATGAACAACGAGCCGGCCGTGATGCGCGTGGGTACGCAGGATGTCTTCTTCGTGACGACATCGCAGGTGGACTCGGCGACGGGACAGATTCTGCAGACGACGGTGACGCCGCAGGCCATCAGCGAGGGCATCACGCTCAACGTGATTGCCCAGATTAGCGACGACGGGATGATCCACCTGAGTATCTCGCCGACGATTACCGAGCGCACCGGCATTGCGACCTCCAGGCTCGGCGACCAGGTGCCCATCGTCAGTGTTCGTGAAACGGACACCGTCGTCCGCGTGCAGGAAGGCGAGACCATCGTCATTGCGGGTCTGATGCAGGAGCGGACCATTGGCCAGAAGACCAAGGTGCCGGTGCTCGGCGACATTCCGCTTGTTGGCGGGCTCTTCCGCCGTGACGATCGCTCGAAGAAGAAGGTCGACCTGGTGATTCTGCTGACGCCAACGGTCGTGACGCCTGGCGATGTCGCGGCGATGAGCGCGTCGGATCAGCAGCGTCTGTACGAAGAACAGCGTGCGCCGGTCCGCAAGTAGCGGCGGCGCGCGGGGCCGATACCCGATATCTCCGAGAGGACGGGGCGTGGTCGATGTATGAGGAATATTTCGGCTTCACCGAGAAGCCATTCAGCCTGACGCCGGACCCGCGCTTTCTGTACAAGAGCGAGTCGCACGCCAACGCGTTCGAACTGCTCCAGTACGCCATGCGCCGGCGCGAAGGGTTCGTTGTGGTCACCGGCGACATCGGGACCGGCAAGACCACCCTGTGCCGCGCGCTTCTCGAGCAGATCGACCGCCGCACCTTTACCGCGCTCGTGCTGAATCCCTTCCTGTCGGAAGACGACCTCTTGAAGCTCATCCTGCAGGATTTTGGCGTGGTGTCGCGCGCGGATGTGAAGGCCGGCCGGCTGGCGGGCGTCAGCAAGCAGGACCTGATCGACACGCTGTACGACTTCCTGCTGGGCCTGCTGCCGCTCAAGGCCAACGCGGTGCTGATCATCGACGAGGCCCAGAACCTGCCCCTGCAGGTGCTGGAGCAGCTGCGCATCCTCTCGAACCTCGAGACCGACAAGGAGAAACTGCTCCAGATGATCCTGGTCGGCCAGCAGAATCTCAAGCCGTTGCTGCGGTCGCCGGAGTTGAGGCAACTGGATCAGCGCGTGTCGATTCGCTACGAATTGAAACCGCTCACCGACGACGAGACGGCCGCCTACATTCATCACCGCCTGTACGTGGCGGGCGGGGCATCGGCCGTGAGCTTCGTGCCGAAGGCCGTGCAGGCCGTCTTCCAGTACTCGGGCGGCATTCCCCGTTTGATCAACCTGATCTGCGACCGCAGTCTGCTTGGTGCCTTCTCGGCGAAGGTCAGCAAGGTGTCGCACGACCTCGTCATCCGGGCGACTGAATCGCTTGGCCTCCAGCAGTTGGAGAAATCCCGATTCTCCTGGTTCCGCCGCCGCCGCCGTCCGCTCGCCGCCGGAGTCGGCGCGGGCACGTTGTTTGGCGCGTGACGCGATGAGCCGCATGCTTGACGCATTGCGTCAACACCGCGTGGCGACGCCGAGCCCCGAGGGGCTGCCAGCCAACTCGCCACGCGTGTCCGAAGATAACGTCCTGGCCTCGCTTGGCTACTCCAGGCAGGAGACGGAGTCGACCCGGATGGCACCGGCGCTCCGCATCGCGATCGGCGCCGTGCTGATCCTGGTGGCAGCAGCGCTGGTGTGGCAGGTAGCGGCGTACAACCATCTCGTGCCGGCCGGGCCACTGTCGTTTCTGTTCGGCTCTCGGCAGACGGCAGCGCGCGGCGCTGTCACACCGCCCATCCAGCGTGCCTCCTCGCCGCCGGCCAGTCCGACCAGGCCGCCAGCCGAGCAGCAGCGAGCCGCGTCGATGTCCCCACCGGCACTGCCGCAGGCGGCGTCAGTGGCCCCGGTGCCGCCGCCTGGCGTACCAGGATCCTCCGGCCCGGCATCAGCGAAGCCCGCGGCGCCGGCTGCGGAGCCAAGGACCCAGCCCACGGCCGCGCCGCCTTCTCCTGCCACCGTTCAGGCACCGAAGCCGGTGGCGGCGGCCGCCACGCCGGCGGTGCAGAAGCCGCCAGTGCAGGCAGCCGTGCCTGGAGTTCCCTTGCCTTCGAAACCCGCGCCCGCCGCATCCGCACCGGCGCTACTGGTCACGACGTCGCGCACACCGTCATCACCAGCGGAATCTCCAGCAACGCCGGCGCCGGGCATCACGCGAAATGCTCCAGGGTCGTCCGCAGCCGCCAACGCCCCGGCCAGTGAGGCCGACCAGTTCAGGCTGGCCGTGTACTACCAGCGGACGGGTGACTTCGAAAAGGCCCTGGTTCACTATCGCGCCGTGCTCGAAGCCAACCCACTCAACGCCGAGGCGCACAACAACCTCGGCCTGCTCTACCAGGACAAGGGGCTCTACGAGGAGGCGATCCGCGAATTCAAGCATGCGACGGTCATCGATGCGCGCTACGACAAGGCGCACAACAATCTCGGGGTGGCGTTGCTTCGATCGGGCAAGGCGGAAGCGGCCGTCGCTGAATTCCGCTGGATCGTGGCGCAGGATGCCCGGAACGTCGAAGGCCTCGTCAACCTCGCGCTCGCGCTGCGCGCGTCAGGACGCCTGAGCGAGGCACGCGACCATCTGCAGCGCGCGCTCTCAATCAACAACCGCTACGCCAACGCCCACTACAACCTCGCGCTCGTGCTCGAGGAGAGCGGCGAGATCTCCCGCGCGATCGAGCACTACGAACAGTTCCTCTCGCTCGGGGGCGCCGACGCCACCTCGCTCGCCACCGACGTGCGCGGCCGCATCCAGTTGCTCCGATCGAAGCTGCTCAAGTAGATTCGCCACCTTTTCTGTTGCCGCAGTTTGGGCCTTGTGTGGCATCTGCAGGTGCTTTCCCACCTCGCAATTTGCAGGCCCCGAACGTGCACGTGTCTGCGAAGTGATGCTCGCGACGTCGTATGCAGATCGCGGAGATCGCCGGCAACGACCGGGAAACAAAGGACATCGACACACTCTTCGCGGCAGCCACATCGAGGCACGACCCTTGCTCAATACCCGGACAGCGTCTCGTCACGAGGACGAGCACCTGCGTCGAGCACGAACTGGAGAACGTGTCATGGAAGCGCTGAAGGATAGCGAACGCGGCCTGTCGCCGGTCGAGGCCACGATCATGCTCGCGCACAAGAACCTCGGGGTGGCGTTGCTTCGATCGGGCAAGGCGGAAGCGGCCGTCGCCGAATTCCGCTGGATCGTGGCGCAGGATGCCCGCAACGTCGAAGGCCTCGTCAACCTCGCGCTCGCGCTGCGCGCGTCAGGACACCCGAGCGAGGCACGCGATCATCTGCAGCGCGCGCTCTCAATCAACAACCGCTACGCCAACGCCCACTACCACCTGGCGCTCGTGCTCGAGGAGGGCGGCGAGATCTCCCGCGCGACCGATCACTACGAACAATTCCTCTCGCTCGGGGGCGCCGACTCCACCTCGCTCGCCACCGACGTGCGCGGCCGCATCCAGTTGCTCCGATCAACGCTGCTCACATAGACGCGCCACACTTAATGTTGCCGCAGTTTGCCCCCTGTGTGGCATTTGCAGGCGCTTTCCCACCTCGCAATGTGCAGTCCCCGAAAGCGCACTTCTCCACGAAGTGATGCTCCCGCGATCGTGCGCAGATCGCGGAGATCGCCGGCAACGGCAGGAATACCCGGGAAATCGACGCACTTTTCGCGGCGGCCACAGCGGGGCACGTCCCTTGCTCAATACCCGGACAACGACTCGTCACGACGACGAGCATCTGGACCGAGCACGAACTGGAGAACGTGTCATGAGAGCGCTGAAGAACAACGAACGCGGCCTGTCGCTGGTCGAGGTCACGATCATGCTGCTGGTCCTGATGTTACTGACGGGTGTTCTCGTGCCGTCGATGTTCGACTTCATCAACGACGCGAGATGGGTCAAGGTGAAGGAAGACTGTGAAGCCATCGGCCTGAGCGTGGCAAGGCTCACGCGCGATGTCGGGCCGTGTCTCAAGTTCGCCGGCAACGCGGCCTGCACCAAGAACAACCGCGTGGACCTGCTGCACAGTGACGGCCCCGCCATCGACTCGCAGTCGGCGGACACCGAGGTGGTGAACGCGAATCTGGCCGGCGGCAATTTGAACTGGGACCACGTGTCGCGCAGTGATTCGATGGAGAACCAGTTCGTCACAAACGCCAGCAGGTACCCGACGCCGACGTCCAGCATGACGGTCGGTCCGCTGTTTGGTCTCGGCTGGCGCGGGGCGTACCTGTCGCCGCCGATTGGGCGGGATCCCTGGGGCCATATGTATCTGGTGAACTCCGCCTTCCTCGCCGTCGCAGGCGAATCCGGCGCGTTCAGCGTTTCGTCCGACCATTCCGTCGCGGGCAGCGGCAACAGTCACGGCGGCGGCAACACTGGCGGCGGGTGGTCGTACAACACCTTCTGCATCTCCGCCGGACCGAACGGCGTCTACGAGACCTCCATTGGCGGCAACGCGAATGGAGGCGTCACCCGGACGGGCGACGACTTCATCTTCGTGATCGGCGGCGGCACCCGCTGACGGCGCGTCCTCGATTGTCCCGTGCCACAACCCGCAGTCCCCGACCCGACCCGCATTGATGTCGTATGTCCCAGGACCAGACAACGTCTTGTGCAGCGTTGGAGGGTCACACGGGCTGCCAGGTAGCCAAGTGTTGCGTAATCTATGCGTTGCGGGTATTCTGCGGCCGCGACTATTTGGGTCGTGTTCTGGTCGGTGGTCACTCGGACCCGTTTCGTATCATCACGAAACGTAGGGCAGCGCCGGCCGCGGAGATCTGAAGGTCCGGTTCTTTCCAGGAATTGCCTTGATTTCTCCGTTTCTTCGCGTTCCGGCACCGGGGGCACGGGGGTTGCTGTAGGAAAGACGACTCTCCCCGGAAGTGGGGAGCGGCCGGCATGCTCGTGGGTCAGACGAGCGGCCGACCGGGAAAGTGACCGGTGCCGATCAGCATCGACGCGTTCACTTCAAGACCACTTCAAGTGTGGAGGCCACAACCAATGAGCAGAATCAAGGGACAGACGGGCCTGTCGCTGGTCGAGGTGACCATCGTGCTGCTCGTGCTGATGCTCCTCACCAGCGTGCTGGCTCCGTCAATGTGGGACTTCATCCACGACGCACAGTGGGTGAAGGTCAAGGAGGACTGCGAAGCGATCGGCATTTCGTTCACGCGTCTGACGCGGGATGTTGGCCCGTGCCTGCGCGCGAACTCGAATTTCGGCTGCGACAGAGCAGGTCGGGTTGACGTCCTCTACAGCGAAGGCGCCGCCCCGGGCGGCGGGACGAGCGGCACTCCGGTCAATGCCAACATCTTGACGGGCGACTGGAGGACCACGTCGGGCAATCCAGCCTTCAATTTCGACTCGATGCAGAACCAGTTCGTGCTGAATACTCCCGGGTACAGCACCCCGTTGGTCAGGTCCGGAGGAGCGTATGTCTTCGGTCCGCAGTTCGGCACCGGCTGGCGAGGCCCGTATCTGTCGGCCCCGATCGGCCCGGATCCCTGGGGTTCGAGATATTACGTGAACTCCGGGTTCTTCGCGACCGCAACCGACGCAAACGCGGCCCTGGAAGGATCGCTCGCATCGTGGTGGGAAAGAGACGTCATCTGCGTAACGGCCGGGCCCAACCAGACACTCGAAACGCCGTTTGCGGGAAACGTAACGTTCGGCACGCTCCGCAGCGGCGACGACTTCGCGTTCGTCATTTCGGGCAGCGGCCGGTAGATCAGCCGTCGCCAGCTGCGTGGTGATGAGTGTCAGGTGCGGGCCACGATCGTCTAGGGCAGTAGCCGGTTGATGTAGAGAGGCGAGGGCCAGGGATCGAGGCAGGCGCCTCGGTCCCGCTCTCAGTGGATACTGGCTGGTCCGTGCCGGGAAGCGGGCTCACAGCGTTTCCCGAACTCCGGGTGCCCGGTACTGGACAACCGAGAAGTGTTTCGCAAGCCGTTGTCTTGCACCAGAAGCGTGAGGGTCGCGGATGTCCGGCCGACAAGCAATCACCGCCCGAAGCCATCATGGCTTCACACTTATCGAGCTGACGGTGGTGCTCGCGGTGATCGTCACGCTTGCGCTGGTGCTCACGCCTTCCATCGCCAGCTTCGTCAATGACTCGCGGTCGGCTCGAGCCCGAAGCGACTGCCAGACCATCTTGAGCGCCATTGTTCAGTTCTACCAGGACAATGGATTCTTCCCGTCCTGGAAGCTGGCTCAGGCAGGCGGCCCCGGGCTCGCGCAGAATCGCGTGCAGCTCCTCGTCAGTCCAGGCAGCATCCCGCAGGAGGACCAGCCAGGCCTGTGGACGACCGGCATCGCCGGGCTGCTCTCGGAGCAGCTGATGAACAATGCGCCCGGTTATAGCCTGAGGACCCCGACGTCCCAGTTCGGATGGAACGGGCCCTACCTGTCGTCCGAAATCATTGCGGATCCGTGGGGCAATCGATACGTCGTCAATATCGACCTGATCGACACGTCGGCGTCCGCCATCGGCAGGGGCGGCATGGTGAAGGCCGCCGTGTGGGTCCTGTCGGCTGGCCCCAATCGCACTATCGACACGCCGTTTGGGCAGTCCATCCTGACTGCCGTCCTCGGCAACGACGACATCGGCTACCGGCTCCAGTA
>Ga0315278_10006628_pt1 | contig 10533 bp, 9 predicted proteins | sample YL17G06_0_MG_FD_203880 | JGI IMG/M metagenome (GOLD analysis project Ga0315278, IMG submission 203880) | Sediment microbial communities from Yellowstone Lake, YNP, Wyoming, USA - YL17G06_0 | ecosystem: Environmental > Aquatic > Freshwater > Lake > Sediment | place: USA: Wyoming | collected... | reverse complement strand
CCGCGTCGGGATCGTTGCGAAAGTACGCGTCGATCTCCGCCTGCGCGATCTGCTTCCGGATCTCTTCCGGCATGTACGTCGCGAGGCCCAGCGAGCGCAAGCGGGCATTGATCGCCTGGAAATGCGGCCCATAGTTCTGCTGCAGCGCCGAGACGAAGCCGTTAGCTTGCACTTCGCCGATGATCACCATGATCTTCCTGCCCTTGAGATCGGCCCGGCACGGTGTCGACAGCTGCTCCGCGATGCGGCCCTGCCGCGCCTCCTGCTCCGCCTTTTCCTCGGCATCCGGCTGCGAGAATTTGAACCCCTGCGCGCGCGCCGGATCGGCGGCCGCCAGGGCCAGCAACAATGTCACCACGAGCAGGGAGCCCGGTCGCACGACTACCTTGATCGTCAGGAGAGGGACGAAACGTTCGACATCGTGATGCAGGTTATGCCAACGGGAATCGAAAATCCAGTCAGGGAATGCCGGCCCCGAAACGCCTTATACTTCATCCCATGAGTCCGTTCCCGTGCTCGCATGGCTGACGACGTCCGCAACCTCGCGATCCTGTTCGCCGACGTCGCGGGCAGCACGCGGCTCTACGAGACGCTGGGGGACGCCGAGGCGCTGGCGACGATCGGCCGCTGCCTCGCGCTCGTCCGCTCCGCGTGCGAGGGTCACGGCGGCCGGTTGATCAAGACCATCGGCGACGAGGCGATGGTCATGTTTGCCGAGGCCGATCAGGCGGCCGAGGCGGCGGCCGAAATGCAGGCGCGGATCTCCGGGCAGCCACTCTGCGGTCGCGTCCGGGTCGCCATCCGGGTCGGCTTCAATTTCGGCCCGGCCATCGAGGTCGAAAACGATGTCTTCGGCGACTCGGTCAACGTCGCCGCGCGAATGGTTGGGCTCGCCAAGGGCGAGCAGGTCATCCTGTCGGCGCAGACGGTCGCCGCGCTGACGCCGTCGTTGCGGTCCCGCGTCCGGCAGATCGATTCGCTGACGGTCAAGGGCAAGCACGACGACATCGCGATCTACGAACTGCTCTGGCAGGATTCCGAGGCCGAGCTGACCGCGCTGACGACACGGCCGCGGGCGCTCCCCGCCCACATCCGGCTGCGCCACGGCACGCGCGAAATCGAGCTCGACGAGGCCCGCCCGTCGTGCGCGCTCGGCCGCGACCAGCAGAACGACGTGGTGATCGCCGACAGGATGGCCTCGCGGATGCACGCGCGGATCGAGCGCCGCCGCGACAAGTTCGTCCTCGTCGACCAGAGCTCGAACGGCACCTATGTCACGATCGAAGGCGAGCCGGAGATCCAGCTGCGGCGCGAGGAATTGATCCTGCGCGGGCACGGGCAGATCAGCTTCGGCCATGCGCGCGACGGCGATGCCGGCGAGACGCTCGACTTTTCCGTCAGCGGTCAATCGCTGCCCGGTCCGGCGGGGGCGACGCAACGGTAGGCGTCGAGCATGGCTGCCGCTGGCAGCGCGCCGGCGAGCGTCGCCGCCGTTGCGTCCAGGTCAGCTCACCGGCAATGCCGACGCGACGTCGCCCGCAACTCCTCTGCCTTACGGCGCCGCGCGGAACCCGAGGCCGAGCGCGGCGAGGTCATCGATCTCCGCGCCGGCAAATCCCCAGTCGACGAGCGCATCGCGGCCGCACGCACCGCGCTCCGGGGGCGGTCGCCGCACCGATCCCGGCGTCCGCGAAAAGCGTGGCGCGGGCGCCGGCTGCGTCACTTTGCCGACGGTGACATAAGCGCTCCTTGCGACCGCATGCGGATGTTGCGCCGCCTCGGCGAACGTGAGCACGGGCGCGAAGCACGCGTCGGAGCCTTCGAATGCGCGGCACCATTCGTCGCGCGTCCTGGTGCGAAAGACGCCGGCGAAGCGCTCGCGCAACCGCGGCCAGCCCGCCCGGTCGTGCTGCGCGGGAAGGGCTTCGCCCGCAAGCTGGAGACGCTGAAGCAATTCCGCGTAGAACTTGGGCTCGATCGCTCCGATCGCGACGTGGCGTCCGTCGCTGGTCTCGTAGGCGTCGTACCACGGCGCGCCGGAGTCGAGCACGTTCTCGCCGCGCGCATCGCTCCACCGCTGCCCCGCCTGCATGCCCCAGAACATCGTCGTCAGCAGCGATGCGCCCTCCACCATCGCCGCATCGACCACCTGACCCTTGCCCGAGCGTTGCGCCTCGAACAGCGCGCACGCGATGCCGAAGGCGAGCAGCATGCCGCCGCCGCCGAAATCGCCGACCAGGTTCAGCGGCGGCACCGGCGGACCGCCCGCGCGACCGATCGCGTGCAATGCCCCGGAGAGCGCGATGTAGTTGATGTCGTGTCCCGCCCGCGCGGAGAGCGGGCCCGCCTGGCCCCAGCCGGTCATCCGGCCGTACACGAGCTTCGGATTGCGGGCGAAGAGAACGTCGGGTCCGAGGCCCGCGCGTTCCATCACGCCGGGCCGGAAGCCTTCGATCACCGCATCGGCTTTCGCGGCGAGCGCGAGCGCTGCGGCAACACCGGCGGGGGTCTTGATATCCACGGTGACCGAGCGCCGGCCCCGCAGCATCGGGTCGAACCCGCGTTCGCGGTCAAAGCCGAGTCGCGGATCGTTCGTGCGGTCGACGAGCAGCACATCGGCACCCATGTCGGCGAGCATCATGCCGCAGAACGGGCCCGGCCCGATGGCCTCGAACTCGAGCACGCGTACACCGGCAAGGGGTCCCATGGCGTCCGTCGTTGGGGTAATTCGAGTGCGGGGTCTCTTCCGTGTCAACGCCCGGGACAGCTGCGGCGCCGCTGGCGCGCGCGAAGAATCCGCTGCGTCATTCCGAAGCAGGGGGGTGTCCCCCGCAATGCCGTGCCGTCCGTCATCTTGAACCAGGGTTCAAGAGGGTCACCTGCCGGGGCCTTCAGGCGCTTCCGCTTGGGAGCGCACACCAGCCCGCTAAAGGCGCGGCAACCTCGCTATGCAGCATTGGCTCAAAGAGTATTTGGACGACTCGAACACCGCAGGGAACATGGAACTGGAACGATGGCCTCGGCGCAAACGCAAACTCAGGGGCGCTCAGGACAGCTTTTCGTGCCCCGCCAGCGCCTGATCGATGGCGGAATGCATCGCTGCGATTCTACGCCGCGCGGCGGCGTCGTCAACCGCCTGCGCGGCGGGCTCGATTTTCGGCGACCGCGAGTCACTTCGCGCGCGCAGCAGGTCGTGCGCGATGTTGAGCGCGGCCATCACCGCGATGCGTTCGGACCCGGCAATCTTGCCGGTTTCACGGATTTCGCGCATGCGCCGGTCGAGGAAGACGACGGCGTCCATCAATTGCGCCCGCTCGGTTTCCCGGCACGTCACCTTGTAATCGCGGCCGAGCAGCGACACGTCCAGCGTGACCGGCGCGTCGCCGGCCGGTGCGGGCTTCGCGGTCATTCCGCGGTTTCGGGCAGGCACGCGAGCAACGCGTCGAGCCGCTGCGCCGCTGCGGCGACACGCTCGCTCAAGACCCGGTTCCGGTCGCGGGCGGCCGCGAGATCGCGCCGCAGCGTCTCGTTCGCGGCGCCGAGTTCGCGCGCGTGCGCGACGAGCGTCGCGAGCTTGCCCTCGAGCCGGGAAAGGTCGTGATCGATGCCGAAATCCGCCGCAGCGGCACCCGAGGTGTTCATCGGGACACTATAGGTGGAGCGCACGCACGGCGTCAACCCGAAGGCGCCAGGTCGGTCGCGAGCGGCTGGTAGGATACACGCACGACTTCGAGCTGTTCGGCGCCACCCGGCGTGCGCAGCGTCACCGCGTCCCCCTCGCGCGCCTTCAGCAACGCCCTGGCCATCGGCGACACCCAGCTGATGAAACCGCGCACGGTATCGATCTCGTCGACGCCGACGATGTGCACGGTGCGCTCCGCGCCGCCCGCGTCGCGAACCGTGACGGTCGCGCCGAAAAACACCTGATCGGCATAGTCGTGGTCGCGGCGGGCGAGCGGATCGACGACTTCGGCGGCATCGAGGCGCAGGATCAGGAAGCGGATGCGGCGATCGATCTCGCGCAAGCGCTTCTTGCCGTAGATGTAGTCGCCGTTTTCCGAACGATCGCCATTCGAGGCGGCCCACGACACGGTCGCGACCAGGTCGGGCCGCTCCGTCTTGACCAGCCGCTCGAGTTCGGAATTGAGACGGGCGAAGCCGCCCGGCGTCATGTAATTGCGCGCGCCGGCGGGCAGCGGCGCCAACGACAAGGGCTCGTCATCGGCAGCGTCGGCTTCGTCCGATTCCCGCGTGAACGCCTTGCTCATGACCTAGCCCGCGGCGACCCGTCCTGGAAGTTGGGGAGGCGGATTATAGGCGCGCGGGCGCCGGCCGCGCCAGCGGCAACGCCGGCGCGTCGCGCATCCTGCTATAATCCGCGCCCTTTCAACGACTTGCCGTTTCCCGCCGCGCGCACCGCCGCACGCCCCACGCCGTGACCAAGAAGCTCTACATCCGCACGTTCGGCTGCCAGATGAACGAGTACGACTCGGACAAGATGGCCGACGTGCTCGCCGCCGCGCACGGCCTCACGCTGACCGACCGACCGGAGGACGCCGACGTCATCCTCTTCAACACGTGCTCGGTCCGCGAGAAGGCGCAGGAGCGCGTGTTCCACGACTTGGGGCGGGTCCGCGAATTGAAGATGGCGCGGCCGGACCTCATTCTCGGCGTCGGCGGCTGTGTGGCGAGCCAGGAGGGCGCGGCGATCGTGCGGCGCGCACCCTATGTGGACGTGGTATTCGGTCCGCAAACTCTGCATCGGCTGCCGCAGCTCATCGACCGGCGCCGCGCGACCGGCAAGCCGCAAGTCGACATCAGCTTTCCCGAGATCGAAAAATTCGACCACGTGCCGCCGCCGCGCGTTGACGGCGCTTCGGCGTTCGTGTCGATCATGGAAGGCTGCAGCAAGTACTGCACGTTCTGCGTCGTGCCGTACACGCGCGGCGAGGAGTTCTCGCGGCCGTTCGAGGACGTGCTGACCGAAATCGCCGACCTCGCCGACCTGGGCGTCATCGAGATCACGCTGCTCGGGCAAAACGTCAACGCCTGGCGCGGACCGCTGCCGAATACCGACAACGTCGCCGACTTCGCGCTGCTGCTGGAGACCATCGCCGAATTTGCCGGGATCGAACGCATCCGCTACACGACGTCGCACCCGAAGGAAATGAGCCCCCGGTTGATCGCGGCCTACGGCAAGCTGCCGAAGCTCGTGTCGCACCTCCATCTGCCCGTGCAATCCGGGTCCGACCGCGTGCTCGCCGCGATGAAGCGCGGCTATACGGCGCTCGAATACAAGTCGATCGTGCGCCGCCTGCGCGCCGTGCGCCCCGACCTCTCGCTCACCACCGATTTCATCGTCGGCTTTCCCGGCGAGACCGAGACCGACTTCGGGCAGACGCTGGCGCTCGCGCGGGACCTCACCTTCGATGGCGCCTTCAGCTTCGCCTACAGCGCGCGTCCTGGCACGCCGGCCGCCGATTTCGCCGATCCGGTCCCCGCGGCGCGACAACAGGAACGGTTGCTGCGCCTGCAGGCGTTGCTCGACACGCAGTATCGCGCGTACAGCGAGGCCATGGTCGGTACCCGCCAGCGCGTGCTCGTTACCGGACCCGCGGTCAAGAATCCGCGCGAACTCGCCGCCCGCACCGCCAATAACCGCGTCGTGAACTTTGGCGGCGATGCGGCGCTCATAGGCACCTACGCCGACGTCACGATCAAGGCGGCGCTGCCGCATTCGCTGCGCGCCGAGCTGGCCGCCGCCTGACGCCGGGGCCCCAGGGCGCCGGCAGCGTGCCCGCCGCCGGCACCCGCGAACGCTTCTCCGAGGTTGCCCCATGAATCGACTTCTTCCATCCTCCCCGCCCCGGCCGCCGCTCGCGCTCGCCGCGTTCGCTCTCGCCGGCTGCATGCTGCTGATCGAAGGCTGCGCGAGCGTGCCCGCAGCGGCCGGCGGCGCCGAGCCCGCCAAGTCCGCATCCGCCGGCGCGCCGGCCGCAGCGGCGGCCGGCGCCGCTGCGGGTCAGCCGAAGGCGTTCGCCGAGGTGATCAAGGAGGCGACCGAGCAGCACGGACTCTTCCACGTCTGGCAAAAGGACGACAAGGTCTGGCTCGAGATCGCGCCCGAGCAGTTCGACGTGCCGTACTTCTTCTCGGTGAACCAGAGTACCGGTATCGGCGAGAAGCTCTTCTTCGCCGGTCTCATGAACGACAGCTACCTCATCGCTTTCCGCAAGGTTGGCACACAGGTGCAATTGATCGCCCTCAACAGCCGCTACTTTGCGCAACCGAAGACTCCCCAGGCGCTCGGCGTGCGCGAAGCGTTTTCCGACAGCCTGCTGGGGAGCGTCGCCGTCGTATCGCAGCCGCATCCCGAGCGCAAATCGGTGCTGATCGAGGCCAACGCGCTGCTGCTGGCGGACATCCCGGGTGCCAATGGCGATCTCGAACGCACCTATCGACAGTCGTACTCCTTCGATGCGCGCAATTCGAGCATCACCAAGACGCGCTCGACGCCCGAACAGACGTCGTTCAACGTCAATGCCCACTATGCGCTGTCACGGGTGAGCCAGCCGCCGGCAACGCCGGGAGCGACCCCGTACACGGCGCCGCCGACGACGGTGCCCGACATCCGCAGCCTGTTCCTCGGCTGGTACTACAACTTCGCCAAGCTGCCCGAGCAGCCGATGGCCCCGCGCCTTGCCGACGACCGCATCGGCTATTTCGGCACCTGGCGCTTCGACTACACGAACGACAATGCGCTGACCCCGCGCGTCAACTACATCAACCGGTGGCGGCTCGAGAAGAAGGATCCCGCCGCGCCGTTGTCCGAGCCGAAGCAGCCGATCGTCTACTGGCTCGACAAGAACATCCCCGAGCGCTACCGGCCGACGATCGTTGCCGGAATCGTGGAATGGAACAAGGCGTTCGAGCGCATCGGCTTCAAGGACGCCATCCAGGCGAAGATCCAGCCCGACGACGCGGACTGGGAGACCGTCGACGCCACGCACGCGTCGATCCGCTGGATGACGACGGCGCGGCCGGCCTTCGGCGGCATCGGTCCCTCGCAGGTCGATCCGCGCACCGGGGAAATCCTCGACGCCGACATCGGCATCGACCCGACGCGGCTGCGCAACCGGCGGATCCAGCGCGTCGAACTGGTGCCGCCGCCGATCACGCCGTTCGGCAACCGCGCGGCGATGGTCTGCCAGATCGACGACTTTGCGGCGGCGGAAATGGGGTTCGCGCTCGACCTGCTGGAGGCGCGCGGCGAAATCGAGCCGGACAGCCCGGAAGCCGAGGCATTCGTGCTGGAAGACCTGAAGGACGTCGTGATGCACGAGGTCGGGCATACGCTGGGCCTGCGCCACAATTTCCGGGCGTCGACCATCTACACTCAGGTGCAGCTCAACGATCCGGAATTCACGAAAGCCAACGGCATCTCCGGCTCGGTGATGGAATACAACGCGATCAACATCGCGCTCCGCGGCGAGCGGCAGGCGTCGTACGCGATGGGCACGCTCGGACCCTACGACTACTGGGCGATCGAGTACGGCTACAAGCCGATCCCGGCCGACCAGGAAGCCGTGGAATTGCAGCGCCTCGCGGCCCGCAACACGGAGGCGCAGCTCGCCTATTCCACCGATGAGGACGCGGCGGCCGCGATCGACCCGGACGCGAGCATGGGCGACTTGGGCGACGATCCGCTGGGCTTCGTGTCGCGCCGCGTCACGCTGGCGCGGGAACTGCTCGACCGCTGGCAGGACCGGCAGTTGAAGCCCGGCGAGAGCTACTCGGTGCTGCGCCGGAACATCGGCCGCGGCCTCGCGCAGGTCGGGGTGTCGAGCATGATCGCCGCACGGTATGTCGGCGGCCTCACCGTCGTTCGCGATCACGCCGGATCGCCGCGGCCGCCGCTCTACCCGATCGCCCCGCAACGCCAGCGCGACGCCCTCGCCATGCTCGCCACGGGCCTGTTCTCGTTCGACAGCTTCCGCTTCAAGCCCGAGTTCATGCAACGGCTGACGCAGGACTATCTCGACCGCAGCGACACGTTCGACGTCGGGCTGTCGGCGGGCGGCATCGACTATTCGCTGCCCACACAGGTGCTCGCCATCCAGCGCAACGTCTTGAACCAGCTGATGAGCGAGCCCATCGCCCAGCGCATCCTCGACAGCCAGGCCAAGCTGCCGAAGCCGGACCAGGCCTTCCGGCTCGCCGAGCTCTACGGCGGCCTGCATGCCGCGATCTGGAGCGAGTTGAAGACGGGCAAGGACATCGATCTCTTCCGCCGCAACCTGCAGCGCGAGCACGTCAACAAGGTCGCCGTTGCACTGATCCGGCCGTCGGGGTCGATGCCCGCCGACGCGCGCAGCCTGCTGCGCGCCCAGGCGAAGACGCTGCGCGCCGGCCTCGCCGCGGCCATGACGAAGAGCGGCTACTCGCAAGAAGCGAAGGCGCACATCGCCGAGGCCATTTCCACTCTCGACGAAGCACTGAAGGCGCCGTTAGTGCGCCAAGGAGTTTAGCGGTGACGAGCCGCCGCGAGCAGCAGCAGCTCTCGCTCGTCCCGCTCGACAACCGCGCGCTCGCCAACCTGTGCGGGCCGCTGGACGCGAATCTGCGGCAGATCGAGGCCGCGCTCGATGTCACGATCGCGCATCGCGGCGGCACGTTCACGCTGGCCGGAACACCCGCGCACACGGCGCGCGCGGCGCAGGCCCTGGAACGCTTCTACGTCAACGCGGAAAAACCGCTGTCGGTCGACGACATCCAGCTCGGCCTGATCGAGTTGTCGGCGCTGCACGGCACGAGCACCGCGCCCGCCGCGGCGGAAGAGACCCCGGCGCTGCGCACGCGGCGCGCCGACCTGCACGGCCGCACGCCCAACCAGACGGTCTATCTGCACGACATCCAGGACCACGACATCACGTTCGGCATCGGGCCGGCGGGCACCGGCAAGACGTACCTCGCCGTCGCCTGCGCCGTCGACGCCCTCGAGCGCGATGTGGTGAAGCGGCTGGTGCTGGTGCGTCCAGCCGTCGAGGCGGGCGAACGGCTCGGCTTCCTGCCCGGAGACTTCGCGCAGAAGGTCGATCCCTACCTGCGCCCCCTCTACGACGCGCTGTACGACCTCATGGGCTTCGACAAGACCGGCAAGCTGTTCGAGCGCGGCACGATCGAGATCGCCCCGCTCGCCTACATGCGCGGCCGCACGCTCAATCATTCGTTCATCATCCTCGACGAGGCGCAGAACACGACGCCCGAGCAGATGAAGATGTTCCTCACCCGGATCGGCTTCGGCACCAAGGCGGTCATCACCGGCGACGTGACGCAGATCGACCTCGCGCGCGGCCAGAAGAGCGGGCTCATCGAAGCCGACCGCATCCTGGCCGGCGTGCGCGGCATTGCCTTCACCCGCTTCACCAGCGCCGATGTCGTCCGCCATCCGCTGGTGCAGAAGATCGTCAACGCCTACGAGCGCGATGCCGCAGCGAAAAAGCCCGCGGGCGGCACCGCCAACGATCGCTGATGCACGGCGCCCCCTGTCCGCGATGAAGCGGCGAGCGGCCCGCCTGTCGCTGTCGGTCCAGTACGCGGCCGTCGCGACGGCATTGCCGGCTGCCGCCGCGCTGCGCCGCTGGGCGCGGGCGGCGCTCGAACGCGACGCGGCGGTCACCGTGCGCTTCGTCGGGACGCGCGAGGGGCAGACGCTCAACGCCGTGTTCCGCGGCAAGGACTACGCCACCAACGTGCTCACGTTCGTGTACGATGAGGCCACGCCTCTCGCCGGCGACATCGTCCTGTGCGCGCCAGTGGTCCGGCGCGAGGCGAAAGCCGAGGGCAAGACACTGACCGACCACTGCGCTCACCTCGTCGTTCACGGCATGCTTCATCTCCAGGGCCAGGATCACGACACGCCCCGCACCGCCCGGACGATGGAGGCACGCGAGCGCGCCATACTCGCGGCGCTCCGGGTGCCGGACCCGTACGCCGTGCCCTACACCGGACGGCGCTGACGATGGATGACTCCGGCGACAGGGCAGGCCCCAAACCGACGCTGCTCGAGCGGCTGTCCGCGTTCCTGACGCGCGAGCCCGAGGACCGCGAGGAGTTGCTCGAGCTCCTGCACGGCGCGTTCGAGCACAAGCTGCTCGATGCCGATGCGCTGTCGATGATCGAAGGCGTGCTGTCGGTGTCCGAAATGACGGTGCGCGACATCATGATCCCGCGCTCGCAGATGGACGTCGTCTCGCAGGACGACGCGCCCGCCGAGTTCATCCCGCTGGTGCTCGAAACGCGGCATTCGCGTTTTCCGGTCATCGGCGAGAACAAGGACGACGTCGTCGGCATCCTGCTCGCCAAGGAATTGCTCAACTACTACGCCAAACCCGAAGGCTTCGACCTGCACGACACGCTGCGCCCCGCGGTGTTCGTCCCGGAATCGAAACGTCTCAACGTCCTGCTGCGCGATTTCCGCGCCAACCGCAACCACATGGCGATCGTCGTCGACGAATACGGCGGCGTCTCGGG
>Ga0315278_10006626_pt1 | contig 10533 bp, 8 predicted proteins | sample YL17G06_0_MG_FD_203880 | JGI IMG/M metagenome (GOLD analysis project Ga0315278, IMG submission 203880) | Sediment microbial communities from Yellowstone Lake, YNP, Wyoming, USA - YL17G06_0 | ecosystem: Environmental > Aquatic > Freshwater > Lake > Sediment | place: USA: Wyoming | collected... | reverse complement strand
ATAACCGATCGGGTTGCCTCCTTGCCCCACCAACAGCCCGAGGAATATCTGGGGACATTGGTGCTTACCGTCTTTGGAGAAGCCTGTTTTTCTCAAGTCGTCCTCATCGCTGGATTCGAAATAGAGCCTTGTCATATCGTAGAACACGACTTCTATTTTGCCTCCCAGTACTTGCTGTGTGTGGATATAGGTGATATCTTCAACTTGTCGCTTGATGCCGGTTGCCTCCGTTTTTGCACCTCGACCTCCTTCGCCTTTTCGCAAGCACAAGTTGTCCAAAAAACAGTATATCTTGCTGATGTCATAAATAATACCTTGGTATCGGGAAAGGTAGTCAATTGTCTTTAGCTTGCTTCCTGGGTTGAACAAACGGGTTACAACCAGATGTTTGAACAAATCATTGTTTATACTGCTATAGCCGATCCTGTCATAAAGTGTCCCGAATATAATTTCAGGCCCGATCACTTGGATTTGAGAATTTGAAATAGTTGAGATGAAGTTGTTCAGCTTTATTTCATCCTCATATTCAAAAAGAGACATGTTCAATCCTGTCTGTTCACGTACGTATTGACGGGCATTTTCTTCCAAACGGACAACCTCAGCCTCGGTGATTCCCGAACCGAAACTTTTGACGACCCGATATAGCCCTTTACTCTTATCTATGACATGAATACTGATTTAACCTGTCTTATTCTCCTTCCGTCGCACAAACATAAGGCAAAAATAGCTCCGGGACACCCAAAATCAAAATTTTTAACTTGCATTTTATTGTATTCCAGCAATATAAAAATATACAGAATAAAAGTGACGAAAACAGGAGGGGGAAGGCTCTATCATACAGTGTCTTACACCCCCTCTTTGCGTAGCAGAGAGGGGGAGGGGGGTGAGTTCGTGGAAAAAGTTATTCTTTTTGGGGCCATATCATCCTATACTGAGGGACTAATCACTTAAGAGATTAATCGCAATTGAGGATCATATTAACAGGAAGTATCGTTTTCAAAGCCGCCTTTAGGTTATCATTACCGGTATTCTACCGCTTATTAATACTCCAACTGTTGCAAGTGCACATCCTGCAGATGTTGGTCGACTCCGCAACATTGAATTTACGAAAAATGATTAAACCCAATCGTTAAAGGTTAATTTGAGCTATATTTCCAGTAAAATCCAAGCAAGATGGAGATATCAATAAAGAGCCTATCAAAAAAATACAAAGGCAACAAATTCGGATTGAAAAATTTTAACCTGGAACTGAAAACCGGGATATTGGGCTTAAAGGACCCAACGGATCAGGAAAATCGACACTGATGCTGATCAGTAACTTTACAGTACTACCTATGATACTGTTGGTGATCGCAGTTATGACTGTTGTAATGTTCCTGATCCGGGGTGAGACCAGTCAACTGGAATTTGGGAAGGCATGAACTGGACCTCATCTATCTGGCTGGAAAGAATTTTCTGGATGTCCGATGCTTTTGGATTGGTCCTGTTGGCTTCACTCGGTTTTAACCGGTTTGATACCTCAAAAATCAAAGAAAGGAAGCAGAGAACCCCCTGGTTCATTAGAAAGAATTTGCACGGATTGATCGTGACCGAATTCCCTCGGGAAAAAAATACCGCGACATTCCTTGGCAGAGGCCAGGTTCAGTTACTTTAGCCTGGTGAAGGCAGAACTTCGACTGATGCTAAAGGGAAATTCCACCTTATTCATTCCGGCGTTTGCCATCACCTCGGGAATATTAACCGGGGGCAGTAAATTGTTTGAAGTGATTTTTACGATAATGGTATATGGCATCCTGAACAGTGTCCCCTTCTTTGATTTCACCGGAGCTATCGAAAAATCTATGGAGTTGGGAATAGCTCACTATTTTCCTGCCGTCACCTTAGGGCTGATCATTTTAGCGTTTTCAGCAAGAAAAAAACAATAATTATTTGCAGAAATAAAAATAATATATAAATTTGCATTTATATAAACGATGTTTTATATGGACGAACTTAAAAAACTTCAAATAATATTTCAAACACTGTCTGACTATAACCGGTTAGGAATAATAAATTTTATCTGTGAGAAAGAAAGCTCAGTTGGAGAAATTGTAAAAGCAACAAAACTATCGCAACCTCTTGTCTCACATCACTTAAGAGTGTTAAAAGATAATGGGATCCTTGAAACCAAACGAAAAGGACCATTCATATATTACTTTATAAGGGACAAGAAAATTCTTGATGCGATTAATCTGTTTCTTGAGCTTTTTCGAAACTCCGAAATTAAATACAAACCAGGTTCTAGATTCTGTTCTGATTGGATAATTAATAATAACAATAATAAAATATAGGAGGAAAACACCATGACAATCAAAGAAAAAATAATGGACAAAATGATGGACAATCAATTTAAGAGTATGTCCGCAGAAGAGAAGAAACAGATGATGGAGACCATGATGGATAAATTCTTTTCAACGATGTCGGATGATGAAAAGAAAGAAATGATGTCAGGGATGATGCCAAAGATGATGGGACAAATGATGGGTAATAATCCCATGATGGGCATGATGTCAATGATGATGGGGAAAAAAGCAGATAGCCCTGAAAAAAGTAATGAAACCAGCAAAATGCCCTGGGATATGTGCGGTGAAATGATGACCGGAATGAAGGAAACGGCAAATACTGCAAAATTTGCAACACCTGAATTAAGAGGGTTGTTTGATGACTGGTGTCAGCAAATTGAGAAAGAGGTATTGGATTTTATTAAAGAAAAGAAGTCAATAAGAATTGATGAAATGGCTGAGAAATTTAGTCTTTCAGAGGATAGCATTAAATATCTGCTTAGCAGATTGGCAAACAAAAACTTGATTGATTACAAAGTTTAATTCTCATCTATAAATCAATTAATATTGCAAATACCGCACCTAACTTCTGACACCGTCTGCTACTAACCGGATCGTTTCATATAAGACACAACTACGGTTTAGGATCATCATTACAAGTAAGTTTTATAACTATTTTTTCTAACTCATAATGATGAAAAATATGAACGGATTAAGCCTAAAAAAACTCTGTGGGGCCACAATCGCTATCGGTCGGTCTATGTACTCCTCTCCTGTTTGTGTTGCTTACTCTGACTGGTCTTTACACCAACGGAATGTAAGAGAGATAAGGAGCGAGGGGGGGATTGGGATACCGGTTATACAGGAATCAGGAATATATTTTTAACAGATTCACGCAGCAACATTGTTTATTAATAGTCATTAGAGAAATTTTATCCACTATAATCCATCTCTATGAAAAAAAATAATGTTTCTAAATTCATCAGGTCCTTTCGTAGATACAATGGATTAGTATTATTAAATGTTTCAGGTCTGACGCTCGGACTGGTCAGTGTAATATTTATTGCTATCTGGATCAGTCATGAAATCAGTTACGACAGGTTTTTTAAGAATGCCGACAGGATCTACCGGATCGAATCACTCTTAAATTTTTCCGGCGATCCGTTCATCTGGACTATTACGCCGGCTCCCGTGGCAGAATCACTTATAAATGACTTCCCGGAAGTTGAGGATGCTGTAGTACTCCAATCAGGTTACCAGAGTACAGTGAAAGTTGATGACCAGTTGTTTACTGCTGAAAATCTTTATTATACAACGCATTCATACTTTAATATATTCTCTACAAAAGTGATCTCAGGTGATCCTTCCCGGTTACTTGTTGGTACAGCAGAAGTGGTTATATCAAGGCATATAGCAGAGGTCCTGTTTGGTGAAGAAGATCCTGTTGGAAAATCCATTTTGCTGAACAATGTGGATCTGCTGACTGTCGCAGGTGTTATAGAAAACTCTCTCTCAAATACACATCTTAAGGTTGATTACCTGGTATCGTTTTCATTACTGTCAAAAGGAGGGAATAATTTAGATAGCTGGGGCAGGATTAATTTTATTACATACGTTTTGCTGAAAGAAAAGACTGATGCGGAACAGTTCAATAATAAGTTATCAGGTTATTGGAAGACTAAAACCAAAGATTTTACAGGAACCCTTATTATTAATCCCCTTACCAGGCTTTATCTGTACCGCGATCCGGGATTTGCATCTATAAAGTACCCTTCGTCCGACAGGGGACCAATAACCAGGGTTATATTATTCTCTGTTGTCGGGCTTGTGCTCCTGCTGATTGCCTGTATCAATTTTATCAACCTGTCGACCGCTTTTGCTTCCCAGAGGGCTAAAGAGATAGGTATCAGGAAGGTAAATGGAGCCAGCAGGACCAATCTTATTATGCAGTTGTTTGGGGAATCGCTTTTACAGACGTTTTTGGCAACTATCGCTGCCTTAATTATAGTCATTCTCATGCTGCCTGTTTTTATCAAAGTCAGCGGAGTGGAACTGGATCTGCTAAAGCTGTTTTCATTAAGGAACATAGCTATCTATCTTATTATGGCATTACTTACCGGACTCATATCAGGGATGTACCCTGCCCTTATACTTTCCGCTTTTAACCCGGTGAAGGCTATTAAACCGTCGCCTGAGGATACAAGCCAGGGTTCCGGGTTGAGGAAAATACTGGTTGTTATACAGTTTGCACTATCGATTATTTTTATTTTCTGCATCCTTGTCATTAACAAGCAAATAAGTTATATGCAGCACAGGGACCTTGGTTTTAATAAAGACAGAGTAATGGTTATCTATCCCCAGACCAAACCTGAAACGGTAGATGTAATTGCAGCCCAGATTGAGAAGATATCAGGTGTAAGTAAGGTTGCCCTTGGAGCCAATGTTCCTGTTAATATGGGCAACTTCAATACATTTGGAAAATGGGATGGAAATGTATCCGGGAAATCTTTAATGTTTTTTATGATGCAGGTAGATGACGGGTACCTGGATCTTCTTGATATTAAGCTTACTGAAGGAAGACAATTTAATATCGGATCAATTAACACGGAAGTAATTATAAATGAAACAGCAGTAAAAAAGTTGGAAATGGCAGAGCCGCTGGGTAAAACAATATGGTTAAATGAGGTCAGGTATACAATTATAGGTGTTGTTAAAGATTTCCATTTCCACAAGCTTAAAGATGATGTTAACCCGGTTTTTATTTATAAAAATAAGGATTGGTGGCTGAAAATGATCTTTGTTAAGCTTGAACCCGGAAATCATTTTCAGATTGTCGATAAAATTGTTGAAATCGTAAATAAGGCTACTCCCGGGTTTCCTGTAAGTTACAAATTTCTTGATCAGGAGGTTGACAGGTATTATGAGGATGAAAGAAGATTAGGTACGCTTATAAATGCAGCTACTTTTCTTAGTATTGTCATATCATGCATTGGACTGTTCAGTCTAACTGCCTTTACAATCCGAAAGAAACGTAAGGAGATAGGTATAAGGAAAGCCTATGGGGCAACTGTAGCAAGTGTTTTATTTATGCTTCAAAAGGATTTTAGTAAACTTATATTGATAGCTTCAGTTATTGCATTACCAGCCGGATATTACATTATTAAACAATGGTTGCACTCCTATGCATATCACATTGGGCTAAACCCGCTTTATTTTCTGGTAACAATTTTGATTATTGTCATGATTGCAGCAGTGACATTAGTATATCATACTCTCAAGGCTGCGAATCAGAATCCTGCCGATACACTAAGGAATGAATAGGAGAATATACTCTCCGGCATTGAAGCACCTGGCAGCCAGCTGTGAGTCCCGCCTCCATAGTAATTATTACGGCCGAAGTGCGAAGCCAATGCGCTCGCGGGGATTCAGGTGTTCACTTTGGTCCGGTTTTATATGCTCAGTTTACTCCTTTATTAAGTGCTCAGTTTGACCGGATTTTCCAGGTTGGTTCATTATTAACATCGTAAAAATTATCAACTCTTTGAATTTAATACCTGAACAATTCTTACAATACATATTTTTAATCCGGTGCAATATTAAAGAAAGAAGGTTAAAATGAATAAATAAAAGAAAAATCATTAAAATTGTAATAAAAGATAGTAAATTGTTTCCGTTTAACTTATAGTCCTATGAAAATACCGCACGAATGTCATAATATTGAAGAAGTGCGTCAGGAAATTGATGAAATTGACCATGCAATTATTGGTTTGATCGGAAAGCGATTTTCTTTTATTCAAGAAATAGTAAAGTATAAAAGCAGTATAGATGAGGTTTATGCGAAAAACAGGTATAATGTAGTTATCAGCAAACGAAGGGAAATTGCAGCCAATCATAATTTGGATCCTGATGTAATAGAAAGGATATACCGGATTATGATGGAATATTTCATTAAGGAACAACTTGAATTATTGAAAAAAAAACAAAAATAGACTTACGATGTACAGAAAAGAAATTAAAGTAGTGGACTGCACCATTCGTGATGGTGGCTTAATGAACAACTGGCATTTCAGTGATGACTTTGTTAAATCGGTTTACAACGCCTGTGTAGATGGGGGAATAGATTATATGGAAATCGGGTATAAAAGCAGTGAAAATAGTTTTTCACGGAAGGATAATGGTCCGTGGAAATTCTGTGATGAAAAGGATGTAAGACGGATTGTCGGCGAAAACAAAACCAAAACCAAACTCTCGGTTATGGTTGATATTGGCAGGGTTGACCTCGACAATATACCTCCCAAATCGAAAAGTGTCATTGATATGATACGGGTTGCAACTTATGTTCACCAGATGGACAAAGCTATTTTAATGGCTGAACATTGCATGGAAAAGGGTTATGAAACAACTATTAACCTGATGGCTGTATCGAAAGTAAATGAAGGTGAACTTGATGAAGCACTCCATGATGTTGCCAAATCAAGAGTGCCGGTTTTTTATGTGGTGGATAGTTTTGGGAGCATGTATTGCGAACAGATTGAGCTGATTACAAAAAAGTATACAGAATTATTAAAGGGAAAAACCATTGGAATCCATGCACATAACAATATGCAATTAGCCTTTTCCAATACAATTACAGCGTTACTTCACGGCTGCAACATGTTGGATGCGACATTGCTGGGACTGGGAAGAGGTGCCGGAAATTGCCCGATCGAATTATTGATTGCATTTCTAAAAAATCCAAAATACCGGTTGCTGCCACTTTTCCAATCTATCCAGAACTATATTCTACTCCTGCAGAAAGAGATTGACTGGGGATATCATATACCTTATCTGGTGACAGGGGCAATGAATGAACATCCTAAGGAAGCTATTGAATGGATGGAGTCTGATAAAAAGAACGATTTTACCGGCTTTTTGAAGCATATGCATGACAATTTTGCAATTCTGGAATAGATATGCTCAACTTTTGTCCAACTTTGGCTGACGATTTACAGTGAACTTAAATTTCAGGATCCTGTAAATAGCCTATGTCTCAGGGTATCCAACAGTTTGTGCAAACAGCACATGCTGTGATGGTTTCAGATTGAATTCCCTGACCGTACTTTCTTTGTCGCAGTTATGAAACCAGGCTGCCAGACCAAAAGATGCAGCATACAGGTATATATTTTGGGCAATGAAGCCTGTATCAGTATAGTAATAAGACTTTTGCACCTCCGGTTCTCCTATGGCACGATCGGGTTGCGTGGGACCAAGGTCATACCGGCTAAGGTCAACGATATAAAAAATATTTAGTGGGGCCGTGGCTGCACTTCTGCGGCCGGACCTCGCACGGAAGTCACCTGAAGCAACGGGCAAAAGTTGATGCCGGACAGCCTCATAAATGTAAACACCTGTGGGTAAAGCCACGTACAGATCAATTTCCTGAGAATTGCTTGCAGAAGGAGCTGTTCTTCCTTTTTTGTCGAATCCTGCGGACTCGCGATTCACTCCGAAGCCGGCCCATAACAGATTGGATATTACCTGCACCGGGAGCTCCTTTGAACTGATGGTACGGGTAGTTTTTCTTTCGAGCAAAGAGGCAAGAACGGATTTACCTCCGTCTTTTTCAGGCTTTGGAAGCATAATAGGTTGAAGTTCCTGCGGGCCAGGTACAGGCAGTGAATAGCCCGAGGCTGAACTTGCAAGAAAAGCCAGTGAAGGGACGGCCTTAACAAATTTTCGCCGGTTCATTTTGTATAATGTTAGCTTGTTATAATTGAATCCTCATTAGTCATCATGGCGGTATGTGCCATTATTAACATGAATATAAGCTCTTATTTTTCACTTATATCATATGCATATAGCTTATCAGCGTGGCGGATATATAGCTTTCCACTGTAAACAACAGGATGTGCCCAGTACATTCCCTCACCTCCCTCTGGCACTTTAAACTCACCTGAAACTTCATATTTATCCGGTACAGCTCTGACAAGCTTCATTGTGCCCCTTTCATCCAGCATATAAAGCATGCCATCAGCATATGTAACGGATCCTTTACCATCTGTTTTCCAGACCTGTTTTCCGGTAAGAAAATCGAGGCAGAACCAGCCTCTTGAATTACTTCCTGAACCATACAAATAACCGTTATGAAGAATTATACCTCCATGATGATTGTCCATAAGAGTAGATTGCCATACCGTTTCCTGAGCAATAGCTTTTCCTGAAGATTTAAGTTTAACCAGCAAACTCCCTTTTCCATAACCACTCGAGATAAATACATAGTCATTGTAAACGATAGCATCCGAAATGTTGAGTTCCCGTTGATTTACAACATCAACTTTCCAGAGCAGCTTGCCTGTTCTGGTATCAACACTATAAAAACAATTTGAGCTTGATCCGATTATCTGACGACAACCTCCTAATTCATCAATAACCATTGAGTTGTATCCAGGTGTTCCCGAAATTTCAGTATTGGCCCAGATTAACTCTCCATTGCGTTTATTAAGACATACCTGAAAACCTTTTTTCCCGAACGGACGAACGAATAAATTATCACCATCGATCAGAACTGATTCAGAATATCCATATTCAGGGGGTTCAACCTCGAAATCGGGGACTAATTCCCTGTGCCATAACTCTTCTCCCGTTTTTGAATCAAATGCTGCCAGACGGCCCCTTTCACCGAGATGAAATAATACGCCATCATCGTATGTAGGAGTGCTTCGTGCACCAGTATATGAACTTGCGTAAGACAAGGTTGTTGACCAGGCTTTACCGTTAGGTTTTCTCCAGACAGGCTTTCCTTCAGAATCGAAAGAGAAAACATAGGTTTGATCATTGTACATGCCTGCTGTATATAGAAGCCCACCGCCAAAAGAAACAGAACTGTATCCTTCACCGAGGCCAGAAGATGTCCATAGCAAATTCGGTCCATCTGTTGGCCATTCTTTGATTAATCCGGTTTCTGTCGATTTATTTGTACGATCAGGACCATGGAAACAAGGCCATTCGTATGTTTTCTGGGCTGGCGCATTGAAGCTGGACAGACTGACAAAAATGCAGAAGGGAAGGAATAAATTCCAAGTTCTTTTTTTAATACTGCCGGATGCTATATAATTTTGATTGGTGGATGATGAATGTAAATTCATATTAATTTTCAGGGTTTGAGTTTTTTGGCATTTGAACATTAAGTATTACCCGAAGTTAATAATGCTTTAGATGCAACCTTATTACAACTTACCCCTTAAAGATAGAAATAAAATATTAACAAAATCCGTCAACAAGAAATTAAAAGACTTCTGCATATTATTGATTTACAGGGATTTACATTTGAGGGGTTATGGTGCCACCAGCTCCAAAGAGTCTTAAATAAGAATTTTTTATTTGGCTGACCTCGTGGATTCTTTAAAATAATATGAAAAAAATAAGAATCAGTGGCAAAGATGTCCAGCTTTTGCATTAATTACTTGTCAAACGGGCAAAACGCCGGTTCGACTCCGGGAAATCAACTCCAGATGCAATCGTAACCAAAATACTTATTCCTATTGCCAGGAATAATGATAAAATATTGGGTTGGAATAACAGTTCTCCACTATTGGGAATAGCTGAAAAGAAAGCTCCAAATAAGATATTAATTATCGCAATCCATTGATATATTCTCATCCCTGCCCAATATGGAGTTTGAGCTTCACCACGAAGTGATTCTTCCACAAATCTGCCTAACCCGTTAAAGATTAAGTATATTCCAATGATAAAAGTAGAAGACATTCCTATGTTTAATAACCTGATTAAAAATAGACCTGTAATAACATTGGTAGCTATTGAATAGAGTTGTGTCGGATGTAACGGAACACCAGATAGACCTGATATCTTATTTACGCGGGAATAGGGATGTGTAAAACGAATCCCAATACTATCATTTGAAGGTTTTCCGTGACAACAGCCCTGAACTAAACAACGAAGACGTCCAATGCTCTGGACCCATGGGGCTGCCATTACAAATGATGCAAGTAAAGTGTAGAAATTTATTGAAAAAATAATGTAAACCAATGTACTTCCTACTATTACTCCTATTACACCTCCATAGTAGCCATAAGGTCTTAGTAATTTCGAAGACCCTTCAATGATTTGCGCCCAGAGCCCTGCTCCGATAATAACAAATATCATTATAATAAAACCTGCAATAGCATATTGGCGACCCAGGAAGAAGCCTGCCAGTAATGTTCCTGCAAATCCG
>Ga0315278_10006625_pt1 | contig 10534 bp, 3 predicted proteins | sample YL17G06_0_MG_FD_203880 | JGI IMG/M metagenome (GOLD analysis project Ga0315278, IMG submission 203880) | Sediment microbial communities from Yellowstone Lake, YNP, Wyoming, USA - YL17G06_0 | ecosystem: Environmental > Aquatic > Freshwater > Lake > Sediment | place: USA: Wyoming | collected... | reverse complement strand
CGAAAGACCCGCCCATGCCGGTGCTGGTTGGCGAGACCTGCTATGAGGGGCACATGCAGCAGGGCTTCGGGGATGTTCAGCGCCGCATGTTCTGGGGGAACATGCTCAGCGGTGCGGCGGGCCACACCTATGGCGCGGCCGGCATCTGGCATGCCAGCGTGGAAGGCGACCCTGGCTGTGCAACCTCAGGGTTCGGAGGCACCAAGGTGTATGACTGGACGACCTGGAAGGAAGGCATGAACTATCCGGGCGCCACCCAACTCGGGATCGGCAAGAAACTGCTGGAGCAATATCCCTGGTCACGCTTCGAGCCGCATCCGGAATGGGCGCCCGGCTGCATCGCGGCCGGCATTCCGGGCGAGGTGCGTTTCATCTACCAGCCCCGGAGAGGAATCTACGACTGGAAGGGCACAGTTGTGAAGAAGTTGGAACGCGACGTGCCCTATCATGTCTTCTATTTCGATCCGGCCACCGGCCGACGCTTCGACCAAGGGACGGTGATGTATGCCGCCCCCACTCCTCCGCCGTTTGCAGGCCACACGAAGCCCATTCTGTTTGAGGACCGTTTTGAGGCCCCCAATGCCTCGGCCTGGGAGGATTACGGCACGCCGACCCAGCGCAAGGACGGACACCTCGTCGGCGGCAAAGGCATGGTCACCGTCGCGGAAAAGATCAGCGAACTGGATCTGATGGCCAGCGTTGACGCTAACCGCGATGCGGAGGCGGGCATCATCCTGCGCTTCCACGACGCGGACAACTATCTGGTCGCGCTCTACAGTCCGTTACTCAAGGCCATCTTCCTGCATGACCGCAAGAACGGGCAGTGGGGCGAGATGCTGGGCAGGGTGGAGGTCCCGGAGCCCGGGCCAAGAATCCATCTTGTTGCGGCGGCGCGCGGCGAATTCGCGGCCCTAGTGCTGACAGACGGCAAGAAGACTTACCACACGGCGACGGTCAAGGTCGGCAACGTCAAAAAGGGTAAAACCGGCCTGTGGTTGTTCCAGATCGGGGAGCGGCAGGAGTTCGGTCGCTTCGCGGTTTCCGCGACCCCGTTCGATCCGCCAAAAGGTTCTATCGAGGCAGGATTGCCGGGCGTCATCAGGACCGACGAATATCATGCGCCCGACCTGCCTTCGCCCCAGGATTGGATCTTGGTCATGGAGAAAGCGGAGCCGCAACACGCGAGCCACGGAAATGCGAGCGCCCCGCAGGCAGGAAAAGAAACCACAACGGAGAGTTTGAGAACCAAAGCCGTTGAGGGCGACATCCGCGCCCAACTGTCCCTGGCGTTGCGCTACCGTGACGGCAACGGCGTGAAGCGGGATTACGCCGAGGCGATGCGCTGGGCGCATCTGGCCGCCGACCGTGGCGACGCGGCGGCGATGGATTTCGTCGGCTGGATGTTTTTCGAAGGACTCGGCGTGAAGCACAATCCGACGATCGCCGCCGGTTACTTCAAAGCCGCCGCCGGGGAATGCGCCACCGCCGCCTGGAATCTGGGGCAATGCTACTTCGGCGCGCAGGGCGTGGATCAGGACGTCCCCAAGGCGTTGGAGGCATGGAAAAAGGCGGCGGGCATGGGCCACGGACGCGCGGCCTCCACGGCGGCGATGGTTTACCTCGCCGGAGAGGGTGTCGCGCCTGATCCGGCGGAAGCGAGAAGACTCGCCACGCGGGCGGCGGAATTGAATGATCCCTCCGGCCTCGTCGTGCTGGGCGAGATTCAGTTTCAGGCCGGCGAGATCGAACAAGCTCGCGCCCACTGGACGAAGGTTTCACGGATGAAACCCACCGGCCGCACCGGCCACCCCGAGCAACCGTCGGACACCATGGCCGCCCAGCAGGGCGCTGATTTGTTGAAGCTGATGGATTACCGCCGCCGCAAGTCCGAGCCGGGCAAGTTCGCGCTCGTGCCCGTGCCGCACATCCATCAGGGCTGGAACAACTGCGGCGCCACGAGCTGCGCGATGCTCGCCCGCGCACAGGGCAAGAAGCTCGGCGGCTGGGACTACAAGCGGCTCTGCCTGTCACCCCTCGGCACCGGCACGGACTGGGGCGACCTGCTCAAGGCTGCCGAAACAAGCGGCCTGCACTGGAAGCTCGTCACGTTCACGCCCGACGACGCCGGGTTCGATAAAGCGACTGCCTTCGCGCGCGCCGAACTGGATGCCGACCGCCCCGTCGTCATCGACTTCAAGTTTACCGGCCCCGACTACCCCGACGGCGAGGCCGGCCACACATTGGCGATCGCCGGATACCTCGCCGAGGAGAACCTCTACATCCTCTGCAACCCCGCGATCGCCACACCCGGGCTGCAGTTCATTACCGCCGCCGACCTCAAACACTTCTGGCGCTCCGACCATTACGGCGAACTTTCGAAAGGAGTCTTGTCGAGACCGGCCATCGTCATCGACACTCCGTGACTCCATGCCTGATGACCGAGACGCGCAAGCAGTGATCAAACAACTCACAGGAACAATCATGACTAACAAATCAGCCACACCAGAGAATGCCATTTCGAGGCGTCACTTCTTGCTCTCCGCCTCGTTGGCGACGACCGCGCTGGGCTTTGAGCCACTGACGGGCATGGGTGCGTTGGCGCAGGAAAACCCTGCCCGGGCGGACGCCCCGGGAAAATTGTGCCTGTGGTATGATCGGCCGGCGAAAGCGTGGATGACGGAAGCATTGCCGATCGGCAATGGTCTCATGGGAGCGATGCTCTTTGGCGGCACCGGGGTCGAGCGGGTCCAGTTCAATGAGATCAGTCTTTGGACCGGAACCCGCATGGCCGTCGAGGGCCTGGATGATGAGGGCCAGGACATGGGGGCCTATCAGGCGTTCGGCGACATCCTCATCCATCTCGGCCATGACTTCTCCAAGGTCACCGATTACCGGCAGGAGCTCGACATTGATCGCGCCGTTCATCAGGTGACCTACGAATACAACGGCGTGCGCTATCAACGAACAGCCTTCGCCAGCCACCCCGACGGAGTCATTGTGATCCACCTGACGGCGAACAAGCCCGCCGCCTGCACCGGTCGCGTTCAGCTTGCGGACATGCACCAGGCCCGGATTGCCGCCGATGGCAACAAGCTCAGCTCGGTGGGGAAACTGCAGAACGGTTTTGAATATGAAGCCCGGTTGCTCGTGCTGAATGAAAACGGCGTCATCGCGGTGAAAAATGACGCGGCATTCGCCAAAAACCCATGGAACATTGCTGTGCCCGCCACCAGTCTGGCCTTCGACCAATGCGACAGTGTGACCCTGATACTCGGGGCGGGCACGAACTTTCTCCAGGATCACACCAAACAGTGGCTGGGCGTGCATCCCCACGCCGCCGTCACGAAGCAGGTGGATTCCGCCGCCAAGCAGAGCGTGACGGAGCTGCTGGCGCGGCATGTGAAAGATTATCAATCCCTTTTCCGCCGTTTTTCTCTCGATGTGGGAACCACCGCGCCGGACCTGCTTGCCAAGACCACGTTGGCGCGGCTGGAGGCCTATGCGAAAAGCACGACGGCCGATCCGAATCTCGAAGCCTTGTTCTGCCAGTTTGGACGCTATCTGCTGATCAGTTGCTCGCGCCCGGGATCTTTGCCCGCGAATCTCCAAGGGATCTGGAACGACAGCAACGAGCCCGCCTGGGCCGGCGACTACCACTCGAACATCAACCTCGAGATGAACTACTGGCCGGCCGAGCCGACCAATCTCGCCGAATGCCACCAGCCGTTCATCGATTACGTCACGAGCATCCGCCAGGTCAGCGCGAAGAACACGCGGAGAAACTACGGCAAGGTCAGGGGCTGGACCGTCCAGACGATGAACAACGCCTGCGGCGTTTCGTATTGGAAGTGGAACCCGCCCGGCAGCGCGTGGTATGCGCAGCATCTGTGGGAGCATTTCGCCTTTGGCCGCGACAAGGCCTATCTCCGCGAGACCGCCTATCCCGTGCTCAAGGAAATTTGCCAGTTCTGGGACGATCACCTGAAACGGCGACCGGACGGCACGCTCGTCACACCCGACGGCTGGTCACCCGAGCAGGACGTCCCCGCCGAAGAAGGCGTGACTTACGATCAGGAGATCATTTACGACCTGTTCACCAACACGATCGAGGCCGCCGATGTGCTGGGCGATGACAAGGAATTCCGCGATCGCATCGCCGGTCTGAGGGACAAGCTGCTCAAGCCGAAGATCGGGCGTTGGGGGCAATTGCAGGAATGGGAAGCCGACAAGGACAATCCCAAGGATGATCATCGCCACGTCTCCCATCTGTTCGCCTTGTATCCCGGCCGCCAGATCACTCGGGCCGCAACACCCGAACTGGCCGAGGCCGCCCGGGTTTCCCTGAAAGCCCGCGGCGATAAGAGCACCGGCTGGAGTCGTGCCTGGAAGATCAATTTCTGGGCCAGGCTTTGGGACGGCGATCACGCCTACACCATGCTGCGAAGCCTGTTGAACGTGGTCCGCGAGACGAAAACCATCTACGGCGAGAGCGGCGCCGGCGTCTATCCCAACCTGCTCGATTCCCATCCGCCGTTCCAGATTGACGGCAATCTCGGCGCGACCGCCGGCTACTGCGAAATGCTGGTGCAAAGCCACACGGGCCGGATCCATCTGCTGCCCGCGCTGCCGACGGCTTGGCCGACCGGAAAGGTCACCGGCCTTTGCGCGCGGGGCGGATTCGAGGTGGATATGAGCTGGGAGGATGGCCGCTTGACCAAGGCCGTGATCCATTCCAAGTCCGGCCTCCCCTGCCGGGTCGTTTGCGGTGACAAAACCTGGGAATTGAACACCACAGCCGGGAAGTCCTATCCCCTGACGCTCGCACAAAAGGTTGACCCACGCAGCGTCAGGTAAATGGGACGCATGGGAAAAAGATGATCATCAGAAAATGCTTAGCGCTAATGAGGAACGATACCGTGACGGGTTTGATTGGCTTGTGTCTGTTGAGTTCGACCTTGTTAGCGGCTGGCGGTCAGTCCGTGACGGCCAATCCGGCGCCGAAAGCGGAAGCGGTGAAGTCGGTCCGGCTCGTCGGCACGGAGCAATGGGCTGTCTTTGAGGCGTCATTCACATCCGCCCGAAAGTATGACAATCCGTTCCTGGACGTGCAGGTCGATGTCGTCTGCGTATCTACTTCACATCGAAGTACACCGAGTACCTCCCATACGATTCGCTGAACGGCTTGAGTGTCACATCGCCGATCTTGAATCGCAGCGTGGCCGGGTCGCCGGAGATTGACTTGCCGAGGTCCGCCAGGTTGAGTGTCAGGGGGCGCCAGTCCGCCCGGGCGGCCGGTTCCTCGGCGGCCAGGACAATAGGGCCGTACATGATGCTGGCAATGTTGGGCTGATCCATCAGGCGGTTGAGGTGGAAATCGAAGGGCATCCGAAGCTCGACGGTGGCTGCGTCTTTCCACTCTTTGCCCAGGCTGACATAGGTACCCGGTTTGGCGGTGACCTGTTTCTCGGCGCCGCCGATCTTCACGAAGAAGCCTTTGGTCGCCCAGTCGGGGATTCGGACAAGGATCTCCAGGCCGTTGCCGCCGGTGATCGTCAGCCGCGTGGAATCGGCGTAGGGGAAGCTGGTCTCCTGCTTTAACACCGCCTTCTTCTCCGACCACCTGAGCGTCGAGGGGACGTACAGATTCACATAGAGCGCTGAATTGTCCGAGTTGCGGAAGTAAATCGAGTCCTGAAGTTTGGTGTTGCTCTCCAGGGCGGTGCCGTTGCAGCAGGTGAAGCCGCTCATGTTGGCGTTGCCGAAGCTCTTGCGGGAGCCGGGATTGAGCGGGATGTGATAGGTATTCCCGGCGTTGTTTTCGGCCACCGAAGCCAGGATATCGTTGTACAGGGCCTGCTCGTAGTAGTCCATGAACCTGGCCTGGTCGGGCTGGAACATGAAGAGCTGGCGGCTGAGTTTGAGCATGTTGTATGTAGCGCACGTTTCGCACTGCCCGCCCTGCGCGAAGCCGTTCTGAAACAGTGTGTCGGGTTCGGCCGTGAAGCACTCGGCGTTGTTGGGATTGCGGGCGCCGGCCACGCCGCCAATGCTGTACATGTAGGATCTTGTGGTGATATCCCAGAAGTTGCCGGCGATGCGGAAGTAGCCCGGCTCCTGGGAGTCGCGATACATCTCCAAGGCGCCGATGATCTGCGGGATATGCTGATTGGCATGCTTGCCACGGAGCGTGTCCACATTGGACGCCAGGCCGTGTGCGTGGGTTGCGTTGCCGAAGAAGAAGTCGACGTTGTCAAAGAGCGTGGCCCCTTCGAGGAAGCGCGGGTCCCTGGTGAGCCGGTTAAGGCGGGCCATGACTTCATTCATGCCGCCGTACTCGCCGGCGATGTAGCGGTTCCACATGGCAATGCGCGTCTGGATCGGCACGACCTTGAGCCGTTCGTAGGCCCAAAAGCCCATGCCGCTGGCGATCTCCAGGGCCTTCTTGTTGCCGCCGACCTCGTAGCAATCGAGCAGGCCGGCGAGGATCTTGTGCAGCGTGTAGTAGGGCGCCCAGATCTGGTTGTTGCTGCCGCCATAGGTGGCGCCGCGCTCAAGCATGATGAACTGGTCCGGAGAATAGGCGCTGATGAACCCTTTGCCCCAGTTCCAGTAATCCGTGCGGATGCCGCTGGCCGCCAGATTCGAGTCGTAGCCAGTTCGGCCCGGCCCCGGCGGCACGGCCGCGGGGTCGGCGTTGGCGGGGCCGCCCGCTTCCCTGGGCTGGCCGGATTTCCGGGACAGGTCGTACAGCGTGTCGATCATGCAATTCATTCTCTGCAGGAAGGCGGCCTGCAGCGTTTCGTCATAGCTGCTGCCGGCGTAGGCCTGGGCCAGGGCCAACAGGTAGTGGCCGGTGGCATGGCCGCGCAGGCGGGTGGTCTGGGTGTCCCAACCCCCCAGCGCTCGCGCCCCCTGCGGCTGCGGCTGGCCGAAGGCGTCGCGGAACATGTACAGGAAGTTGTCCGGATTGGTCTGGGCGAGCGCGCGGATGAAGCTGTTGCGGTTCTTGATGAACTGCGTGTCGCGGCCGCCGGCATCCGGGTTCAGGACCACCTGCCCCAGCGCGAACGCCTCCAGCGCCCGGGCCGGGAGCCGGGCCGCCGGCGCTTCGCCCAGGATGGTCACCGTCGCCTTGGGCGTGAAGCTGGTGCCAGGCACCTTGCCGGTGACGGTATAGGTGCCCGCCTTGAGTACATCGTTGTTGTTTCGAGGCGACGGCCAGATCACGCGCACATCCGGGCCCTTGACGCCGTTCTCATATATCCCGGCAATCATCACCGGCAGCTTGGGAAGCTGCCCCACCACAGTGGTCGCGGTGATGTCGCCAACACCCGTCAGTTTGGCGCTGCCCGGCACGGCGGTCGCCGCCTGAGGTGCTGCACCCTCCAGCGGCCCGCCGGCAACGGCGTCCCGGGTGCCCGCCAAGGCGTTGCCGCAAATGGTCGCCACCTGCTGATCAATCAGGGCCACGCGGTAGAGCCGCAGGTCGTGCACCTTGGCATTCAATCCACCGGCCCGGCCATCGTGCGACCGGCCGATGTAGAGCTTGTTCGCATCCGGGTTCGTCTGGTCGAGCACCTTGTCCAGTCCGATGGTCACATCCCTGGCCTGCGCAGCGCGGGCCCCATCTACATAGGTCGTCAGCGTCTTGCGGGCCGGGTCCAGCACCACGGCCAGATGAACCCAACGGCCGGTGGCGATGGCCGCCGCCACCGGTCCCTGTTCGCCGGCCGCGCCGCCAGCCGTGATGCGGGCGCGATAACCATTGTTGGCGCCGGTCAGCGCGCAGTAGATACTCGCGTCAGCCCCTCTACCGAAGTCGAACAATCGCTGCCCGGCCGCATCGGAGCGCAGATAGACCCAGGCCACGACGCTGATGGTGTCGGCATCGCCAAGCGCTGCGGCCGGCAACTCCAGGCCAACGCCCGCCTCGCCCGAGAGCGACAGCACCCGGCCGAACTGCCGGTCGTCGACAAAGGCCGCTCCAGCCCCGCGCGGGGCCGCATGGTGGCCATCCCGCGAGCGGTCCTCGGCATTGCCCTCCAGCGTGTAGCGGGCAACCAGCGAGGTTTCGCCGATCCCATCGATGATCTGGTCTCCGCCGCCGATTTGGGCCGCGCTGCAGGCGGATGCCAGAAGAAGGCCGAACAACCCGGTCAACGTCGATGCGAGGCAGAATAGTTGGGTACCCATTTCAACACCCGTGGGAAGCAGGGACCAGGGAAACAGAATGATCGACAGCGCCGAACATGGCGGGCCGCGACTTGCCACCACGCCGGACAATCCCACCGCGCATAGTCAAAATACTCCGCCGAACCGGAGCTGTCCACGATCGTTGAAGTTGCGGACTTGCGTCGGAGGCATGTTTCCGCTGGTTGACAGCAGGTCGCCGGCCCCAAAACCCGGAGGTTCTCGATGGGCGAGCAATGCGTCAGCATTGTGGTTGGTCCAGCGGGAAACCTGCCTTCTCCAATCCGGGGCACGCACTCGCTCGTCTTCCTGCCACATGGCAGGCGTTGTAGCGGTTTTGTGGCAGCCTGGTTCGCCGCCGATCCCTGAGCACCTCGACCCGTCTCGGCCGTTTCTTTGATCAACGGGGGACGGTTGGTGCACGCAGTCGCTGGCCCGGTACGCAAATAACTGGCTTTTCAGAGAAGTCTGCGCTTCTCTGGCGCGCGACTGCGCGGCGCTTCAGGGCACCCGGGCATTATACGCTACAACGCCGCCACAAGACCATACGCCTCTCCTCAGGCAATTGAACGCCGTGGCGGTGCCGGAGAAGGGCGCATTCTCTGATGCTTGAACCAGGTCGGGGCAAGTCCTGCACGGGGGCGCGAGTCACCCGCACCGGAGGCAGTAGGAACTCGCCTGCATCAGCAGATGAACCAGTGTTGGGAATAGCCATGCTGGGCCTGAACTCTGGGCGTAAAAGACCGATGGCCCCGTACGGTGGTGGCGACCGGCGGCGCGATTGCTCAACACGCAGCTGAGATTCCCGATAGTCTTGAGCCGCCATGCTGATGGAGCGGTGGTACCCGCCGGTGAGAACCATACGCTTCAAAAGAATCTTGGCTTGCATCGGTTCGCGGGTTGGTCCGGTTGGCCAGGATTCTGGCCATGGTGTGCCAAACGCACCGCGCCGGCTGCGTCGCGGAGGTTCCTTCCGCGGGCAGACCCGTCGGCATCCGCAACCACGCCGGCCATGCACGAAGTGGAGAAGACCAAGGAGCGCAGCATGCAAACGACAATCGGCCAGGGTAGTCGCGCTCCAGACGCCAGCCTTCGACTCGAGCTCCTGCGTCAACGGTATCTGCTCAAAGATGCTCAGGGCAGAATCATTGAGACACCAGACGAGATGTTGATGCGTGTGGCCACCGCCGCAGCCGATATGGAGGCCGGTTATGACGCAGCTGGTATGGTGGACTTGGCAAAACGGCGTTTTTTCGAGCTGATGCGGGAGCGAGAATTCCTGCCGAACAGCCCCACACTGATGAACGCCGGCAGGAGGGATGGCATGTGTTGCCCCCTGCTTTGTCTTGGACCTCGAGGACAGCATCGACGGCATCTTCGAGAGCGTCAAGCAGACGGCGATGATCCAGAAGGCGGGAGGCGGAACCGGGTTCTCTTTCGATAAGCTCAGGCCGACCGGCGATTATGTGGCTTCGACAGGCGGGCGAACCTCCGGCCCCATCAGTTTCTGGCGGGTCCTGTCGGAGACAACCCGCGCAATCCAACAGGGCGCCCGCAGGCGCGGCGCCAACATGGCGATGATCGGCATCGATCATCCGGACATCCTCAAGTTCATTATGGCCAAGGCGCAGCCCGGCGCCTTTGAGAACTTCAATGTCTCCATCAAGGTGACAGACGCCTTCATGAGGATGCTCCAGCAGGATCCGACCGGTCATCACATTACAATCAACCCACGGGACCAGAAACGGTACGTGATCCCCCGGGGCGTGAGCGTCGACAGTTACACGATGGATGACCTGCTGGCCCCCGGCGGAGCAGGCGTTCCGTGCTATACGCGCGGTCAGATCTGGGACTTGCTCGTCGCCAGCGCCCACGCGATTGGAGAGCCGGGCGTGTGCTTCATCGATCGCATCAACGAGAGCAACCCAACGCCGGGGCTCGGACGAATCGAAGCCACCAACCCCTGCGGCGAACAGCCGCTGTTGCCCTACGAGGCTTGCAACCTCGGCTCCATCAACCTGGCCCAGTGCCTCCGGTCGGATCGTGCGGAACTCGACTGGGATCGACTGCGGGAGATCATCCCGACGTCCGTGCGGTTCCTCGACAACATCGTGGATCTGACCCACTATCCCACCGAGCAGGTCCAGACCCGATCGTTGGGGAACCGCAAGATCGGTCTGGGTGTCATGGGCTTCGCGGATTGCCTCATCTCTCTGGGCCTCAGATACGACACGCCAGAAGCCATCCAGTTCGGCCACGAGGTCAGCCAGTTCATCCAGGCCGAAGCCCATCGAGCCAGCGAGGCGTTCGCCGGTTGCCGCGGCAGCTTCCCGAACTGGGCGGG
>Ga0315278_10006621_pt1 | contig 10535 bp, 8 predicted proteins | sample YL17G06_0_MG_FD_203880 | JGI IMG/M metagenome (GOLD analysis project Ga0315278, IMG submission 203880) | Sediment microbial communities from Yellowstone Lake, YNP, Wyoming, USA - YL17G06_0 | ecosystem: Environmental > Aquatic > Freshwater > Lake > Sediment | place: USA: Wyoming | collected... | reverse complement strand
CGCGGGGGGAGGGGAGTGGCGCGCGCGTGTGTGGGGGAGGATGGAGCGAGACGGATCCCGGGGCGCGCGGTGCGGGCCTGCAACCAGCGCGGGCGCTGGTGCGAGGAGGGGGGCGGGCGGGCGGCGCGGCCTCCCTCGTCGCTCCCTCGCGACCTGCAGCCGGCGGCGGCGGCGCCTCGCTCTCCACACTGCCGCGGCGGCCCACGTGCGGCCGCGTGCCGGGGCGCCGTCGCGGCCGCGCAAGCGCCGATGCCCTCACTCTCTCGCGCGCGCACAACCCCGGGCGGCCCGCGCGCACCGCGGGCCCCCCCACGCCACCCCACCACCATGAACCTCGTGGGCGCGGCGTCCCCGACCGTGGCCCTGTCGCGCGGCCTGCCGGGGGCCAGCTCGGGGGTTTTCGCCGCTGACGTCGCCGCGCTCGCCACCATGGCGGCCTGCCTGCCCACGCTCGCCCTGTTTGGCCGCAAGAGACGCTATACGGACCTGGTCAGTGGAGGGACGGGGGTCGATGGGGGGTGGGGAGGGCGGTGCAGCGCGGGCTTGCGCCGCGGCGCGCGCCGTGCGCGCCGCGCGGCCGCCGGCGCGCCCCGGCGCGACCGCCGCCCCGAGTGCGGTCGCCGCACGTCGGCCTGCGCCGGCGGGCGCGGCACCGGCGCCGCCCGGGACGTTACCGCCCCCCCGGCGTGGCCAGCGCCGCGCCGCGCGCCTCGCACGCGGGCGGTTGCCAGGGGCTGGGGGCGGCGGGAGCGGGCGTCGGACCCGCAACCCGCCCCCTGACGCACGCTATTTGGCGCGCGCACCGCCGTGGAACGCGAGTCGGGCGGTGGGAGGGCGGGAGCGGCCCAATCTTGGCGCGGCGCCGCCACATGCCCCGCAGGCGACGCGGCGGGCGGCGTTTGCGGCCCCACCACCCCTCCGCCCACCCACGCCCGCCCTTGCGCCCGTGATACGTGGCACGAGGCGCCCGAGGATGGGTGCCGGAGCCGGCGAAAAGCCCGATTCGGCGCCCCGCCCCCGCGCCGACCCCCTTTCCTCCCCTCTCCCCTTTCAGGCCACCTACGGCCTCGGCTTCCTCCTGGCCTGCGTCTACCACACCGCCCAAATGGACCCCGACGGCCTGGCGGCGGCCACGGTGGCCGGCGTGCCGGGCCCCGTGTGGCGGACGTGGGACATCCTGTGGGCCCAGTGGCTCCTCGGCCGCGCGTTTGGGCATGCCGTGGGGGCGACGCACGTGGTGACGATCGCGCTGACGAACGTCGCGTTTCCTGCCGCCGTCGCGGGCGTCGCGGCGCTCGCGCCGCCGTCGGCGGCTGGGACTCTGTCCCTCGCCTCGTGCGCGCAGGCGCTCGTCGCCTGCATGCTCGCGTCGGGGGCCGCCAAACTGGGGCTCGAGGGCCCGGGGATGGCCCCCGTCCCGGCTTCCCGCCTGCGCGCGTGCGGCGCGCGCGTCGCCGTCGGGCTCGCCATTTTCCCGCTCCCCGAACTCTGGCCGTCCCTCTACTGGCTCTTCCACTCGGCCTGGCACCTGCTCATGGCGGCGGGGGTGCACGAGCTGTACCTGGCGCTCGAGGGGGAGCCGCCCGCGCGGCTGCGGCGCACGGCGGCGCGCGCGGCGCGCGCGGCGGTGTCGGCCCTGCGCGGCGCGGTCGTCGCCGCGCCGGCCTCTCCCGACCCCACCGCGATCACCGCCGTCCTGTCGCCGGCCAGCGTGAAATCGCGCGGCCAGGCGCGCCTGCGCGCGCGTGCCACGCGCGCGCTTGCCGGCGCCAAGCGCGCCCCCTCCCCCGCCCGCTCCGCGTCCCCGCCCCCCCGCGGCCTCACTTCCGCCTGGATCGCGGCTGCGCTGCGCGCGGCCGCGCCGGGCGGCGGCGTCGCGAGGCCGGCGCGGTCGCCGTCGCCGCTGTCCGCCCACTATCAGTCTGCGGGCGCCCTTGTCGCCTCCCTGCGCGGCGTGGCGGCATCCGTGCTGGCCGAGGACGGCGGGTGGCGGCGCCGCCGGTGAGGGAGGTGAGAGAGGGACGGGGGCGGGCGGGGCGCACGCACGCGGCCCTCTCGCCCCCGCCCGGGCGCGAGCCAGCGAGAGCCACGATTTTGCATGCACTGTCCACACTGCGCGCACGCCCCGAGAGTCGGCGTGTGTAAGGCGAGGGTGTCTGCCCCGCGAAAAAAGAAACAGGGAGGGGGGGTCGGTCGGGTCGGTGAGGCGGCAGCGGCCAGGGCACACACTCTTCTCCCTCCTCTCTCCCCACCACACCCCGCGCATCCCCTGCCGCCCCCACTGCTTATGGCGGGCGCGCCCGATGGCGGCGTGAGCGCGCGCGGGCCCGCCCCAACCCTTCCCCTCACCGCCCTCTGGCTCTGCCGGCACGGCGAGACCCCGTGGAATGCGGAAGGGAGGCTACAGGGCCAGTGTGAGGCCGCGCCGGGGCTGACCGAGGCGGGGAGGAGGCAGGCCGCGTCGCTCGGCGCAGCGCTCGCCGGCGCGGCGCCGCGGCCGGCGGCCGTGTTCTCGTCCGACCTGGCCCGCGCGGCGGAGACGGCGACCATCGTGGCGATGGCTTTGGGGGTGGCGGACGGCCCTGTGCTGATGCCTGGCTTGAGGGAGCGAGACCTCGGAATTCTGACTGGCCTACTGCGCGCCCGCGCGGCGGCCACCCTTCCAACTGCCTACGCCGCGCTAGCGTCTGGCGCTGCCATCGAGGGCGGCGGCGAGTCGGCGGCCGGCCTCGCGGCGCGCGTGCGGGTGGCGCTCGCCGCGGTCGCGGAATCGGCCGGGCCGGGCGCCTGCGCGGTCGTGGTCTCGCACGGGGGCGCCATCGCGGCCGCCCGCGGGCTGGCGAGCGGGCGCGGGGTCAAGGGCCGAGTGGGCAACTGCGAGGGGGGGCTCATTTTTGTGTCCGCGGGCGGCCGCCTGACGGCCGGCCCGCGGGGGCTGCCAGGGGTGGGAGTTGGTGGCGATGCCGACGCCGCGGGCGGCGCGGGGGGCGGGTGAGCGAAGCGGGCGACCGCGAGACTGCCTGCATTTCACTCCTCTCCGCCACCCCCTCCCTCCGCCGCCGCCGCCAACAGGAACCTTGGCTCCAGCACCTCCACCGCGGCCGCCGCCAGCGCGCGCGCGTCGGCCCGCGGCCCGCGAAAGGCGAGGGCCACGGGGCGGAGGCGCCAGACTGGCTCCTCGGCCAACCACTCGCGTTCTTCTTCTTCACTCGCCTCGCCCGCGAGAGCGAGAGGGAGCACGGTGAAGGGAGGCACGAAATCGGGCGCCTCCACGCACGCGCCGGCGTGCGGCGCGAGCGCCGCGCGCACGGCCGCGACCGCGGCGGCCGCCGGCGCCGCCGCCAGCCGCAGCGGGGCCGCGTCGACGACGACGACGTCGGTCGGGTCGGCGGACGACGCCGTTTTCAGGAGGAGGATGGCGCAGCGGCCGTCGACGTCGGACAGTTGCCGCCAGAGGTTGCACAGGGGCGCCCCCTTCCTCTCCTTCCGGAACCCCGTCCCCGCCACCGCGACGTAGCCCTTGGTCTGGGCCACCTTGAACGCGGTCGCTTCCTCGGCGTTGAGGCGGTGCGGGACTTGCCGCGAGCCGGTGCCGCGCCGTTTGGCGGCGTCGCCCCGGGAGAGGGCGTCCACGTCGGCTTTCGACGGGCGGCGCGGGGAGGGCGCGGCCGGCGCCGCGGCGACCGTGCGCAGGGTGCGGGCGGCGAGGCGGGCCCGCATTTGGCCGGTGCACTCCGCCGCGCGGTGTGGCGCGGCGCACGGCCCGATGGCCCGCGCCTCGGCTCGCCCGGCGGCGGCGGCCCGTGCGTCAGCCCAACCACCGCCCGCGCCCCGCCCGCGGGGCCCGCCACCCGCGAGCCCGGACTTTCGCGCGCGCCTCGCCGCGACCGAGACCCCCCTCCTCGCCCGCGCCGTGCGCTCCTTGTTCCGGGCCAAGATGGCGGCCGCCGTGGGCCGGGACAGCGAAGAAGAAGGGTGAGAGGGGGTGGGAGGGAGGGAGGTGGAGGCCGCGGCGCAGACGCGACGCGCGCGCCGACACCCCTCCCCCCCTCCCCTCGAAGCTACGCCGCCATCGTCGACCTGACGCGGTCCCTGAACGCGCGCCCGCCGCCGGAGACGGCGGCCGCGACGCTCGGCATCCTGTCTTCCCTCTTCCCGCGCTGGCTCCCGCCCGCGTTTGCGGCCGCCCTCGCGCGCCCCTTCCCCCGGGCCGCCGCGCGGCTCAACGCGGAAGTGACGGCGCTCACATGCGCGTGGCTCATGGGGCCCCTGGCGGTCAACGACGGCGGGGGCGAGGGGTCTGGGGTCGCGCGGTCGGGCGTCCTCGTGGAACGCTGCCGCTACCTTGAAGAGACCGGGTGCGCCTCCGCCTGCCTCAACTCGTGCAAGCTGCCGACGCAAGCGTTCTTTGCGGGGCGGATGGGGCTCGACCTCTGGATGGCGCCCGACTTTGACACGTTCGAGTGCCAGTTTTCGTTCGGCGTCCCGCCCCCACCCCCCGACGCCGACCCCGCGCTCGCCACGGGGTGCCTGGCGGCCGGGTGCGGGTCGGGGCTGGCGGGCGCGGGCGGCCCGGGGCTGTGCCCGGGCGCTGTCGCCGCGCGCGCGGGGGCGGGCGGCGTGTGACCGGCTCGGCGGGCGCGGCGGCGGGGGCGACGTGACACAGCAGCGCGTCTCCGGCGCGCCAACAAGAAAACTTCGACCCCCCGCACCCAAAAAAGAGGAACCCTCGCTCCTCCCAGCCTCCCCCGCCGTCACGCCCCCGCCTCGCCCTCGGCCGGCGGCAGCCGGGAGATCAGCAGGGAGGCCTTGTGGCCGTGGTGGATGTACACGGGCTTGGGGGCCGGGGGGGGGGTGGCGTGCGCGGCGGGCGGCGTCGCGCCCTTGCCGGACGCCGCCGAGTCGCGCGGCGGCGTCGGCCGCGCCCCGCCCGACTCGCAGGACGGGTCGGGGGTCGCCCGCTTGCCGTACGTGTAGGTCGGGTTGAGGGCGGCTGCGGGGAGAGGGACGAGGACGGCGCGTCGGGCGCGGCGCCGCGCGGAAGCACCCGCCGCTCGGGCGGACGCGGTCGCCGCGCGCCGTGCCCGCCGCGCCAGCATCTCGCGCGAGGTGCCCGAGCCGCGTCGAGCGGCGGGGCGGGCGGGCGGCGCGGCGGCACGCCGCGGCGCGGGGCCACGCGGGCGCGCGCCATGCCCGCCGCCCTCACCTCCCCCCTCCCCCGCTCTCCTCTCTCACATTGAAAGCGGCGCATGGCGACCACCATGGTGGCCGCGGCCCGGAAGCGCGACCCGGTCGCCGCAGGCGCGTCCTTGCGCTTGCCCGCCGAGTCCGGGCGGGCGAGGGCGGCGGCGGCGGCCGGCTTCGCGTCGTCGGGCGCGGTGACGGGCACCATGGAGGGAAGAGGAGGGGAGTGAAGGAGGAGGGGTGCGACGCCCGAGCACTCTCTGCGCCGCCGCGCCCCGGCGCCTCCCTCCCCCACCCCCACCCACTCTTTCTGGATGATCAATTGGCGCCGCCTGGACGCGTGGCGCTCCCACCCGATGCTGACCCACACGATGCGGGCGTCCGCGCCGGGGCTGCTGCTGGGCGCGGGCGCGTTTGCTCTGTACGTCGCGTACGACAAGAGCGTGGGCGCGGGCAGCAAGGCGGGAGGAGGGCATCACTGAGGGGGCGAGGGGGGGCGGCGCGCGCGTGCCGCGCCCCGATCCGGCGGCGGTTGCCGCGACGCGCCCGTCGAGCCCGTGCCCGGCCTCGGCTGGGGCCCGCCGCCGCGGCGGCGCCTGCAACCGACACCACACCAGAAAGGGACGCGCTCGCGGCCCTCACCGCCCCCCTCCCTCCCTCTCACACACACACGGACGAGTCGTCGCTTGGAGTTTGCACGGGCCCACAATCGCTAGGCGGGCGCGGCGCCGCCCCACCAGGCGGGCGCGGAGGGCGCGGGCGCCGAGCGCGCCGCACCCCGCTCTCCCCCCTGCTCCTCTTTCTTGGCGCTCCTCCCCCGGCGCGCCGCGCCCATCCCTTCCCGCACGCCGCGCGCCACGAGGCCGAGGGCGCGCCCGACGACGGCGGCAAGCAACCAGCGAAACGCCGACGCGAGCGCGGCCGCGCCCGCGCGCGCGGCCGGCGCCGCGGCGTCGGCGGCTTCAATGGCCAGCGCCAGCCCAGCGCGCCAGCCGGCGAGGGACGCGGCCTCCGCACCGCGGTCGGCGGGCGCGCGCGCGACGGCGACGGCGCCGCCGGCGCCGGGGGACCAGAGAGTGACGCGGCCTTCCACGACGTCGACGACGTCCAGAGGGGCGGCGGCGAGGGTCGCGAGGGCGGCCGCGTTGCGCGCGGCGTCGAGCGCGCGCGGCGACGCGAGCGACCGGGGCAGCAAGGCCGCCGCCGCCGCGCCCGCTGTCCCGCCGGATGACGCCGCAGTCAGAGCGGCCAGGGCAGCGGCGTCGGCCGACCGCGCGGCGGCGTCCAGGAGGAGGAGGGCGGGGTCGGGCGTCGGCGGGCGGCGGAGGGGTGCGGGCGCGAGGGCGGCGCTGCCGCCGCTGCCGGCCAAGAGCGCCAGGGCGGCGCTGCGAGCGCCGGACGCGGCGCCAGGCGCCGGCGGCGCGGGGGAGGGCGCTGGCGGCTCCGCGCGCGCCTCCCCTCGCGCCGCGGCGGCGAGCGCCGCGGCGTGCAGCGCGGCCAGCCCCGCCGGCGCGGCCGGTTGAGCGGGCGCGTCTGCGTCGTCGTCGCCGGCGACCGCGACCCCGGCGCCAGCAAGCCAGGCGCGGCGCGCAGCGACCGCCGCGGCGGCGAGCGCGGCGGGCGCCCAAGAGGCGTCGGCGGCCTCGTCAGCCCCCACTTTCCCCACCTCCGCTTCCAGTGCGGCCAGCGCGGTCGCCACCGCGGCCGCGCGGGGCCCGGGCGCGAGCGCGAGCAGCGCGGCGCCGGCGCGCGGGCCGGTGGGCGCCGCCGCCCCCGCGGGCGGCGCTGTCGCGCCATCCAGGGCGGCCCATGCGCGCTCAAAGATGGTGGCGTGCGCGGGAAGGGCCGGCGGCAGCTCCGGCGCGGGCGGCCGTTCGACCGGCGCGCGCACCGGCGCGCGCACCAGCGCCGCGCCGCGCCACTCGCCCGCCGCCACCGCGGCCAGGGCACTGATGGCGCACGCGGTGATCAGAGGGAGGGTGCCGTCGGACGGGGAGGCCGCCCAGAGGGCGAGGGGGAGCGCATGCGGCGGTTGGGGGGCGCGGCGGACCGCCGCTGCGGGCGCGGGTCGTCCGCTGAGATGTCCCACCGCACGTTCGGGCGGCTGGGGGTGGGGCGGCCGCATCGGTCGCCCCAGGAAGAGCGCGCAGTGCGCGGCGTCGGCGCCGTCCCACCCGCCCCACTCCCGCGGCCCACCGCTTCCACCGCGCCCCCCCCCCCCCCCCGTCGCACCCCCGCTTTTTTTGCCTGGGGCCGCCATGCGGCCGGCTGGCCCCGTCCGCGCCGGCGGCGCCTCGGGCGCCGTGCGGCCGGCGCCGCCCGCCCGCGCGCGCCTCGCGCATTGCCGGGTGCGGGCCGGGGCGCCGGGCGCGGGCGTCCGTATGGCGCCCGCGGGAGTGGGGGCGGGATGGGGGGCGAGGCGCGGAGCGGGCGAGGGCCGACGCGGCGCGACCCCGCCCCAGCCGCTCGCCGCGGCGCCTCGCGACCTCGAGGCGGCGAACGCCGCCCTGCTGGCCAAGCTGGAACCGCTGCTGGCCGCGCTGCCCGAGGCGGATGTCCAGGCGTTCCGCGAGCGGCGCGCGGCGCTGCGGGCGCAGATCGAGGCGGAGACCGCCGCCGAGGCCGCCACCCCGCCCCCTCCTCCCCCTCCCCCTCCTCCCGCCGTCACGTTCGAGGGCGTGACCGTCGAGGCCGAGCCCGATGGCGCGGTCACCTTCTCCTTTGAGCGCGCGCGGGACGCGCGCGCCGGGGCGGCGGCGGCGAGCCGCGGCCGCGCGCTGCGGCGCGGCCCGCCTCCCCCCGGCCGCCGCTCCCTGGCCGCGCGCGCGACGCCCGCCGGCCGCGGCGCCGGCGCCGGCCGGGGCAAGGCGACGACGGCGACGACCGCGCCGCGCGCGCCGCCGCCGCCGGACCCCGCGGCTGCGGCCGCCGCGGCCGCCGCCGCCGCGGCCGCCGCCCGCGACTGGCCCGCGTTTGACGCCGCCGTCGACGCCTTGCTCGCGGCGCCGCCATCGCCCGCCGCCGACGCGGCCGTCGCGGCCGCGCTCGCGGCCGCCCTCCGCGCGCCCGCCGTCCCCGCCGGCCGCGGCGACTGGGTCTGGTTCACGGAGCCGGTGCGGCCTGTCGCGGGGTGCGCCGTGGCGGTCTACTACAACACGGCGGCGCCCGCGGCGGCCCTGGGCGGCGCGCGCGCCGTGGCCTCCTCCCTCCGCGTCCACGCGCGCTGCAACGGGTGGGCGCTCGCCACCATCACCGGCGATTTCTGCGACACGGCGGCCGCGGCCGCCGCCGACGGCGCGGGCGCGTGGCGCGTGGCGGCGGTGGCGCTCCCCGCCGACGCGTTTGAGCTGAACTTCGTGGTCGACGCCGGCCCCGCCCCCGGCGCCCCCGCCGACAACAATGGCGGCGCCGACTTTGTCGTCCCGGTCGCGGGGCGGACGAGCGCGGCGGCCTGGGCCGAGGCGGGCCTGGCGCGCGAGGCGGCGGCGCAGGCCGCGCGCCGCGCGGCCGACGCGGCGGCCGAGGCCGCGGCCGCGGCCGCCGCTGCGGTCGCCGCCGCGCGCGGCGACCGCGAGCGCGGGATCGCCGCGGCCGAGGCCGCGGTCGCGGCCGCCGCGGCCGACCGCGCGCGCGGCGCGGCGGCGGGCCCCGGCGGCCTCTGGCTCACCGCCCCGTCCCCCCTCGTCGCCGGCGGCGGCGCCGTCCTCTACTACAACGCGGCCGCCGGGCCGCTGGCCGGGGCGACCGGCGCGCTCACGCTGCACTCCGGGCACGGCGCGCGCTGGGCGGCCGCGCGCGACGCGCCGCTCGCGCCCTGCGCCGCGCCGCCGGGGCGGGCGGGCGGCCGCTGGCACAGAGCCGCGCTGGCGGTCGGGCCGACCGACGGCGCGCTCCCCTTCGTCGTGCGGGGGCGGGGGGCCAACGGCGAGGCGGTGGTGGACAACGCGGGCGGCGCCGACCACTGGGCCGCCGTCTCCCGCCCCCCCGCCTTGACCACCGACGCCGCCTGGGCGGCCGCGCTGGCGCCGGCGTTCGAGGCCCGCGAGCGCGAGTCCCGCGAAGGCGCGGCCGCCGCGGCCGCGGCCGCGGCCGCCGCGCGCGCCGCGGCGCGCGCCGACGCCGCCGCCGCCGCGATCGCCCTGCGCCGCCGCCAGCAGCGCCACGTCCTGTACACGGCGCCCGAGGACGTGGCCGCGGGGGCCAGGGTCACGGTCGCGTACAGCCCCGCCGCGACGGCGCTCGCCGGCGCGGCGCGCGTGTTTGCCACCGCCGGCTTCAACAGGTGGACCCACCCCCGGTCCCTCCAGGGCGTCGAGATGGACGCGCCCAAGGAGGGCGGGTCGCACTTCACGCTCGAGGTCGACGTGCCGACAAGGTGGGGGCGGCGGGGGCGAGGGGGAGGGGGCGAGGGTCGGGGTCGGGGTCGGGGTCGGGGATACCGTCCACCCCTCGACCCAACCCCGCGCCCCGCCCCACCCCCACAGCGCCTACTCGATGCAGCTCGCCTTCTCCGACGCCCCGTCCGGCGGCCGCTTCGACAACAAGGGCGGGTCGGACTACCACGTGCCGGTGTCGGGGTCCCCGCTGGCCGAGCCGGGCCTCCACGTCGTCCACGTGGCGGTGGAGATGGCGCCGATCGCCAAAGTGGGGGGGCTGGGGGACGTGGTGACCGCGCTCGGGCGCGCGGTGCAGGCAAGGCAGACGGGGAGAGGGGCGGGTGGGGGCCGGGCCGGGCCGCCCCCGGGGGGCGGGGGGGGGGGGGGGGGGGGGGCCGCGCGCCTTTGGGGGGGGGGGGGGGGGGGGGGTGCGCGGGGGGGGGGGGGGGGTGCGGGCTCGGCTGGGGGGGCGGGGGGGGGGGGGGGGCCGGCCCAACCCCCCCCAAAAAAACGCATTCCAACCCTGCCCCCCCCCCTTTCCCCTCCCCCCAGGACGCGGGCCACCTCGTGGAGGTCGTCCTCCCGCGCTACGACTTTTTCTCGCACTCGCCCCTGCTGCAGACGCTGACCCTGGACTGCGAATTCGATTACGGCGGCACCCACGTGTGGGTGACGACCGCGGTCGTGGAAGGCCTGCGCTGCTTCTTCGTCGAGCCGGCCGACGGCAAGTTCAGCACGGGGGCTGTCTATGGCCGGCCCGACGACGCGGCCCGGTTTGACTGGTTTTGCGGGGCCGCGCTCGAGTTCCTGCTCGTGTCGGGGCGGCAGCCGGACGTGGTGAGGGCGAGGGGGGGGGGCGGGAGGGGCGGAGGGGAGACGGGCGGGCCGCGCCCGCGCGCGCGGCGGCGGCCCCCCCCCCCCCCCCCCCCCCCCCCGGCCCGGCCCCCGGGGGGGGGCCGGGCCCCCGGGCGGCCC
>Ga0315278_10006617_pt1 | contig 10537 bp, 5 predicted proteins | sample YL17G06_0_MG_FD_203880 | JGI IMG/M metagenome (GOLD analysis project Ga0315278, IMG submission 203880) | Sediment microbial communities from Yellowstone Lake, YNP, Wyoming, USA - YL17G06_0 | ecosystem: Environmental > Aquatic > Freshwater > Lake > Sediment | place: USA: Wyoming | collected... | reverse complement strand
GGTTGAGTAAGTGTTCTGAAAAATACCTTTGCAACACCCAAATTCAAAAATCAAACCCCATTAACTGAGGGTTTCAGAACCTATTTATTAAAAGTGCGTAAAACAAGCTAACCTGCCAAATGTTGTCGGGGTGTCCGGCTTATGCAGTAACATCCCAAAACAGAATTTAATTTTATTTTCCGTCAGAAGTCTCCTTTAAATATTTTGACCTGACTGCCAGAATTCTCGCATGCTCTTCTCCCTCTTTATTTCCACTATAAAATCCAATAAACGTATTTGGGGAAAAGAAATAAGCATCCCCTTCCTTTGAAGGATGGCGTAATTCCTTGCCATCAGCTGTTTCACCTGCTACTATATCTCCCTGGCCTCTAAGTATAAGATAGATTTCTTCCTCATTGTCATGCCTGTGAGGATTATTTGTACCGCTTGCAGCAAAGTCCATAATAAATAAGCTATTAACCTGATACGCTGATGCAAGTCTGTCTCTGGTGCTTTCAGTGGTTCCCATAAGCAGTTGAAACTGTGTTGTCGGTCCATGTGAGGCAAGGACCTGGAATGGAACTTCATCGGCATTTGCTATCATTAATTTGACTGTTGGTATGATAACGGTACCTGGCATGATCTTAAATCCCATTACTATAACCGACAAAGATTTTTCACGTGGATTTGAAAACCCGAACTTTATCCCCACAGGTATATACATGAAATCGTTCTTACTTACAGGAACCTTTTCTTTATCATAATGAAGAATACCAGTTCCTGCGAGAACAAATAAAACCTGTTCTTCCTCAGCATACTTAACAAAATTACTAATACCCCCGGGATCGATAGTCAGATAACCGTAACGGTTTATTGCTTTGATAATATTTGAATTGTCATCACCTGCCCCAAACATAGGCTTGTAATGTGCTGTTTGTGTGGCAAGATCAATCCTGATTTCGGGAAGAGTAGATAATGTTCGTCTCAGGTATTGGGCCTTAGCACCTGTTGCGACTATCAGGAATAGCAGCGAGATGATACTAAGGCGAACAATCCTACTAATTACACGGTATGAGAAGTTATGAGGTTGCCCCATCGTTTTTTGTTTCATAATCTAATTATTTATCTTAATGGCATCTTAAAGGCGAGGTTTCCAGTCAGTGGTGGAAAGTAATCAGGATTGAATAAATTCAGCATAAAAAGCAAGAGCTTAATTTGATCCACCCTGGTTAGCATATACTCCATCGTCATTGATATGCCACCAGGCACCACCACTCTGATGATAATCGCCGATGAATCCTTTTTCTTTGGCTTCAAACATAGTCATGCGCTTATCAAACTCAGGAGTGGGATTAAACAACCCGGAATTATATGCCAGGTATTTAGGTTCCCTTAGATATTTCTCCGCTACTTCATCGACAAATTCAATTCCCAAACCTGGAGTATCTGGAACGGGGATGACACCATTCTGAATAATTGGCTTAGGAATCCCTTTAACCAAATCATTAACCCATGGCATTTCAATTGTATGACTTTCAAGGGAGATGAATTCTTTAATCGTGGCAGCGGTATGAACATTGGCCATAACACCTATTGGGGAAGAAGCACAGTGCATCATCGTTTTTACTCCATATTGATATGCATATTCGGCAATTTTCTTGGTTTCTATCATTCCCCCCGAAGTAAGAAGATCGGGATGGATAATATCTACTGTATTTTGTTCGATCCATGGTTTAAAATTTTCAAGGCTGAATATATCCTCGCCATTAAGAGTAGGGGTTTTAGATCCTTCGGTAATCTGCCTGTTAAGGTTTACAGCGTTAAATCTTGTGAAATGAATTACATCCTCAATATATGCCAGGTTGTATTTCGGGTCTGCCATATAATTACCAAGTTCGATCCCGCTTTCAACTGTCATATTACCAAAATGGTCAGCTCCGAGTCTGACATCGTATCCAATGATATCACGTGCTGTCTGCACATGTTCTCCCCATATTTCAAGCCCTTTTCCGGAAGGAAGGTTGTTTACAATCGCTCCTTCAATGTTTTTTAATAACTCAGGTGTCAGATCAATTTTATAATGTCTAAGCCCCAGGTCAAATCTTCTTTTCATCATTAACTTCAGATTGTCTTCTTTTAGAACGGTTGGGCAATCGGCATATATTTCGACCTTATCGCGCACCTTATCTCCTAACAGTTTCCAGCATGGCACGCCCAGGGCTTTCCCTGCAATATCCATTAAAGCCATATCAATAGCGCAATATCCACCTGCATATCTGCCAGGTCCGGTCAGATGGCGGATACTCATCAGGATTGTCTCAATGTCAAGAGGATCTTTACCAATCAGGTAAGGCTTCATCAACAATGCTTGTGAGATCCAGCCTGCATCCCTTACCTCGCCTAGGCCAACAATGCCCTGATTGGTATAAATTTTAATAATAGGGAAATCGTAGATAGCTGCCAGGGTAGCTCCACGAATATCAGTAATCTTTAAATCGGATGGACATGAATAGGCATCTTTGGGACTGGCAAATGATTTACCCGTTACCATTCCCGAATAACCCATCGCCATCCCGCCTATTACGGATTTTTTTAAAAATGATTTTCTATTCATAATACTATTAGGTTTGAGTTAAAACTATTTCTTCAGAATGAGCATGGTATTTTCACCACTTTCTTTATTTCGTCCGGAGGTAATAATTTGAAATCCCAATTTAACCAATGCCAAGGTGTTTGTTTTCCTGTTTCACTTGTACTGCTTGTAGTTAGTACGATTTTACCTTTCAAATATTATATTAGATTTGTAAAGTACAAACAATTAACTACTTTATAAATTCCAATTTTAAAAGTAGTTAAAATAATGATAGTTGCTTTATACTGTTCAGTTGTTTCAACTTGAGTATAAACTCCATATAATTGATATTTTCTTCTTAGTTTTTCAATTTTCAAATATATCCTGTGAGAATAGGTTAAGTCAACCGAAGATTTGTGTATAATTTTAAAAAAATGTAATATATTTTTGGAAAATGTAATTATATCTTTCTCAATCCTGATTTGTCATCTTTTTATTAACTTTGAACTAAATAAATCTTTAATTGCCTGAATATCAATAAATGAAGTTTATCAAGAAGAATTACTTGTTTTCAATATATATTCTATCAGCTCTCCTCGTTTGTTTGAATTCTTTTTCCCAGATATCTGATAAAACAGTTATAAAAGGTTCTGTTGTTGATACACAAACCGGTGATCCTCTTCCTTTTGTCTATGTTATTCTGAAGGGCACAATCGTTGGAACAGTCACAGATATTGAAGGTAAATATAGAATTGAAACAAATGTACCGGCAAACTATATTGTGTTTTCATTTATAGGTTATCAAACCAAATCCCTTAGTATATCACAGGGAATAGAACAGACAATCAATATCAGTTTAACGCTATTATCAATTAATCTAGATGAGGTGATTGTTAAGCCTGCACGAGGTAACTACAAAAACAAAAATAATCCTGCAGTTGAGCTGATTGAAAATGTAATTGCTAAAAAAGATGTAAACAGGAAAGAAGTATTCAATTATCTGGAATATAAACAGTACGAAAAGATACAGTTTGCGTTAAGCAACATAACTGAAAGGGTTGAACAGGGTAACCTATTCGGAAAATTCAAGTTTGTCTTTGATAACTTAGATACTACAAAACGCATAGGTAATAATATTCTTCCTTTGTATATTAAGGAGTCACTTTCTGATCATTATTACAAAAAAGATCCTGAAGCAACAAAAGAAATACTCCGTGCCGAAAAAACAGTCAATCTTAATGAGTATCTTGACAGTAAGGGTGTTACTGCATATCTTAACTATTTATATCAGAATATAAATATTTACGATAATGAAATTATGTTTCTGACAAACAAATTCTTAAGTCCTATTGCTAAGACCGCTCCCGTTTTCTACAGATACTATATTATCGATACATTGTCCGTTAATAATATTAAATGCATAAGATTGTTTTTTGAACCACGGAACAAAGCGGATTTTCTTTTCCACGGGAATCTCTACATTACCATGGATAGTAGTTATGCTGTCAGGAAAATCGATATGGGAATTAATAAGGATATTAATATTGATTGGGTACAGGATATCACTATCACACAGGATTTTGATCAGTTCGGGCAGAAAGTCTGGTTGCTTTCAAAAGACGAAATTTCAATTGATTTTGGCATAGTAAAAAACTCAATGGGTTTGTATGGGCAACGTACTATCTCATACAAAGATTATATAATCAATGAACCTATAAATGAAATGATCTTCAGAGGTCCGGAGAAAATTGATAAACTTGATCCTTCCGCAAATAGTGCAGCTTTTTGGGAATCAAACCGGTATGTTCCTCTTTCTAAATCAGAAAGAGGAATTTATACGACTATCGACAGCTTAAATAAGTTATCTGCATTTAAACTAAGGATGGATATAATGATGATGCTTACAACCCAGTTTCTTAATCTCGGTAAAATAGAAATAGGACCTATCAACAATTTCTACAGTTTTAATTCCGTGGAAGGATCCCGATTCAGATTCGGCGGGAGGACAACCACTGATTTTAGTAAAAAAATAACTTTCGACGGTTATGGGGCATATGGCCTGACCGACAAAATTTTTAAGTACAATGCAGGTATAACTTACTCGTTAACACCACGGACAATTTTTCAGTTCCCCGTAAAATCAATTAGGCTGAGTTATAAGTATGACTACCAAATTCCCGGACAGGAACTTCAGTTTGCAGAGGGAGATAACATATTCTTATCCTTTAAAAGAGGAGTGAATGATAAACTATTCCTAAACAACACTTTTAAATTCGAATACCTTAATGAATTTGAAAATCATTTCTCTTACCAGCTTGGATATAGCTTTACCCGGCAATCGCCTGAGGGTAATCTCTATTTCACAACTGATGAATATGGGTCAACAACAAATAATATCAGTAGCATAAATATCTCTGAGCCCTTCGTGAATCTGCGTTATGCCCCCAATGAAACATTTTACCAGGGGAAATTGTATAGAGAGACAATCCCCAGCCTGCATCCTGTTATTTTGTTAAAAATTGCAGGCGGTTCAAAATCGATATATAACGATTTTAATTATTTTAGGCTTCAACTGAACATAAGCAGAAGATATTATGTTTCAATTTTCGGCTATACAGATATCACTTTTGAAGCAGGTAAAATATTTGGAAAAGTATCTTATCCACTATTGTTTATACACAGGGCAAATCAGACATATTCTTATCAGAAGAATTCATATAATCTCATGAATTTCCTTGAATTCGTAAGTGACCGATATGTTTCACTTAATGTGGATCATAGTTTTAATGGATTTATATTCAATAAAGTTCCGCTACTGAAAAAACTCAAACTCAGAGAACTCGTTACGTGTAAGGTTATATATGGGAGACTCAACAAAAGTAATAACCCTGATTATGAAAATGACCTGTTTAAATTCCCGACTGACAACACTGGTATTCCCCTTACTTATACTCTTGATAATAAACCATATATCGAAGGAGGTATTGGTCTTTCAAATATTCTAAGGATATTAAGGGTCGATCTGATTAAGCGGTTTAGCTATCTCGATAATCCGAATGTCCCGCAGAATCTCAGTATCCGTGTCCAGATCAGACTTGATATTTAAAAATAAGGGAATCCTACCTTTCTGCTCCCACTCCATACTTAAAAAGCCGGTTAAAAGAAGCAGGCTTTAAGATGTTGTATTACCTCAAATAGGCTCATGGAGTATGATTTTAGTTCTCAATGTCATCAGATATAATATTCTTATACTTGTTATAAAGGAATGAGATTATCAAAAGTAGTATACCCAATGTAACAAAAACAATTGTTTTTGAAATGGTGTCAAGATGCGAAAGATCATAGAAGAAGAGTTTTATGAGGGTTACCGCAAATAGTGCAATTGCACCGATCCGGAGATGCTTTTTCTTTTTCCAGATTCCTAATGCAATTAAAAACAAAGAGTACACTCCCCAAAGTATACTTAATACAAGTTTATAAGATTGTGAATATTGCATAATATCCAACCATGTAATCAATTCACTGCTTATAATCCATATTAAGGTGGTGTAAAGCAGGATATCAAAAGCGGTTTTAAAATTATAAAAAACAGGCTTTACGAAATCTTGATTAATATACATGTATATAGAAGTTAGCATCAGACCTGCAAAAACAAACGAAATATATCTTATTCCAATATTAAAGATACTCTTGTGGTAATATTCAGATTGTGTCTGATTCAGATAGCTTTCTCTGAGTTCACTAAGTATATATAACCCTTGAATGAGAAATACCACCACCACAATATAACTTAAGATAAGGGTTATATAGCCCAAATTTTGATTTCTGAGTTTTTTAATATTTATAAAGGATAGAACAGAGAAAAATAAAAGGGAATAATTTATTATCCATATGATTCTAAAATTTGACAAATAATCCCTATAACTTGTGAGATCTACCTGCCCATCTTTTTTTATCTCTATTAAGGAATTATTATACAATTGATCCCAATAAGTAGATATTTCCATTCTGAATGAATTATAAAGAGTAATGAGAAGGATAGCCGTAATTGAAAAGGAAACAACTTTCAGTAATTCGTTCTGAGAAATTAATGGAGAGGGATATTTGGGATTGCGATTCAGAATATTTATGAATCCAAAAGAGGCTATGAATAATAATGAGGTTAGAAATTTTATATTGAACAAGGGTGTTATTCTTGCTTCAGGTCGTTCAGGATCAATTATGTTGTAAAGGGGTGCCCAATCTTGAAGAAGGCTGAAAAATGCCAAGAACATTAAGACATAAGAAAGGAATTCATAGAAATGAACATTTTTCGTTCTTCCTATCCAAAATAGTAAAGCAGCTTCACCTGCCCATAAGAGAGTTACCCAGTTTCCATTTAACTGGACAGGAATTGAAATGGTAATGAAAATTAGTACCAAACCAGAAACAAGATAAAATAAGTTTCGGTCGGCAAGTTTTTGCCGATAAATAAATACACTAACTATGAAATGCACTATTGCATTACAAAGAGTAAATAAGCCTAATAAATGTTCACCGGTATCGTGTTTAGTCAAGATATTGTACCCAACACCATAAAATATAAACGAATTTACGAGCAATAATACTATATCGTAAAAATCAAACTTTTCCTTTTGAAGCAATTTGTAAGCAAGAAACATCAGATAGAATGTCACGAAGAATATTGAAAGAAAGGTTAATGCTAATCCAAAATGCTCACCTGTTTGGTATTTTGATCCAAACCACATTAAATAAATGAGCCATGTCAGCAGGAAAGAGGAATAATACAGAGGTTTCCAGTACTTCTTAAAAGAAATGACAAGAATTCCAATATTTATTATTGCGGTGTAACTGAAAAGTATCGTGACATTTTCAGAACCTTCGCTTAAAAGGAATGGAACTGCATACGCACCTACCAAGCCTATATGAGCTATGACTTGCCTGTTGTAATTTATTGCTGCCATGACAGTAAAAACAGTAAAAATTACCATTAGAACAAATGTGAAAACTTGTGGAATCAGGTTATAATAACTATATGCTGCATAAGTAATAAAATACATGATTGCCATCGCACCGCTTAACAAAACGGCACTGAAATTTTCGTAGTTCTTCTTCAGTCGGATTGCAAAAAAAAGCAGCCCCAAACCAACTAAATAACCTAAAATGATTCTTGTCAACGGGCTGATAAGCTGGTGGTCAATGGCATATTTTGCTCCGATTGCAACACCAATGACGGTTATTGCAATTCCAATTTTGTTAATCAGGTTTTCACCTATAAATTTTTCTAGGTCTGCTTTGATTTGGAGTGGCTTGTTGACTTCTGTGGCAGAATACTTTTGTGGTTCTTTAGTCGTCTGTCTTTGGCTTGTCTGAAAGTCGACAGTTACTTTATCTTTTTTAATTTCAAGGGACGTGTCAGTTACAGGTATTTTCTCTTTTGCTTCTTCTTTTTCTGTAACCTGTTTTATCCGGGAGATTTTCAATGCGTTTATTTCTACCCGTACTTCGAGTACTTCTTTTGATAAGGCTTCCTGTCTTTTCAAAAGAGTTTCCAGCTTATCAAGAAGCTGATCTATTCTGTCACTATTTTCTGTCATTCTTTTATTTTTATACAATGCATGATATATATACTGATAATATCATGAATTAGTAAATTTATGATATTATTTCTTACTTAATGGTACGTTTGTATTATAAAAATGTGAAAATCTTTGTGTTAATAATTTAACAACAAAATCCAAAGAGCAGACATTTCTTACCGGCCAAATGTGATCAAGACATCCTGTTTATGCACTATTTGCCGCAGTGTACTGTTAAAAACAGTGGTTGCCAAAGAATACACCCATTATGGCAGACATGAGTAAATCCATATGTGGAAGATATAGTCTCGTAAGTAAATGATAATTAATTAAATAAAAATCAGGTGGTAAAATTAGGTTTTCAGAAATCCATCCTATAAATTTGTTTTGTATAGAAACCGGCATAAAAAAAAGTAGCTTTTAAAGAATTTCCTTCCGGGATTCGGCCACCAGACCTTTGAAAAATTAGTGTATATAATAAGATCGGCAAAAGAAAATAATAAGAAATAACGCTTTGTGCGACATAATACTAATTTGATACATGACGCCATGGTAAAGAAAGCTGTAACACTTTTTATTTTTTTTGTAATGTTTTTCTTTGGATGTGCTCCTGAGGATAAAATACCTTTGACTTTCACCCCCATTGATCTGGATCTTTTCAGTGAAAAACTGAAAGGGTTTAATCTCCTGGGAAAATTTGACGTGAACTGGTCGGATTATGGTTTTTCGGAAGAGGAGTTTATCATCTTGCAGGATCTCGGGTTTAACTTTGTAAGGCTTCCTCTCGATTACAGAACCTACACCCAAACTGGCAACTGGGATGTTTTTCTCGAAGACCAAATCGCTGAAATTGATAGAGCCATTGAATGGGGTAGAAAATATGGCGTACATGTTTGCATCAACCTACACCGGGCTCCGGGGTATTGCGTTAATCAGTCAACCTTACCTGCCAACCAGGACCTGGACCTGTGGACTGACGCTAAAGCACAGGAAGCATTTGTCAATCATTGGGCTTACTTTTCAACCCGCTATAAGGATGTGCCTTATGATGAATTGAGCTTCAATCTGGTGAACGAACCTGGTGACATGGACGAAAACACCTATGTTAATGTTATGCAAAAAGCCATTAATAAGATTCAAAGCATAAATCCTGACAGGGTAATATTCGTGGATGGTCTTAATTATAGCCGTGAAATTATGCTTTCACTAAAGAATGCAAAGAATATTATTCAGGCAATCCATGTTTATGATCCATTTACCCTGACACATTACAAGGCAAGCTGGGTTGCGGGTTCCGACACCTGGCCTGTGCCTGTCTGGCCCATGACAGATATTTCACAATTCCTGTACGGACCCTGGAAAAACGAATATCAATCTTCCCTGGTTCTTGAAGGAGACTTTTTAAAAGATACAGAAATAACCATCAATGTTCAGCAGGTATCCATTCAATCAACCCTGCAAATTAATCTGGATGATGCTGAAATATTTAACAAGGCATTCATATGCGGCCCTGATCCGGGGGAGGACTGGATCGAAATAGTGCCTACCCAATGGGGTTACCAGAACATATCCAAAAAAGATTATTCAGTGGTTCTTCCTGTTGATGGAACCCGGTTGAAGATTACCAACACGGATGGTGACTGGATGACCATTAATAAAATAACAATCAAATCCGGGACCGGTGAACTTGTCATTATTCCAGGGAACACTTCCTGGGGATCGAGGCAGGATACTTATAAAATCACTTCCGAAGGAAAAATAACGGATGTAAACGGAAATCCGGTGGTCGCCTTAAGTAACCTTACCAATAGCCTTGAAATTGCCAGGGCGGAAAATATCCCTGTGATGATCCAGGAATTCGGAGTTTATAACCAGACACCGCACGATGTTACCCTTGCCTATTTAACCGACGTCGTTTCGGTGTTCAATAAAAATAAGGTGGGATATGCCATGTGGAACCTGATCGGCAGTATGGGCAATATCAACAGCGATCGTGTCGACTGTACCTACGAACAATACCGGGGAAAACTGCTGGACAGTGAAATGACAACAATCCTGCATAGTACCGGCAATTGATCAAGACTATATAGAAAAACCGGTGGCTTTGACCACCTTTCCCAATCAAAAATTAGCTGGAGTGCTATTCAAAACAAAAATATATCAGTAAGATTATATGTTAACGACAATTTTTTAAAGCAGTCTAAAATTGAAACTATTGATCTTGGATTCGGGCATTTTTAAAGCCTATCTTTCTGTTTTACGCACTTTTAATAAATAGGTTCTGAAACCCTCAGTTAATGGGGTTTGATTTTTGAATTTAGGTGTTGCAAAAGTATTTTTCAGAACACTTACTCAACCATTTCCAGTAGATTTCTAAAAATCTCTGCTTCATTGACACCATGAACTC
>Ga0315278_10006615_pt1 | contig 10539 bp, 9 predicted proteins | sample YL17G06_0_MG_FD_203880 | JGI IMG/M metagenome (GOLD analysis project Ga0315278, IMG submission 203880) | Sediment microbial communities from Yellowstone Lake, YNP, Wyoming, USA - YL17G06_0 | ecosystem: Environmental > Aquatic > Freshwater > Lake > Sediment | place: USA: Wyoming | collected... | reverse complement strand
GAGGCGAGAGCGAGCAGCAGCGGCGGCAGCAGCAGCAGCGGCAGCAGCGGCAGCAGCGGCAGCTCGTCGCAGTCGCCTGGACGGACTCGAGGGGGCTCCTCCTGCGCGTCAAGGCCCTCGGGGTCCCCTCTCCCCCTTCTCCTTCTCCTCAGCCCTCCGGTGCTTCTTCCGCGGAGGGCGCGGCCTCGGCGCTGGTTTCGGCGGTGCTCTCGGAGACGGCGCGGTTCAGGGCGAGGGCCGCCGCCGCCGCCGCCGCCGCTGGCGCGGCAGAGGCCCCGTCCTCCTCCTCCTCTGCCCCAGCTCCCCCTCCCCCTCTGCGCCGCATCCTCGTCTCGAGGCTGGGATCGCCGCCCCCGGCCGAGGCCGCTGCCTGGAGGGAGCTCCTCGGCTTCGGAGGAGGCGCGACGACGAAGGAAGACGGGGCCCCAGGCGACGCGGGAGGGGAGGGCGAAGCGATCGCCGCCGTCGCCCTGTCGTTCGACCCGCCTTACAGGATAGCCAGGGCCGCGGACGCGCCCGGGTTCCCCTTCCTGGCGCTCTCTGCCGACGGAGGCGAAGGAGAAGGAAGGGAGGAAGAAGCGTCCGCTTCCGCCTGCGTCGTCCTCCCTCCGCCGCCCCAGGCGTCGTGCCCGGCCGAGGCGGACTCGGCCCGCGTGCTGCGCCTGCGGCTCCTCGGGGCCGCCTCTGCCGTAGGCTCAGGCTCAGGCTCAGGCTCAGGCTCAGGCTCGGCTGCTGCTGCTGCTGCTCCTTCTCAGCCGCCCCCTCTAGCCTCCCCGGCGTCGTTCGCGGCCTGGGCCGGCGCCGAGCTCGCGGCGCTCTCGGCGCTCTCGGCGGCGACAGAGTGGGCCTCTCTCGTCTCGTCTCCGCATTCTTCTTCTTCTTCGTCCTCCTCCTCCTCCCGTGCGGCAGCAGCAGCAGCGCCGCCGCCGCCGCCGCCCGCGGGCCTCTCCCCCGGAGCGCACCTGCCCCCGCACGCCGCGGCGGCGCTGAGGCTGGCGAGGCTGTGCGAGGCGGCCGCTGGGGCCGGAGCGGCGAGGCGCAGGTGAAAGCGAAGAGGAAGAGGAAGAGGGAAAAGAAGGGAGGCGAAACTGTAACCTATTTTATTCACACTCTCAGTTCTTCTTCTTTTCTCGCATTTGTCTCCTCTGGCTTTCCTCTCCCTGCTCCGTCCCGCCTGCGTTTCGTCAGAAGCGCTTGCTTGTCTCCCCACCTCATCACCCGCTCGTGAGCAGCGCCAGACACACGCGAACACGCAATAGCGCGCATACAATGGAGGAAGTCAGCGAGCTCGTCGAGGTCGCCGACGCCGTCCGGCACCAATTCGCGTCGGCCGATGACGCGGCCAAGCTCGCGGCCGCGGCCGCCGTCACGTCCGACCTCGAGGCCCTCTGCGCTTCCAGGGAGACCGACGCGCGCGCGGTCATTGATCGTGAGTGGTTTGGAGCGGTGAAGAGAGAAGAGAGAGAAGAGAGAGAGCATTTCGCTTTCTCTTCCATTTGTCGACAACGATGCGCGCAGCAGCCATGCTCCCAACGAAAAAACAACAGCATGCTCAACCTCCTCCCCGCTTTCGGCCTTCCTCTCGCCCTCTCGCCCCCAACAAAAAAAAATTCATCCGCCTCACCCCCCCCCCCAGGCCTCACCCGCGTCGTCGAGGCCGAGACCGCCGCGGCCGCCCCCCCACCGGAAGCGGCGGCCCACGGCGAGCGCCTCGCCGCGGCGCGGGCGCGGGCAGCCGAGGCCTCGGCCGCCGCCGCCGCCGCCCGCGCCTCGGCCGCCGCGCTGAGGCTCGGGGGGCGGCAGGCGGCCGAGCAGCGCCTCGACGCCGAGGCCGCCGCCGAGGCCGCCGAGGCCCTCGCCGCCTACGAGGAGCCCCGCATGCGCGCCGCGCTGTCGCTGTTCGTCAACATCTCGAGCGTGGCCTGGCAGATGGGGAGCTGCTGCCTCGACGGGAGGGGGCGAGTCGTCGGCACGTTTGGCGGGCACAAGCCGAGCCGGCTCTCTTCCTCGAGGCTGCAGGCCGGCTCTCGCTCCTCTGGATCGAGGGCCTCTGGGGCGGGCCTGCGCAGGTTCGAGTTCGACGAGGAGAACACCCCGCGGTTCGACCTGGTCAACTCGATGTGGGACATGATCGGGCGATGAGAGGGGGGAGAGAGAGAGAGGCTGTAAAAAAAAAAGGGAAGGAAACAAGGAAACAAAAAACGTGTTCATATTACTTGCGCGCTAGAAACTCGGGGAAAACCAAAAAAAGGAAAAAAAAAGGTCAACCCCGAGAAAACATCTCCCCGGGAGGGACGTGCTTCTTGACCCCTCCCCCGCCGACAGGAGCCCCGTAGGAGACCCCGCCGTCCGGCTGCTGGACGATGACGCCGCAAGGGACCCGGTCGAGCACCTCGTGCACCTCTGCGCGAGTCCGGAAGCCGCCGCCCGCGCCCGCGCCCGCCCCTCCGAGCCCGCTCTCGCCCCCGGCCTCCTCGGCGGCGCGCGCCCTGTCCGCGGCGTAGCAGAAAAAGAGCGCGTCGACCGCAGAGAGCAGCACCGCGGCCACCGCCGAGAGCGCGGCCCAGGCGAGGGCGCCGCAGACGGCGCCGACGGCCGCGGCCTCCTGCCAGGGCAGCGGCGAAGAGGAGCTTCCGCTGCCGCTGCCACCGTGGCCTCCGCCGAGGCGGCTGTACGCGAGTCCCGTCGCGACGCCCCACACGACGCCCGCCGCGGCAGTCCACGACGACAGCAGCAAAGGAGGGAAGTACCTGTTAGAGAGGGAGGAAGAGCGAGAGAGAGCAGGGGAAGAGAGCAGTGGGTGAGAAACGTTTCTTCTTTTTCTTTCCTTTCCGTCGGGTCGAAAAGAGAAAACAGGAAGAGAAAAAAGCCAAACAGAAAAGAAAAAAGAAAAAAACCTCCTCACCAGACCCCGAACGCGTCGAGCATCGCCGAGCGGAGAACCCCCGTCGCGGCCTTCCCCGAGGCCAACAACCCTCTGCCCGAGACCGCCGCCGCGATGACCGCGAACTTCGTCAGGTAGTCGAGGAACGCGAGCGCGCCGCGCGCGAGCGTTGCCAAAATCGCACCGAGGAACCGGAAGCAGCCCGCCGCGAGCGACACCTCTCCGTTGCCGTTCGACGCGGCGGCGTTCTGCAGGGCGTCGATGGCGGACCGTAGGAGCTGCGTGCCCGTGAGCACCAGTCCGGCCAAGGAGAGGGTGCCGAACTGCGGGCCCAGGGCCGCGCGCAGCGACGAGCGCAGCGGGGAGGAGGAGCCCCCTCCGTCGGCGGCAGCGGCAAAGTACCACGAGCTCACGCTGCCGGCCACGATAAACGTCTTGAGCTGCGCCAGAGTCAGCGACGCCCAGAAAGCCACCACGGAGGCGAGAGCGGCCAGCGGCGGCGCGTACGCGGCGGGCTGCCAGGCGCAGACGGGTCCTCCTCCCTGGCCTCCTCCTCCAGAGAGCTCGCTCCGGACGACCCTGCCGTTGGCGGCGGCGGCGGCAGCAAAGAGCCCCAGCCCGCCCGCGGCGGCCAGAGACGCCGCGTCGGAGGCCAGCGACGCGGCCACGAGCGCCGGCGTCCCCGCCAGCGCCGCCGAAGCCAGCGCGAGCAGCCTCGCGCAGAGCTCGACCCGGTCCCGCCAGACGTAGAACACCGCGGCGGTGAGCGCGGCGACGAGCGCGAGGGCGAGCGCCGGGCCCGGGAAGCCGTTGAGCGCGGCGAGCAGCGAGGCGACGAGCGGCAGGGCCATCTGCGCGCCCACGGCGGCTTTCGCCATGGCGAGCGGGGCGTGCCGAAAGGCGGCGAGGGCCGCGGCGCCGCCGGCGAGCGAGGCCGCGAGCGTGAGCGGGAGGAGCACAGCCGCGGAGCGGAGGAGGCGGGCGGCGCGGTCGTCGGCGTCGTCGGCGGAGGAGGACGAGGGAGAAGACGACAAGAGGCCGGCGCCCGCCGAGGAGGAGGAGGGGCAGTTCCGGGGGTCCGCTGCCCAGTCCGGGTCGCCGAGGACGCGGAGGAGGTCGTGGGCGTTGCTGCGTTTGTTTTTTTTGAGTGAGGCGGCGGAGGGCAGAAAAGGTGAGAAAAGTGAGCGCACGCGCGAGAGAGTAGGGCGGCGAGATGTTTCGGAAGCCGATGGGCGCTTGCTTGGCTTGCTCCTCACCTGTGTCGAATGGCAAAGACACCGCTCGCCACGACGAAAGCGACGGACGCGAGCAACGCGACACCCCAGGCGCTGTCGCGACGCTGCCTCGGGGCCGGTGCGACGCGGGTGAAGGCGCTCAGAGGCACCGGAACATCGTCGCCGTTCGGCGGGACGAGGGGCTGGCACTCGGCAAGACGGGCGGAGGACATGGTGGGCGACAGAGGAAGAAAAAAAGTGAGGCCGACATCAAACAAATTTTCTCCCTGATCTGTGGTTTCGATTTCCGGGTCGCGATGAAGCGCCAAACGCAGCTCATCAACCTCGCCCAGCTCCTCCTCGCCCCTCTGCCAGCGTACCTGCTCTCTCGACACCTCCTCAGCGGGGAAAAAATCAGCACGCCTGGCTTCTTTGGCCTCCTCAAAAGCACATCGATATCGTCGCCCTTTGCTTTCGCCAACATCCTCCTTTCCTTTTCTTTCCTTCTGGGCTGGCTCGCCTCTCTTTTGCAAGGGTCCACCTGGCTGATTGACCCGTACTGGACCCTGGTGCCTCCGCTGCTGGACGCCTTCTATAAAAAAGCGTGCAGCGGCAGCAGCAGCAGGAGCGACGGCCGCTCCTTCCTCCTCTTCCCCTCTTCTTCTTCTTCTTCCCCTCCTCGCGCCGCAGCCGCGACACTCCTCCTCCTGCTGTGGTCCCTGCGCCTCACCCACTCGTACTTCCGCCGCGAGCGGTGGCGGCTCGGCGCGGAGGACTGGAGGTACCAGCGGATGCGGCGCGAGTGGGGAGGGCACTGGTGGTGGTGGCAGCTCGTGCCGGTCTACCTCGTGCAGCACCTCCTGCTGGTGGGGCTCGCGCTGCCGAGCTTCGCTCTGCGGTGCTGCTCGAGCGCTGGTTCCGGCTCTCGTTCTGCCGTTGGGGGCTGCCTCTCTTCCTGTGCCTCCTCTTCTTCTTCCTCTTCCTCTTCTTCTTCTTCCTCTTCTTCTTCGTCTTCGGCGAGCGGTCGCCTCGGAGGTTTCTTGCTCTCGCTCCGAGGAGGAGGGACGGAAAGCAGCGCCGCTCCTCCTCCTTCCTGGCACCCGCTCTCCGACTCCCTCGCCGTCGCCGCGGCCCTCTCGGGACTGGCTCTGGCCCTCTTGGCCGACTCACAGCTCCACGCCTTCGTTTCTCGCAACGAGCGAGGGAGGAGCAGGGGAGCGAGGGCGACGGTCCTGGACTCGGGGCTGTGGTCGCTGTCGCGGCACCCGAACTACCTGGGCGAGACGGTCTTCCATCTCTCGCTGGCAGCCCTCGCGGTCAGCGGGCGGTATGCTTCCTCTGCTGCTGCGGCTGCCGCTGCTCCGGGGGGGTCGCCTCCTCGCCTTCTCTCCCTCTCGGTCCTGTGGCCGCTCGCCGGCGCGGCGCTCAACACCGCATGCCTGCTCGCGGTGACCCGGATGACCGAGGCGAGGACGGCCGCGGCGAAGGGCAGGAAGAGCGCCTGGGAGGGCTACTGCTCGAGGGTGCCGTGCTGGATCCCGAGGGTCGGGCCGTTGGTTCGCGCGCTGACGTCGTCGGGCCCTGCGGCGAAGCCTCGGGCGAGGAGAAAAAGGTGAAAAGAAGAAGAGGTCGAGACTGAAAAAAATCAAAACGAAATTCACAATTTGCCTCTTCCGCTGCTTGTTTTGCTCTTTCTCTCTGCTTCTTTCTTTCTCTTTCTCTCTTTCTCTCTCTCTCGCGCGCGCTTTCTTCGAGAATGCAGGACTTTGAGAACGCCGTGGCGGCGCCTACCCCGGGCGGAGCAGGAGGGAAGGCGGCCTTGAACGCAGCAGCAGCGACAGCAGCGCCGACGCCGAGGCGAGCGCTTGGCGAATTGAAGACGAACGCAAACGCTCTCAGCCCCGCCGCCGCGGCGCATCTCGGCACAGCGCATCCGCGGCAGCAGCAGACGCAGAAGATTCAGGTGCACGCGCGACTCCAGAGACCGCCGACGGGGAAGCCTCCCGTGGCGCCCCCGCAGCAGCAGCAGAAGCAGGCGACAGGCGTAACCATTCAAACTGCCAGTGCCCCCGCCGCCCCTTCTCCCTCTCCTTCTCTCCTCCGGCTCCCCCCGGTCGAGCGCCCCGCCGGCATGCCGCTCGACCAGCAGCTGGCCGCCGAGGAGATCCGGGCGCAGAAGCTGGCGCACGGAGCGGCGCAGGCCATCTGCGCGGGCGTGCCCCTCTCGCTGCCATTGACGGCAGCGGCGACCGCCGGCGCCGGTCGCTACTCGTCGTCGTCGTCGTCGTCGTCGAGGAGGCGCCTCCCTCTGGGCCCCGCCGCCGCCGCCGCCGCCGCCGCGAGGGCCTTCACCGTCTTCGGCGACGACGACGACGAAGACGACGCGGAGTGCTGCAGGCCCAGATCGGCTCCGTCGACGCCTCCCGCGGAGTCGAGTTTCCTGGGAGAGGATCAAGGTAAGGAAAGAGAGAGAGAAAAGAGAGAGACGAGAAGAGGAGAAGAGAGAGAGGGAGAGTTGCTTTCCTTCCACCTCCCGTCCTCACCTCCTCCAGCTTCTCAATCAAAACACAAACAAAACAAACAGACTTCGCGCCCTCCCCGCCGTCGCTCGACGACGCCCTCGCGTCGCTGGAGCTGTGCGCGGACAGAGCTTCCGAAGGAGAAGGAGGCGACGACGAGGAGAGAAACAGCAACAACGTCGGCGAAAGAGAAGGCGGCGGGGGCGCGAGTGCCTGGGCCGTCTCCCCTGCGAGGGACGCCTCGGCCGAATAAAGGGACGCAGTAAGGTGAGAGAACGCAGGGGGAGATGGTGCCTTTTCCTCCGCGGGCTTGTGTGTGTAATAACAGAAATCAAACACAGGGAGAACCTTTCAGGGACCGCTGTTCAATAAAAGAGAGAGGGAGAGAAAGACAAGGCGAGAGAAGCGAGAAAAAATCCGACCGTTTTCTCTCCTTTCATTTTCACATCAATCGAGCTCCTCTCTCAATTCTTCTCTTCTTCCCTTTCTTCTCTTCCCTTCTCCTGCGAGCAAGCGCGCTCCTCACGCTTCCGCGCGCGAGGAGCCTAATACATGGCTCTGGCTCCCCTCCAGTCCCGACAGGCCGCAGCCAACGCGCGCGGCGCCCCCTCCTTTGCTTCTTCCTCAAGGTTTTCTCAGTCGAGGGCATCAGTCGCCGCCGCTTGTCCTTATTCTTCTCTGCTCGCTCAGAAGAAGCAGCAGACTCTCTCTACTTTCAGTTCGCCAATCCGCGGAGGCTCTCTGATCGCCATGTCAGCCGGTGAGTTGGTCTGTTGGTCGAGAAAAGGGAGGGCATTCGCGAATAGAGAAAGGAGAGAGCGGATTTCTTGCTGCACCGATCGAGGTCGATCAATTTTTTTTCTTCTTCCAACCTCTTCTTCGTCTTCTTCTCCTCTTCTTGTTCTTTCAAAAAAAAAAAAACCTTCTCCAGCCGAAGCCCCCTCCTCCCACTCCGCCACCATCATCGACGGCAAGGCCATAGCCGCCACCATCCGCGGCGAGATCGCCGCCGGGGTCAAGGAGCTCGTCGCAGCCACGGGAGGGAAGGCTCCGGGCCTGGCCGTCGTGCTCGTCGGCGCCCGGGGCGACTCGGAGACGTACGTGCGGTCGAAAGTGAAGGCCTGCGAGGAGGTCGGGATCGAGTCGTTCGCGTCCTACCTGCCCGAGGACGTCTCGCAGGAGGAGCTGCTCAAGGTGAGAGAGAGAGGGAGTATTGGGGAGAGAGAGAGAGAACATGTTCTTTCTCTTCTCCTCGGCGGCGAGAAAGAGGAAGAAGAGAGAGAGAACGAAACGAAAAGCACTCTTTATATTTCCGCCCGCGCCCCCCCGACGAGAGACGGCTTTCCCGTTTCTTTTCCACTTTGCGCTTTGGGAGGATATGCTGGAGTGCGAGAACGGAACAAGAATTGGCGCTCTCGGCAAAAAAAACGGTTCCCTTTTTTTCCTCCGAGGAGGGGCGCGAGCGCGAGAGCACCCGACAACAAAAAAAGAAAAAAAAAACGTAATAAAATGTCCCTTTCTAAACGACCACCATTTCTCATCATTCCCGACAGGTCGTCGCCGACTTCAACGCCGACCCCAAGGTCCACGGCATCCTCGTGCAGCTCCCTCTTCCCAAACACATCGACGAGACAACGATTTTAGATGCGATCGACCTCGAGAAGGACGTCGACGGTTTCCACCCGGCCTCCATCGGCTCGATCGCGATGCGCGGGCGGCAGCCGAGGTACGTGTCGTGCACGCCCAAGGGATGCATCGCGCTCCTCGAGAGGAGCGGGGTCGAGATCGCGGGGAAGAGGGCCGTCGTCGTCGGTCGGAGCAACATCGTCGGCCTGCCGGCCGCGCTGCTGCTCGTGTCGCGCGACGCGACGGTGACGATAGTGCACAGCCGCACGCCCGACCCCGAAACGATCGTCAGGGAGGCAGACATCGTCATCGCGGCGGCGGGACAGGCCGAGATGATCAGGGGATCGTGGATCAAGCCCGGGGCGGCGGTGATCGACGTGGGGACCAACCCCGTGCCCGACGCGAGCAAGAAGCGGGGGTACCGCCTGGTCGGCGACGTCGCGTTCGACGAGGTGAGCGCCGTTGCTGGTCACATCACGCCCGTTCCCGGGGGCGTGGGACCGATGACGATCACGATGCTGCTGCAGAACACGCTCGAGGGGGCGAGGGCGGCGCTGCTGCCCTAAAAAAAAACCAGAGAGTCATAGATGGTTTGCTTTCTTTTCTTTCGTGCAAACCGAAAAACACAAAGACACGACTTTCTTTCTTTTTCCTCTTTCTTTCTCTCTCTCTCTTTCTTTCCTGATTTTCTCTCCCTGGAAGACGACGGTTGTTTTACAAAAAAGAGAAAAGACACCTCCTCTGAGTTCTCTCTCTCTCTCTCTCTCTCTCTCTCTCTCTCTCTCGACAAAATTTAAGGCTATCGACACATCGGATCGGGGGAAAGGGGAAAAACTCTTCTCTTTTTGTTGTTTGACGGTGCGGCAAAAAACTCGAGGAAAAAAACAAAAACTTCCTCTTCTCTCTCTTCTCTCTCTCCCTTCACTCTCCCTCCATCTCCTCCTCCTCCTCCTCCGACTCAGTCGCGGAACTCGTCCATGAACTTTTTGTGGAAGGCCCCAAAGTCCGCGACCATCTTCCTGATGCGGTCGTCCGATGGCAGGATCGTCGTGCGCAGGTGGAACGTGCCCTCGTGCTGCCCGAACCCCGACCCGGGCACCGTCAGGATGCCCGTCTCCTCGACGAGCCTGAGGCAGTACCACGTGTCGGGGCTCTTCCCGGCCGCCTCGGCCGCCGCGAGGGCCCTCTTCGGGAGGTGGATCCGCGGGAACGAGTACATCGCGCCCTCGGTCGGGTTGCACGTGACGCCCTCGCACGCGGCAAAGGCCTCGGCGACGACCCTGGCGCGCTCCGAGAGCCGCGCGATGATCCCCGACCGCTCCTCCAGGTACAGTGCGCGCGACTCGCCGCCCTCGGGCGGCGGCGTGACCATCAGGGCCACGGCGGCCTGTCCGAGCGTGTTCGGGCAGAGGTTGATCGACGAGATCTTGTAGATCTCCGCGACCGTCTCGGGCAGGATGTTGATCGCCTCCATGTACCCGCCGCGCAGCCCGCACTCGCCCGTCGACCCCTTCGAGACGGTGTGGAACGAGACCAGCTCGACGCCGGACGCGTACGGCTCGCCCATCGACCGCAGGACCCTCTTGCACGACACGAACGGCCGAGACGCCAGGTACGAGTTCTCCTGGTAGACCTCGTCCGCCATCAGCACGACGCGCTCCTCGAGCGCGAACCGGACGAGGTCGCGCAGGTTCGCCTCCGACAGGCACTGGCCCGTGGGGTTGCCCGGGTTGATGAAGACCAGCGCGCGGACCGCGACGCCCGAGGCGCGCGCCGCGCGGGCGCGCTCCCGCAGGTCGGCGACGTCCATGCCCCACCCCTTGGCCTCGTCGAGCTCGTAGGGCACCAGCTGCCCCCCGTACTGCTTGATGCAGGCCGAGTAGAGCGGGTACTGCGGGATCGGCGTCAGGATGCCGTCGCGCGGGCCGCGGATGAGCGCGTTGAGGATGTACTTGACCGAGGGGGACGCGCCCTCGGTGAGGAAGATGTCGTCGGCCGAGCTGGGCACGCCGCCGTCGCGCTCCGAGATGAAGCGCGCGACCTCCTCGCGGATCCCCGGGGCTCCCCTCGAGTCCGAGTAGGCCCCGAGCCCGCCGGGGAAGAAGGAGAGCAGCTGCCTTGCGCGCTCGATCGCGTCGGCGGGGAACAGCGCGCGCGCCTTCGGGAGGTTGTCCCCCTCCATCAGGAACGGGGCGGCGAGCAAGGCCAGGACCTGGCGCGTGAAGGTGATCGGCTTGCCACCCACCGAGTGGGGGTTGCCGACTGGGGGGGGGGGTTTTTTTTTGTTTTTTTTTTA